>Ga0233431_1002469_pt1 | contig 25767 bp, 22 predicted proteins | sample SI_118_April2016_FD_179867 | JGI IMG/M metagenome (GOLD analysis project Ga0233431, IMG submission 179867) | Seawater microbial communities from Saanich Inlet, British Columbia, Canada - SI_118_April2016_200_MG | ecosystem: Environmental > Aquatic > Marine > Inlet | place: Canada: British...
AATGGAGCAAGAAGAGCCGTATGAAGCGAGAGTTTCATGTACGGATCTGTGAGAGGCTGAGGGGGAAGCTCCCTCGGTCTACTCTACACAATTTTTAGCAATAACTTAAACAGTTAAATACCCGATAGTTACGTGTCCCCCAATTACCGGTTAAATATTCAATAATGGCATTTTCGTTCAAACACTATTTACTATTAAATTATAATAAGAAATGATAATGACAAAACTGCCTTTCATTATCGATAATTTTTCCTCCACTTCCAACATTACACACATGTAATGTTCAAGAAAGGTTACTGCAATGTTGAGTATGTATGCTTGTATTCAACAGTTACCAATCAGTTTAATCTTTCAATATAATTCTATGGAGGAAATCATGAATATATCTCAAAAATCAAGAAACTATAACAGTCGAATATTTACTTCATTTTTCCTGATGACATTCCTGGCAGCAGCTTTTGCTCTGTTTTCTGTGACACCCAAAGCTTTTGGTGAACAAAGTGTGCAATTTCTACCCCCGAACAGTTTTAGCGATTTGGCAGAAAAGGCCAGCCCCTCTGTCGTCAACATCAGAACAGAAAAAATAATGAAAGACGGTGGTCGGGTTTATCGTCATTTTTTCAAAGGCCCGGATTCAGGTCCATTTAAAGATTTTTTTGATAAAAATTTTAGACAACCGAATCAGGAAACCAAAAAGCAACAAAGTTTAGGATCAGGGTTTATCATTGATAAATCAGGTTATATCGTTACCAATAATCATGTTATTGCTGATTCCGATTCTATTTTTGTTATCTTACAAAATGATGAAGAGTTTGAAGCGAAAATTATTGGGCGGGATCCTAAAACAGATATTGCCTTAATTAAAATTGAACCCAAAATAGATCTTCCGGTGTTAAAACTGGGCAACTCCGATCAATTAAAAATTGGTCAGTGGGTCGTTGCCATTGGTAACCCCTTTGGATTGGAACATACTGTTACAGCCGGGATTGTAAGTGCCAAAGGTCGTGTTATCGGATCAGGTCCTTATGACAATTTTATTCAAACCGATGCCTCCATTAATCCCGGAAATAGTGGTGGCCCTTTGTTAAATATCAACGGAGAAGTGATCGGGATTAATACGGCGATTATTCAGAGAGCCCAGGGAATAGGATTTGCCATCCCAGCCAGCATGGCTTCCAGAATTATTGAACAATTGAAAGAGGATGGTTCTGTATCCAGGGGTTGGTTAGGTGTTAGTGTCCAGAATATCACCAAAGAACTGGCTGAATACTATGGTCTTTCAAAGTCTCACGGAGTATTGATAACAGACTCATTTAAAGATAATCCAGCTTATATTGCCGGGATCAGAGCTAATGATATTCTGACTGAAGTGAATGGTAAAAGCCTTGAAACAGGCAGAGACCTGATCAATATTATTGCCAATGCTAAACCAGGATCAAAAGTTGACATAAAAGGCCTTCGGGAAGGAAAAGAGATTACTTTTAAAGTTACAATTGTAAAACGAAATGATAGTCAATTTGTTTCATCAGTAAACGGTTTGAATACTCTTGGGATGAAATTAAATGATCTGACAGTGGATTATGCCAGAAAACTGGGTTTTAACTCCAGCAACGGTGCTGTTGTTCGGGAAATTGCTTCTGATTCAGCTGCCTTTAAGAAGGGCCTCCGAAAAGGTGACGTCATCCTTGAGGTCAACCACATAAAAATTGGTTCAGTGGAAAACTTTAACCAAGTAATCAACCAAATTGAAAAAGGAAACCGCATCTCAATGGTGATTTATAAACCGAATGTTGGACTTCGGGTGATTCATTTAAATAAATAATACTACTACGATTTCTGCTCCTTCCTCCACATTTAGTGCCTTTGCTTCCTCCATCCTGTTGCAGAGGCGCTAGATGCTCAAAGATCTGACCCCTCTTACTAGCGAGATGCTACTAAATATTTTGGGGCATTCCTGTAATATAATCGCGGATATTTTTCTCTGGCCACACGTAATATTGCTAAAAATTTAGGAACATACTGACTTGGCTCCTTCCTAATATCAAGATCCCAAAAATTCCATGAATGTTGGCGTTTCATCTGTTTTGAGATATAACTGGGTCCGCCATTATAAGCTGCTAAGGCTAATTCCCAGTTATAATTAAAACGTTTGCCCAGTTTATTCAGGTATTTGGCTGCCGCCACAGTGGCTTTCTGCCAGTCAAGGCGTTCATCCCTTATCCATCCAACCCTAAGTCCACAATCCCTGGCTGTTGCCGCCTTAAACTGCCATAAGCCTTTGGCACCTGTGCGGGAGGTAGCATTAACATCAAAAGATGATTCAAGAATAGGCAAAAAAGCTAGTTCTGGTGGTAAACGATACTGCCGAAATATTTGGTGAATAACCAACATATATTTCTGTCCCCGCTTCAACGAGTATAATACATGTTGATTCCCACTGTATTTCCGATAATGCTTACTAATTCGTTTATTAGACTGATTCCAGGTATTACGCTTATTATCTTTAACATAATTTGGTTGATATTTAGCTGTACTACAACCGTTAATTAAAAAAAACACCAACAAAACCAGGGGAAGATAAAGCAGGAGAGATTTTCGGTTTAATAAGATCATATCACTAACTAAAGGGTGGGTTCAAGTAGCAACAAATACAGCAATTTTGGCTGAAGTTAAAGCAGATGTTATGCCAATTGTTATCCAGTAGTATTGTTGCAATAGGCTAAAGGATCAATTTCTCTATCAAGGTGCTTAATTCGGATTCAAGATCCTCATTAAAACCAGTAATGATTTTATAAACTTTCCCTTCACGATTGATGATTACCATCCTTGGAAGGGTGAAAGCTTTATATTTCCTCATTGCTTCCTTCTGATTAGGTAGCATCATTGGAACTTTAATTCCTCTCTGGATAATAAAATGTCCCATTTCAAGATCTGTTATACCGGCATCTACATTTACATAGATCATTTTTACGGGCTGATTTATATATTTTTTTGCCAGACGATTATAGGTTGGAATCTCTTTTAGGCAGGGGATACAATCCGTAGAAAAAAAGTTTAGAATAACCACATTCTTTTTAATTTCCAAAACATACTTTCCGTTTTTCTCAATAAACTTTCCTGTTTTATCCTTTTTATAACTTAGTTCAGTCATCAGTTTGCTGAGTGCCATCAGACCTTTGCTTTTGGCTTTTTTACCAGTAAGAGTAGGCGCTTTTTTCCCTACCAGGTCATGATAAGCACTATCTCCGAAAAGAACAGGAGCAAGAAGGAAGATGAAACTACAGATAATAAATGCCTTAGTCTTTTGATTTGATCCACTCATTGTTAATTTTAGGAATATATTTAGTGTTATTTTAGCAATTGATGACCCGTTCGATCTTGAAGTTGAATTAGACTATAAAGTATGGGGAATCATAATGCAAATTGAAGATTTGAAAACGTCCAAAATGCAAGAGATAGTCTATCAATTAAAACTTTAATACAATTCCATTTTAGGTAAAATTATCTCATCATGTTCAATTCATTTCCTTTGGTATAATCAGGTTCAAGGTAATCAACTTTGTAAATTGAAGTTTAAATATTGCAAGAAAATATATTTTATGCTAGCTGGTACCTAACCTATTAATAGTCCTTTAAGGTACTTTTTAACTTGGAAAAAAGTGCTTAAAAAAAGACATTTCTTGATTCTGCTGTGCCTGATATTTCCCGCCCATACCAATGGAACAACCATGGAAGAAGCACTTAAGGGTGCAGCGAAATATTTTACCAGTACGTCCATTAAGTTCCAGGAAAGTCATATGATAGTAATCAATGTGGTCAATTACCATACCAAAAGAAAAGACCAGACAGCCAAACTGATTGAAACTGATTTTTATTTTGAATTGGAAAAGAAATTCCCAAAATTCAAATTGATCCTACAATCAGAAGCTATCGGTGGTATAACATCTAAGGATGCGGTTTTTATTAAAGGGTCATATGAACCCAGGGGAAAAACAATAATACTCAGGTTCCAGGCGGTGAAAGGTCTGTTTGGTGGAGAAATTCTGGGTCAGGTTAATATGGCTTATTCTACAAAAAAAGCCAGGAAGAAAACACTGGTAGCCGTTCTTGATATTGAAGCTAAAACTTTACGTTTGGAGCAGAGAAAAATTCTTAGCGATGTTTTCAGAACAGCTTTCGGAGATATTGGAGCTTTTGATATGGCCAGTTCTTCAGAAATAGATAAAATGGATGCCGATCAAATTCAGGTTGCCTCCGGTTGTACCAGAGATACCTGTGCAACAATCATAGGAGAACAGTTAGGTGTTGATCGTGTGGGGTTCGCCTTGTGACGCCAATCCCATGATAAAGAATTTCAGTATCGGAGGTGGTGAATGCTATCCAGGTGATATAGGATCCTACTATGTCCGTTGTGTACAAGCCAAACGATGAATTGTCACAAGTCGATCTCCAATAAACTTTTTTTATGATTAACTTGAGATCGGGAACGCAGATGTATAAATCATTTATTTCGCCTGGAAAGCCCTTGGGCAATGATTAATAATGTTAAGGAGAGCCTATCAATGAAACAAAACAAGAAAAAAGCCTTAACCAGCCATTTTGTTGTTGCCATTTTTGTTTGTATATTTCTGGTCTTCGGCTGTCAGGAAGCTGATGACTTGTCAGATGCTTCAGTCCAAACTGCTGATACAACTAGCCCTGCAATTGTCACCACTAGTCCGGAAAATGGAGCTACAAATGTAGCGCTCAATATCTCTTCGATATCAGCCACCTTTTCTGAAAAGCTAGATGATTCGGAATTATCTACTTCAACCATTATACTGCAAAATGGTGATCAAGCTATTGCCGGTTTTTCATACTGTAGTAATAATTCGATTAACCTTAGCCCTCTCTCCAATCTTACGGGAGACAAAACCTATCGGGTATCTATCAGTACCGATATCAAAGATACAGCGGGAAATTCCCTGGCCGCGGGTTATTCCTGGGCTTTTTCCACGGGAACAGAGGTTGACATGACTTCCCCAACCATACTTTCAGTCAGCCCAGACGATAGTTACAGTGATGTTTTTATCGATTCCATTGTTGAGTTGACCTTTAGTGAGGAGATTGACCCGTCAACCATAACAACCGGCAGTTTTACCCTCAATGATGGCACTGACGATGTTTCCGGAATAGTCAGCGTCAGTGGAAACAGCATCAGTTTTGCGCCTTCCATGCTTCTTTCAAATAATACTAATTACGCGGTGACCATAACCACATTCATAAAGGACACTGCCGGTAATCCGTTGGAACAGGATCTCTCCTGGTCGTTTACCACCGGTGAGGCGATTAAGGGACCGGAAGTTGTTTCAACCTACCCGGTGTCTCAAGCCACCTATGTGCCCTTTGACATCAATATTACCGCCACATTCAGTGAAGAAATCGATCCCTCGACCGATGCCACAGCCTTTATCCTTTATGCGGACGGTTCTCCTGTTCCCGGAACGGTGAGCTTCACAGGACAAACCGCTACTTTTACCCCCGCCAATGATTTATCAGACGACACTTATTATTTGGCGAGGTTAACGACAGATATTAAAGATCTTTCAGGGGATACCTTGAAACAGGAATACGGCTGGCAATTTGTTACCTCTATGGTAAGACCGACCGCAAACGCCAGTGCTGACTTTATCTGGTATACCGATCATACTATCTCTCTGGATGGCAGCGGCAGTTTCGATCCCTATTCCAATCCCTTAACCTTCAATTGGAGTATAACATCCAGACCAATTGGAAGTACTGCCCTTCTCTCTGATACAACAATTGTAAATCCCTCTCTCACCCCAGACAGAGATGGCGACTATGAATTAAGTTTGGTGGTAGCTACAGACCGAATGGACAGTACCATTGATGAGGTAATCATGACAGTGACAACACTTCCTACAACTGTAACTCCAGATCCAACGACCGGTCTAATCTGGCAAGATGATAGCTATGATGTGAACCACAATTGGTCCGATGCGATAACTCACTGCAGCGATTTGGAACTTGGCGGATTTTCGGACTGGCGACTTCCCACCAGAAATGAATTGGATAATCTATACGATCAGAGAGATATTTTGAATCAGTATTTTACTGTGGAATGGTATACTTCGCACTATTGGTCGTCTACTCCCAGTCAGTTTACTACCACTTACGCATGGTGCTTTCAGTTCTACTCTGGTGATGTTTGCAGTAGCCCTAAGAGCACTTTAAAAAATGTCCGTTGTGTGCTAGGCGGACAGTGAATTGATTATTTCAGGAAAAGCGCGAAGCGCTCAATTTTGGCAGGTATCATATAAATCTGCAATCTGGGGTCGCACCAATCTATACCCACTTTTAACAAAGGTTTAAACTGATATATTACCCAATAAATTGTCTTAAAGATACTTTTTGGGTATCAAAAAAGTACTTTTAAGAATTATTTTGGTATCCAATTTTTTGATGAATCAAAATGCCGCAAGCATATCCTTATTTCCCATCTGGTTATGTTTGGCATATCACCCACCGGAGTTATAAAAGGGAATTTCTTCTTAATTTGGTAATCTGCAAATGGCGGTTAAAAGCGCTTCAAAATACCTTGTGAAAATCTGTGACAGAAGAACTTGATATTGTGCCCAAAGAATACTTCAAAAAACTGATTGGAACTGATGATCTTTGGGAAGTTAGAATTCAATCTGGAAATAATATATTCAGGATTCTTGGCTTTTTCGATGGAAAAAACCTTGTCATTTTGAATCATGCATTTATTAAGAAATCTCAAAAAATACCAAAAAAAGAAATTAAACTAGCTGAAAAACGTAAACTTGAATATTTAAAGGAACAAAATGAGTGATTTACAAGAATTTATAAAACATTGCAAAGATAACCATCCCGGTGAATTTGTTAATTTAAATGAAGAGTATGAAGCATTTAAAGTTGGCGTTATGCTGAGTTGTTATGGTCAAACCTCTCACTTCGCTCACCGCCATATCTAAATACGTCAGCAACTATAGCAGGATTTTGAGGGACATTTGTAAAAATATTTCAATATGTCACCTAATAATTATCATCAAATAGCAAAAAAGCAAGGGCGTTTTCCACGAATCTCGCGGATCTTTCGAATCTTATTGCAATAGATAAGTATCCTGTCCCAGATCTCTCGATCCTACCGCAAAAGGCAACACTCTAGGACCCTGCAAAACTGATTTTCATGAGTCAGCATATTAATGAGTTTTCACATATTCCTGCAAAGCTTCATTCACGCGGCTTTGCCAGCCTTTGCCCTGGGACTTGAAATGCTCGACTATTTCGGGGCTTAAGCGGATCGTGACCTTTGTTTTGGTCGGCGCTTTTTGAGGTCCGCGGGGAGTCAGTTCTTTTTTCCATTCCTCTACGTCGCCTATGGTATGGGAGCGTATAAAACGCGGCATGTCTGGAAATTTTTTACGAACAGGACGCATTTTTCTGATTATTTCGGTCGGAATTGGCGGTGAGTCTACCGAATAGAAATCATCGGGGGTCATTTTTTTCTTTTTCATAATCTTTAGTCTCTCTTTTATTAGCTTTGCGAAGACTGATAATACGGGTTGAGTTTTGACGCTCAGTATAAACCAGGACATACAAACGATTTCTAATATGACCAAACGTTATGATTCGTTGCTCATTATAATCAAATCTTGTGTCCGCTATTTTTATCGCGGTATCCAAATCAAAATTATAAACGGAATAAAAATCAACTTCGTGTTGCTTTAGGTTTTGTAAGCGTTTATATTAATGTTATGATAAATATATCAGATATATAATTTGGTCCGACCCCACAAAACACAAACATCTTTTGGACCCGATTCAAACGCCTAAAGTAGACTATCATTCCACAATTTATCTAAGAAACCCATCCAATGCATCGCTTGAAATTCCATATTTTTAGTTTCGATCGGGTCCTGACTGACCAGGATAAATCTATTGAATATCCCTTCTTCTGACAGGATACGGAGTCCTTTCATATCACTATTTGTCACTCTGTTTGTTGCTTTAACTTCGATTGCAAGCTTATTCCCGATTAAAAAATCTACTTCATGTCCATGTGTTGACCGCCAAAATGTAAATGGAAGTTTATTTCGGCTGTGGTTCAGGTATGCCCGAATCTCCATGCCAATAAACTGTTCAAAACTCTTCCCATATAAATTTGAATTTCGATCAAGTGATTGGGTTCCCGCAAGCGTATGAGTAACGCCAGGGTCAAAAAAGTAAAACTTCCCAGTTCTAATGGCTTTTCTTTTCCGTGACTCAATCCATGCTGGTAACATAAACCCAACCAAAGTATCTTTCAACAACTCAATATATTCAGATACTGTGGAAGGTGGAACCTGACAGTCATTTGCCAGTTTAGTAATGTTAATCACTTCTCCATTTGAAAGTGACATGGTTTTTAAAAAACGAGAGAAAGGGGGCAGTTTACGAATCAAACCTTCTGCCAGTATCTCTTCTTTTAAATAAGTGTTAACATATGCATCAAGTTCTTCTTCGGGATATTGACTCAAATACACCGCAGGTAAACCTCCGAATCGTAAATATCTTTCCAGACTGAACTCTGGGATTTCCTGCCATAAGAATGGGAAGAAGTTTGTTTCCCAAACACGACCGGCCAGCAAATTGGCTTTTCCCCTCCGAAGTTTTCTTGCGCTGCTTCCTGTTAACAGGAATTTGACCTGTTTTATCTCAATGAGTCTATGAACTTCATTTAGCAACTCTGGAACTCGTTGAACCTCGTCGATTACAATAATCTGATCTCTTTTGGATTCAATCAATAGTTCTAAATCATGTGGTGAACCCGAAAGCCTTAAAAATAATCGTGAATCCAAAAGGTCGATGATAAAAGCTGATTGAGACAACTGCTGACGAATAAGAGTGGATTTGCCAGTTGCTCTTGGGCCCAGTAGAAAAAATGACTTTTTCTTTAATAAATCAAGGAGATCTAGTTTGCGTCTTAGTTCCATTTTACAGTTTTGATGTTAAATATCCGGAATATCAACAATAGTTATGTGTATTTTTCAACTTTATGGATTAAGTTGTCAATAAAACATTTTCGTTGGATTTTGCCATAATATAAGCAGGACTGATGTTGTCTCACTTTCTTTGATGCTTAATCAAATCGGACGACAGCATATTAATTTATTTATTTGGTAGGTTGTCACCCGAATCTAAAGCCATAAACTTTCAGTTACTTTGTTTACCGCTTTGCATACTCTACATAGGCACGAAGTACATCATTAATCCGAGTTTGATAGCCTGGCCCCATGGATTTAAAAAACTTGATGATATCCTCATCATAGCGAATAGTGACCGATTTTTTCGGAGGTGTAAAATGGACAGTGATCTCTTCAAAAATTCCTGCTCTAATCTCTTCGGATTTAAAAACCCGGACACCAGCGTTTTTTATTTGCTTTGAAGATGGCGCCTGTTTAAGATCGGTGACCACTTTACCGAATGTAACATCAGGGCCATCTGAGTAAATTGATTTATCTTTTGTCATATCTTTTTCTCCCTTTCCGCCAATACCCTGCACCAAAAATACGGATATGATTGTCGTCACGATAGATATAACGAACCGTAAGGACACCATGTGCTGTTTTTCCAATACAGAAAAACCGTTCTTCTGTTTGTGAATGAGTCGTATCCTCCATGTTTTTATATTAACATTTGTAGTTACATATTAAAAGCAGATATTAGTCACTTTTCAAAATGTAGGATGGACACTCTTTTTTACCCAAGCTGAAGAAAATAAAATAATTTCCGCATAGGCAAGCAAGTCATGCGATGTAGACAATAATGATTTTTCCAACTTATTTTTCGGATTGTATCAAATCTATGTAAATGATATTTTTCCCAAACCATATACAATTACAAAATAGTTTCAAAATAAAAATTGCTACGGATAATCGGTTGGGTATTTTGTTGAAAAGCAAGGTAAACATATCAACAACGTTATTATATTTTTTACACGGAGAATATAGAATATCCATCGTCATCTATAACAGTTTATAATTGGATGGCACCTTTTTTAAAAACTTAAAAATCATTCAATTATGTCATTTCGAACACTGAATTGCGATACTCTGAGCAAGAATGAGAAATTTTTTAAATTTCAATAAGATCTCTCGTCGCAAGCTCCTCGAGATGACAGGCAAGTGTACCATTTCATTTAGTAAACGTAATTGTGACACAATCTGGAGGAACGAGGAGAAGTCTTGGTTCAGCTGATAAGTTCTTTCATTTTTGCTCACCCTTCGTTTTTTACTCCCCCTTCGACTCCGCTCAGGGAACAGCAAATTCAGTGCTCAGGGAACAGCAAATTCTGTGAATGATTTCAAGAAGTCTCTTGGCTATCGCTTTTACAATGATCACAATGATAAATGTTGTTTATACGTCTAACTCACTTGGGGGTAAAGGCTCCAATTATCAGCGGTAAAATTGTACCAGGAAATGGACTTTTAAACCTAAAAAAACTGATGGTTGAAATCTCCCGGGAGAGGGATGAAAATGGTGTATTCCCTTCCCCGCATTGTAATTATCGACCGTAATCAGGAAATTACAAATATCATCAGTGGATTTGATAAAAATTTAGATCAGCAATTATCTGGAATCATTCAAACCTTGTTGAATTAACAGGGTGCATGATAGAAGGGGTCTAGAAGGGGGTCGCACCGCATATCCGGGACGGAAGCTGATGAGTGACCCGATTAGTTATCCCCGTTAATCGAACCGGTTGACAAAAGGCAGACGTTTTAGATAAAATATAATCATGAAATACTTAAACTGGGATCCGAAGAAAAATGATCAATTAAAACGAGAACGTAAGATTTCATTTGAAGAAATAGCTCTCATTATCAATAGTGGGGATATTCTTGATGTATTAGTGAAGCCAGGTTACCCTAATCAATCTATGTATATCTTGAATATTGAAGATTATGCTGTTGTTGTTCCTTTTGTAGAATCTGAGAGCGAGATTTTTCTGAAAACCATTTTTCCCAGCCGAAAGTATACTAAATTGTATAAACTTGGAGATCAAAATGAGTCGATTCACAAAAAAAAGCTTCAAACCTTTGGATAAAGATGAAGAAGAGTTGATGGATTCCATTGAGCAAGATCAGTGGAGATCTGTTTCCAATCTTTACGATGAGCAACAAAAAGCTAAAATAGCCGCTAAAAATACTTTAAAAAAAGATAAGCGGATTAACCTGCGACTCAGTCAACGAGACTATCAACAAATTCAAATTAAAGCAGTTGAAGAAGGCATGCCATACCAAACATTAATTGCTAGTATTTTGCATAAATATCTTAACGATTCCTTATCTACCAAATAATAATATTCCGAATCCATTTCCGCAGACGAAGAAAAAAAGGGGGTCAAAAAAGGGGGTCAAATCTTTCCTTGACTCTTTCTTGAAAGAAAATGGGTCGCATCATGATCAGTGGTTAAAAATATATTTGTGATGAAAGTTTCAGTCGTTTAAATACTACTGATCTAGATGTGACCCCGTTTAACCATTAATTTTATATTTAAGGGATAACTAATTTTATATCTTGAACAACACCCCCATAATATAAAAATATCTACAGGGGCTTTAATTAATAGAAATGATTGAAGCGGAAATCTAATCAAGAAAAATAATAGTTTGAAACAATTACACTTTCGGTAATTGAATTTTGAAAGTGGATCCTTTATTTATCTGGCTCGTGACATTGACACTACCGGAATGAGCTTCCACAATGGCTTTAACAAAGCTTAATCCTAACCCCATCCCTTTTTGAGATCGACTACTGTCACCACGATATAATCTTTCCCAGATGCGTGAAATATCTTCACCGGGAATTCCCATTCCTTCATCTTTGACTGAAATCTCAACACTTGTGTCCCTTTCCACGCAGGTCAATTGAACCATGGTATTTTCTCTTGAATACTTTAAGGCATTATCCACCAGATTGGCCAGTGCTTGTTGTAATCGAATTTTATCAACTGAAATCGTAATGTGGCAGGGTTGGGTATAGCTTAGATTGATATTCAGATCTTCTGCCACAAATTCATATAAATCACAAACAGACTGAATTAGTTCTGAGAGTTGAATGGTTTGAAAATTTAACTGCATAGCCCCGGATTCAGCTTCGGAAACATTCATCAGGATATTTAGCATCTCAACAGCATGCTCTGATTCTTCCATACAATCTGCTAAGGCTTCCAGGCAACCCTGGTGGTCATCAGGATTGCGAAGTGCTAACTCAGCTATTCCCCGTAATCGTGTCATTGGCGTTCTCAGATCATGGGCAACATTGTCTATAGAATGGCCCATGGCCTGAATCAATGATTCATTTCTGGTCAGCATTTTATTAAACAGTTTGGCTAACTGCGCCAGTTCGCCGGATTCATTCCGTTCAGCTACCCGTTCACTGATTTGTCCGGTATTCAGTATTTTTTGGACGGTTTGAATAATTTCCCTGATGGGTCGAATGGCACGGAAAGTAATCAGGCTGCTGGCTGCTAACCCTAACAATAAAATTGGAATAACAAACCAGAGAAAGACAGTCCTTAAGTAGTTCAGTAATTCATAGCTTTGTGAGTTTCGTTTTCCGATTTGGAGGATGATATTATGCTGCAAAGGGGTAGAAACAATGTTCCAGACATTTTTGTTACTTTTACTCTTCAAAATATGCCAATTATTAATCTGGTATGGATTAACCTGATTCAGATCTTTAATATCGAATCGTTCTGACTGTTCGGGGATACTGATAAACAACACATTGTTGGAGGGGCTTAATATGCGAATAAAATAAGCGTCTTTGATAGAGTCTGCCTGGGCATAAAACCGATTCTTTAAGGCGTAAATGCCACCTTCCCTGTACCAGGCCTGATATTCCTGCAGTCGAACTGATATCAGCTCTTTTTCCCGTTGGTCCAGTATATTGGCGATGATATAATAGGCAATAATAAACAAGCTGATGGAACTGATGATAAAAAAGAAGGTATACAGCAAGTTCAGTTTTATACTGAAAGAAATTCCGGCTTGATCACTTTTCTTTAAGGACATAGCCCATTCCTCTCACTGTATGAATCATTTTTGAGTCATAATCTTTATCCACTTTATTTCTTAGTCGACAAACCAGGACATCAACCACATTGGTTTGGGGATCAAAACTGTAATCGTAAACATTCTCAAGAATGGCTGTTTTAGAAACTATTTTACCGCTATTGCGCATCAGATATTCCAATAAGGCAAATTCCCTTGCCTGCAATGATATACTTTCATGTTGACGGTGCACTTCCCGGGACAGTAAATCGATTTTTAGCTCGCCTACTTCTAAAGCTGATGGATCAGCAACTCGGCTGGATCTACGGATTAAAGCCTGAATTCTGGCCAGGAGTTCGGAAAACAGAAACGGTTTGACCAGATAATCATCACCCCCTTTCTGTAGTCCCTGGATGCGATCATCAACAGTGTGCCTGGCACTGAGAATGATAATAGGGGTATTGATTTTTTTTTCCCTCAGTTTTTCAATCAATGTTAAACCATCGATACCAGGCAGCATGATATCCACGATGGCAGCATGATAGGTCTCGCTGAGTCCCAGATGTAGTCCGTCTAATCCATCCTGGGCGACATCAACAGCGAAGCCGGCTTCTTTGAGACCTTTTTCCACAAAAGCGGCTATTTTTTTATCATCTTCAATGACCAGGACTCTCATATTTAAAACTCAGATTTGCAGGTTTCACAAGTTTCTAAAAACCTGGTGTGTAATTTCATGTCTTTTCTAAATAGTCCTTGAACGAAAATGCATCAATCCGGTAATTAGGGGTATCGCTACGAAGTCTCACGATCCTCGTAACTATCTGGTATTTCATGGTTAAGTCTTTACTAAGTATTGTACATGTCCCCGAATTACCTATTTTTTGTTCAGACACTAAATAACTTAAACCTTACGCCCAAACCAAACATTGATCAAGTGATTTACCTTGCTGGCAAACTTGTCCGGGGAGTTAAAAAAATCCGTTTTTGGATGACTTAATTCCGGAAATCGTTGAATACTTTGTTTAGCTGATGAAATACACATTAGATTTATTTAACCATTCAAATTCAACAATTAATGATCTCACTCATAGAAAAATATTTTGGTTTTGTTTTAATACTATTTTTGGCTCTGGCTGTTATCTGGCCGGAACCCGGAATCAAAATGCAATCATTATTACCTGTTATCTTAGTTATTATTCTAACATTAACTTTTTTAAAAGTTGATATTCCGCAGGTAGTTAAACATGCCTCAAAACCCGGATTAATGGTGTATATTGCCGCTGTTTTTATGATTATGCTTCCGTTGCTGGTGTTTTTACTGTTTTACCGATTTGATTATACCTTAGCCGTAGGATTAATGTTGTTGGCTTGTGTACCACCGGGTGTTGCTTCTCCAGCATTTACAGATATTTTTGGTGGAAATACAGCTTTAAGTCTTTCCATGACAATTGTCTTATATTTTATTGCCCCCATTAGTATCCCTTTATTGTTTTATTATACGATTTCATCCTCGATACAACTGGACTTGTTGTCTTTAGCAAAACTGCTTTTTATCCTGATTGCGGTACCCGTTGCATTATCACAGGGTATAAAGTATTTCTGCGCGGCTTATATTGATAAAAGCATCCGTTATCTTAGTGGAATCAACATTATATTAATCGCTTCACTTGGTTATATTGGCTTTTCACCCCATAGCCATATTATTCAATCTGATCTCAGTTTGTTTCTTTACATTGTGTTTTGGCTGTTTCTGATGTTTCTGATGTTTTTTATGGTGGGTGTACTAATGATGTGGCGGTCAAATAGAGGTAATAAAATTGCGGTATCTGTTTCAAAAACCTACATGAATAATGCACTGGCCATAGTGATTGCCTCTCAATATTTTGATAGCCATATTGTATTAATCACTGTCTTATCTTCCATTCCCTGGAATTTTACCCCGGGTATTTTCAGAAAACTAACAGTAAATTTTATTAAATAGTGTCTGGCCGAGAATAACTTTGTTTGCTAATAATCCGGTAATTTGGGTACACGTAACAATCTGGTATCTAAAAGATTGAACCTTTACCAAAAAATGTACATGTCCCCAAATTACCTACTTTTCGTTCAGACACTAAATAGTGATGGAGTGTATTTATAGATCTCAAATTCTAACCAAAATTTCAATTTTTCTCAGCTTCCATACCTGAAGAAACAAAGAATTTCTTGGCTCATGTCATCTCGAGGAGCTTGCGACGAGAGATCTTATTGAAATTAAAAAGATTTCTCATTCTGGCCAGAGTATCGCAATTCAGTGTTCGAAATGACATGCAGCTATTCTACAGTTAATGTGGATACCCCGTCCGCTTGTGGCGGGATAGTTTATTTAACTACTTTTTGTTTTGCGATTTTAGCTTGTAGTCTTTTTTCAATATTCCAGCGGGTTGTTACTTTATGTAGTGCCTGTGAACGGTTTAATTTTTTGTATATTTTAGTCAGGAAGTTGACGGCTTCTTTTTCGACTTTTAAAGTCATGGCTGCTTCAAAGAATTTTATGGCACTATTAATATCTTTCTTTTGTAAACTGGCCTTACCATTCTCCAAATGTTCTTGCCACAATTTTTCCTTTTTTTCTTCTTCTATCTGTACCATCGCCTGATTGTATTCAGACTTAAGCGTAAAAGAACTGTTGGTCTGGTTTAAGTGATGATAGGTCCGGGAGGCTTTTAAAAGTGTTTCCGATTTTCTGATGGCTGTCAGCGCTTTTTCATAGTTTATAACAGCATCCAGATAATTATTTTCTTCATATTCTTTTTCGCCAGCTTCAAAAAATCTATCGTGAACAGCATCCAGCATTTTTTGAGCTTCACTGCAACTACTATTCAGTTTTAAAGCTCTTTTAGAAGCTGAGCAGGCATCTTCAAAACAGTCTTTTTTAAAATAAATTGTACTTAAATTCAGCCAATCTGATTCAGTGATATTTTCTTCTTTGATAGATTCATAATAAATGAGCGCTTTTTCAAATGACTCTGCTTTAAAACTTTCATCTGCTGCTTTTTTTAATTCTGAAGTTTTGTGCATGCCATCTAATTTTTCTAATAAAATTGCACCTTTCAAAAGGAATTTTACTGCATTGAGTTTGTTTTCTTCCTTAAAATACATTAAACCAAGATTGATGTTATAATATCGATTTTCCGGGGTACTGTTCAGTACATCTTCTAAAGTTGAAAAAGCTTCCCTGGTTTTGCCAGTTAAATAGTTAACAATGGCCTTCAACATATCAATGTAGGGAGTTGCGCAGATTCGATCAAAACAAAATTTAGCAAACTCAATATCATTATTTTGTAAGGCAGTTATTCCGGAATAATAAACAGTATTTTTAAGTCTGACTTTTTCACTATCAGATAATGTATTCCATTTATCTTTAATGGTTTCTTTTAAATACAAGTCAACATTTTTTGGGACTGCGTCATCCAATTCAGGATTTTCTGCTAATTCCTTTTTTGTTTTCGTTATTGATTCTGGCTCATTTGGATTTCCTGATTGAATCGACATCTCTTTTTTCAGCATCATGATTTGAAAATCTTCTAACTCCTCTGATTGAACCGACATCTCCTTTTTTAACATCATGATTTGAAATTCTTCCCTTTGTAGAAAATCGTTTTCTTTTTGTAATATTTGCTTGATGACAGCATCCTTATTTTTCTCATCTATACCAAAACAATCCGGTAATAAAAAATTATCATCTTTAGAATAGGCCTGAATGATCTTTTCAATTTCAGTATCATATTTATCGATTCTCATTTGACAGGCAGCTAGATTATATATGGCGGGGTCGAAGTCTTTTTTTACTTCAATTGAGCTGGTATAGAATGTTTCAGCTTGTTTAGGTTCTTTATTTTTTCTGGCACAGTTTCCAAGATCGTTCGCTAGTTGATAATTATCCGGTTTTTGGTCTAAAGCAATTTTCCCTAGTACTAAAGCCTCTTCTAATTTATTAGATTTAAGATATTGCTCAAATTGCTTAATGATTTTTTCAAAAGCGCTGCTATCTCTCTTTAAGGCTAATTTAAGCTCTAAAGTAGCTTTTTTGAACATTTTTTTTTCAATTAAATCCAGTCCATTTTCAACCGTTATCGCCATTTTCAACCTTTGACCGATTTAGATTTTACCATCGAAATTGAGGTTTTATATTCCACTAACAAGAGTATTGGGGAGTGTCAATTATTAATTAATAAAATTAGGGACGTAGTTGCGATATTGCGATTTATTGGTAGAGACCTTGTTGACTTGTTATAAAATAATTAAAAAGATAATGTAAGCTGTTCAAATGGTTCAAACAGTTATCTCTCTTCAATGGTTTGCAAATTTTGTTTCCGACGGGTTTATTAGAGAGTAAAAACAATTTATATAACTTCCCCTGAAATTTCAAAGAGATTGTCAATGGCATATATATATCTCGCTTTAGCTATTATAGCTGAAGTAGCAGCAACAAGTTCTTTAAAAGCATCAGCTGAGTTTACCCGGTTGTTTCCCAGTATAATTGTTGTAGTTGGTTATGGAACATCATTTTATTTTATGACTTTAGTTCTCAGAAGTATCCCTATCGGCATTACTTATGCTATCTGGTCTGGATTAGGTATTGTTCTGGTATCTGTGGTAGGGGCAATTATATATAAAGAAATTCTGGACGTAGCGGCAGTGATAGGAATGGGTTTAATCATTTCCGGAGTGGTTGTCATTCATATTTTTTCAAAAACGATTACCCACTGATTTCAAAATATAATCTAGCGTAATATCACCTGGTATCTCTTCTTGTACTCATTTCAACGTGTCAACAAGGTCCCCTGGTTTTCTTTGGTAACAATAATCAGTTGTCTTTTTAAATCAATATTAGTAATCATATTGATTGACTGATCAAAATGTTATTTAGTATCAACTTGATAAGTTTATAAAGTGATTATTTAGCTTATATTTAAAAGAAAATCAGGGAGGAAGGAATGTCAAAGAAAAAGAGTGTTTATGTCATTGGTTGTGGTGTACTTGGTCCCGACATCCATAACATTGCCAAGAAGAATAACCTGACATTGGAAAAAAAGTTCCTTCCCGGTGGTTTACATGACCGGCCGGATGAATTAAGGCGTCGATTACAAGCTGCTATTGATGAGGTTGAAGCGGATCAAAACTGTTCCCGGATTATTGTCGGTTATGGTATTTGTGGAAAAGGAACTGTTAATATCCAGGCCAGGAGTGTTCCTTTGGTAATCCCACGGGTTCATGATTGTATTGCTTTGTTTTTGGGCAGTGATCAGGCCTATAGAGATCAATTTACTAAAGCTCCCGGAACTTTTTATATTTCAGCAGGTTGGTATACGGAAAAAATCAATGATAATAAGGAAGAAGATAAAGTCTGGGTGGGATCAGAAGCAATGGGTTGCAGTGAATTGAGGGAACGTTATGGGAAAAAATCAGGCGACAACATTATTGATTTTTTTAGTAGTTGGCATCAAAATTATCAACGCGCTGCTTTTATCGATACTGGTATCGGTAACAAGAAAAAATATGAACAACATGCCAAAAACATGGCCGCTAAACATGGCTGGAAATTTGAAAATATCGCAGGAAAATTAGATCTACTGACAAAATTATTAACGACAGAAGAGACAACGAATGAAATTCTGGTCGTTCCTCCTAACTATACAACTGTTTATTCTGCTGTTGAAAATGGTATCGCTGCCTTACCTAAATCAAAAGCGACTAACAGAGACCAACCTGTTCAGCGATCGTTTATACAATTTGAGGAAGAACAAAATGAACTGAATATTCATTATGGATTGGGAATTGACGCAGGAGGTACTTATACAGATGTTGTGATCCATGATTATAAAACAGGGGAAATAGTCAGTAAAAATAAAGCTTTGACGACTAAATGGGATTTTACCATTGGAATAAACAAAGCCATTTCAGGTCTATCGCTGGAATATTTAAGTAAAGTGGAATTGGTGGCAGTCTCAACTACATTAGCAACCAATGCCATCGTTGAGGGGGAAGGTCAAAAGACTGGATTGATTATAATGACTGGCAATGATGCTTCCCGGGATCTATTCAGTCATAAACCGTGCGTTTTTGTATCGGGGCAGATGGATATGGACGGCTATGAATTGGAACCGGTGGATGTCGAAGAAATCCGTCAGGTGGCTCGAGACATGGTTCAGAAAGACGGTGTAAATGCTTTTGCTGTCTCAGGATTAGCCGGAGCCATCAATCCGGAACATGAACTAGTGGTCAAGAATATTCTTACTGAAGAAACCGGTATGATTGTTTCTTGCGGCCATGAGCTTTCTGATCAGCTTAATTTAGTTGTTCGAGCACAAACTGCGGTTTTAAATGCCCGCACAATTCCTCGTATGGTGAAGTTTTTTCATGAATTGGAAGGTGTTTTGGCTAAGCAAAAGATTCATGCCCCTTTAATGGTGGTAAAAGGGGATGGAACCTTGATGTCTGCTGAAATGGCTAAAGGAAAACCAGTAGAAACTATTTTATCCGGACCGGCTGCCAGTGTTGCCGGGGCCAAGTTTCTAACTGGCTTGGAAGAGGCAATGGTCGTTGATATGGGGGGTACAACTACCGACACAGCAGATATTCATAATGGATTGGTGAATGTATGTGAAAGAGGTGCCCATGTAGGTGGATATGTTACGCATGTGCGGGCACTGGATATGCGTACTGAAGGACTTGGTGGAGACAGTTTGATTTTTAAGGGAAAAGATAATTTTGCGATTGGTCCCCGGCGGGTGGCACCCTTGGTTTGGGCGAATGCCCAGTTTCCGAAAGGAATCGAAGCGGCGCTTTATACAATGAAAGCTCATGTGGAAGAGAAACCAACGGTTGCCTTCTCTCAACAAATTTTAGTCGCAATGGGTGATCATCCCGCTTTTGAGCCCACAGAGCAGGAAACAGCAATTCTGAATATTTTGTCGCAAAGGGCCCATACTTTGGAGGAGCTTACAAAAAAACTGGATATCATTTCGGTTCAATTTCTTAAATTTGACCGTTTGGAAGGTAGTGGTTTGGTACAACGTTGTGGGCTAACACCCACCGATCTTTTACATGTTGCCGGATCTTTTAAGAAATGGGATCCAAAACCAGCCAGGGAAATGTTGCATATCATCAGTAAGTTGTCTCGACAACCCATTGATGAACTAACACCATATTTGATTGGTGAAGTGGAAAAAAAACTAGCATTGGAGATGTTTAGAAAGCAACTGTCTTACGACATAAATGTTGACACTATAAACGATTGCCCAATGTGTGCTCATTTGATGGAAAGAATTTTGTCCGGGGAGAAATCTTCATATGAAATTCAAGCAAAACTCAATCTTCCCATTATCGGAATTGGAGCCCCTGTTCACTATTTTCTCCCTAAAGCCGCAGAAATTTTGAATGCTGAAGTTGTGATTCCCAAAGATGCAGATGTGGCAAATGCAATAGGAGCAATCACGAGCCAGATCTTTATTCGTAAAAAAGCCTTGATTCGTCCAGATCAAAGTGGACGGTTTATAGTGGAAGGTGTTGTTGGTGGTAAACTCTTCAATCAGATTCGAGAAGCTGAAGAATGGACCATTGATTTTTTAAAATCGCAAATCTGGGAGCTGGGGCGCATGGCTGGAACCAGTCGAAAAACGATTGAGTTTAATATTGAGGATAGTATTGTTCATTTAGCTGACGGAAATTCTCTTTTTATGGGGCGTACTGTTCAAGCGAGTCTAACTGGAAATCCTGATATATTGCTTGGAATAGCGTCTTAATATTTCCTGTCAGCATCTGCACTATCCGATGGAGAAATTGTCAACTATTCAACTATTGCCAGAGACTGTGGTGTTTCATCCAATACGGTCCAATCATATTTTGAGATATTGGAGGACACACTCATGGCCTCTTTCCTACCCTCTTGTCGCATAAGAATTAAACGCCGTACAATCAGAGCCTCTAAATTTTATTTTTCAGACATCGGAGTTGTTAACCTTCTATGTAAACACCGACTATGGAAAGGTGAACTGTTTTATCAATTTTGATATCTCTCTCCAAATAACTGAAATTTTTTGGGGAGAAAAGATCACAAAGAACAAGAATTAATCAATAAATGATTGAATTAATAAAAAATTAGAATTGAACCGCATTTATTCTACTACCACCCAAATCATAAACAACGATGCCAAGTTTTAATTTGTACACCAGTAACAGACAAGAGACTTTAATAGAGCACCTGGGGGAAAAGGTTTTGCAGATGCCCTTGGTGAATCCTTTAGCAACAGAGTTGATCGTCGTTCAACATCCGGGAATTCAACGCTGGATATCTCATCAACTGACCCTTAAGAACGGTATTTCAGCTAATACGCGCTTTTTGTTTCCTAATGAGCTGTTGCAAATGGCTTACAAAGAGGTCATTCCGGACTATAAAAATATCTGGGATACAGATCAACTGCAGTGGTACCTTTTTGATCAGCTTCTTTCTATCCCTGACGAACCCGAATTTAAGCTGCTTAAAGGCTATCAAGATATCAATAAAGAGCTGAAATCTTTTCAGTTAGCTGCGCAACTGAGCCATCTGTTTGACCAATATGACATGTTTCGTCCCGGTATTATGGAAGCATGGGAAGACGGAGAGGATAATGTCTGGCAAGCCAAGCTTTATAGATCTCTCCCGATTGAGGTTCGAAGTAAACGAAAATATATGGTTCAAGAACAATTCAAAGATAACCTGAATAAAATTCAAATGCCTTTGATAAAGATCCCTGAACGCATCTCTTTTTTTGGGATCTCTTATCTACCACCACTTCATCTGGATGTATTAGCAGGCTTGAGCCGATTAATTGACATTCATTTTTATCATCTAAACCCGTCACCTCTTTTCTGGGGTGATTTGTTTTCTGAAAAAAGGATGATGAAAGAGTTACTGAAAAAATCTGAGACTCCGACCCATGATCAATATTTCCCTGAAGCGAATTCTTTATTGGCATCCTGGGGAGAATATGGGCAGGAGTTTTGTAATTCTTTAATTAACTTGCGGATTGTGAATGAAAAGGAAATGTTTAACAACCAAGACTCCTCATTGAATGAATCTGAACGCATCACATTGTTAAGTAGTATCCAAAAGGATATTTTTTACCTAAAAAACCCAGAAAACAATTCTGAAACAGAAAAAATACTTATTGCTGAAGATGATTACTCAATCCAATTTCATTCCTGTCATTCACCTATGCGGGAAATTGAAGTGCTCAAAGACGCGCTGTTGAAAATATTTTCCAATGATGACATTAATCCGGAAAACGTACTGGTGATGACACCGGATATCGATCACTACGCACCCTTAATCCAGGCAGTATTTCCGAAAGATCCGAATGAAAAAAACTATATTCCTTATTCAATAACTGACCGGGTATTCGTTAAAGAGAGCGTGGTTATCCAATATTTTTTAAAACTGTTTGAGGTGGTTCAGGGACGATTTACCTTGATTGATATCTTTTCACTGATGGCTTCCAGGGCCATTAAAGAGAAGTTCCAGCTCACAGATAATGATTTAAACTTAATTAAAGAGTGGCTGGAAGCAGTTAACGTGCGTTGGGGAATTGATGGTGAATTCCGTGAAAAGAAAGGCGTTCCCAATACCTATGAGAATACCTGGCAGTATGGTATTGATCGCATTGTAACTGGTTTTGGTATGCCAGGGTTAGATCATCATCTATTGCGGGAAAATTCCAGCCGGCATGATATTTTACCCTTCGATCATATTGAGGGAAATAATGCCATTCTATTTGGGCGATTTCTGGATTATTTCAATATTTTATCCTCAATGGCTATCAACGGTGAAAATAGTATTTATCAACAAAGAACCTTAAATGAGTGGAACCTTTATTTTGACTGGGTAATTGAGTCCCTTTTTAAAGATCAGGCTGATTGGACTAATGAAATCCATCTGATCAGAGAATCCATTTCCCGATTGAAAAATATTGAGATTGAAACGAATTTTACACCTAAGATTGGCATTGATGGATTACTGGATTTTTTCCAATCGGAATTTAATAAAATTCTTAATGAAAGTGGCTTTACCGGACAAGGAGTCACTTTTGCTGCCATGAAACCCATGCGTAGTGTTCCATTTAAAATTATTGCTTTGATCGGGATGAATGATAAAGCCTTTCCCCGAATTGAAAAAAACATCAGCTTCAACTTATCTGGAAAAAGCAAAAAAGGAGATCGTTCAGTTAAGGGTGAAGATCGGTATTTATTTCTGGAAACCTTGATTAGTGCTCGACAAACGCTCTATTTAAGTTATATCGGTCAAAGCATCAAGGATAACTCGCTACTGGCTCCCTCAACATTACTTTTAGAGCTTCTTGATTATATTCAAACCGGATATCTGGATAAATCCCAGTTAAAACGTATCGTTATTAACCATCCGTTGCAGGCCTTTAGCCCCAGGAATTTTTCCAAACAGGAAGGTTTTACAAGCTTTTCAGATCAAAACCTGGCAGCAGCGGGTATGCTGAAAAAACCAAACAAAGAAACAAGATCTGATTTTGATTTAAAACTACCTGTTGCAGATGAAACATTTAAAACCATTTCCATTCAACAACTAGTGAACTTTTTCGATAACCCGATTAAGTTTTTATTGAATCACTGTTTAAAGATTCGTCTGGATGGTGAAAAAGAAGCACAAGATGAGAATGAACCTTTTAATTTTGATTTTTTATCTAAATATTCAGTGGAAGGTGATATTTTAAATAGTCTCAACCATTCAATCCCAAAGGGTATCACTAAACGAATCACGAAATCCCAGGGATTACTACCACATGCATTGCCTGGTGAGCGTTTGTTTGACAACACCTATGAGGAACTAGCCGTATTTCGGGAAGAGATTAAAGACTATATTGATCAACAATCTAACGATCTTTATCCATTTGAAATAACCATTGATGAATTCACTCTAACTGGAACGATTAACACGGCTTTGGAAAACCATCTAGTGCGATATCGTCATTCCAGTGTGAAAGTTAAAGATCGGATGCGAAACTGGTTGGAGCATTTAGTGATCAATTTTCTAAAACCGTCTGGTTATCCCACTGAATCGATTTTAATTGGTAAAGAAAGCAAAACGGGGAATGTTGAGATTTACCACACTGAACCGATAGACAACCCTGAAATTTATTTGAAGCAACTATTAGGAATATACTTCTCGGGTTTATCCCAACCACTGGCTTTTTTCCCACGATCAGCAGATAAATATATGAAAAAATATCAGTCAACACTGCTGAAAAAAGACGAAGACGCTGCTCTGCAAGCAGGAAGAGGTAGTGCCAGTGCTATCTGGAACGGTAGACCTGGTTATCCGGGTGAATCGGCAAATGGATATTTTCAGCTATGCTTTAGTAGAAAAAGTTTATTCGAGGAGACTGATTTTGAATCCAATATCAGAACTGTTTTATTTCCGATTTATAAACACCAACATGAAGTGGAGGGGGACTAATGACAAAGATATTTGATTTAATCCACTCTCCGATCACCGGAAACAATATCATTGAAGCCAGCGCTGGAACCGGAAAGACCTATTCTATTGAAGGTTTATATGTCAGGATTTTACTACTTCCTTATCTGGAAAAAAGGCCTGAAACCTCAGCGTTCGCAGGTGTTGAAAATATCCTGGTAGTTACCTATACCGAAGCTGCCACTGCTGAATTAAGAGTCCGAATTCTGGAAAAAATAAGGTTGGTTTTGAAGGGACTTCAACTGATTAAACAATCCCTAAAACCGTCTGGAAATCTGGCGGAAGATCAATTAAAAGATATACTCAAACAGTTAGAAGATGGGTTTGTAAGTGACCTGTTTACCGATCACTTTCAGGATTCAGCAAATAAGGATATCACTATATTGGAAAATGCAATTTCACAACTAAAATTAGCCATATTGTCCTTTGATGAAGCAGCAATATATACGATCCATGGTTTTTGTAAAAAGATGTTAACTGACTACTCTTTGGAAGCTCAAGCCGGATTTGATTTTAATTTTATAACCAACCAGAATTTCCTCATTGACGAATGCGTGAATGATTTCTGGAGAACCCAGGTTTATCAGTCGAATAAGTCTAACGCAGAATTTTTTCTATCTTTTTTTGAAACTCCCGCTGAAATTACTGAATACCTTAATCCAATCATCAACAAACCATATACTCTTTTCAAACCAGCTGCTGAGGGTTTATTTAAAAATTTCTTTGCATCAGTCAGGAAGCATTATCAAAAATTGGGGGAAGAATGGCAAATGAAACGAACTGAAATAATGGAATTAATTGAATCAAATGCAGATTGTTTTTTAAAACCTTATAGAATCTCTATCCCACTAATGTCACAAGAATTGGATCACTATTTTTCGAAGGGAATACCAACCGATGTCGCAGGTGTGGTGGTCAATTTTTCACAATCGATTATTGATTCTAATAAAATGCAAAAAAAGAAGTGCCAGGAACTTGATCTCAGCCATTCATTTTTTAAAAGCTTTGAGGATTACAGTTCTATCAAAGAAAAACTGGTGGCGAATATCATTCCTTCTTTAGTTATTGATTTTATACATCGTAAAGCAGAGGCAAATATTCTTAGTTTTGATGATTTACTTCAAAATCTGCATAAGTCAATCAAACAAACTGGCGGTGACGAATTAAAACAAAATATTCGAA
>Ga0233431_1002470_pt1 | contig 25757 bp, 26 predicted proteins | sample SI_118_April2016_FD_179867 | JGI IMG/M metagenome (GOLD analysis project Ga0233431, IMG submission 179867) | Seawater microbial communities from Saanich Inlet, British Columbia, Canada - SI_118_April2016_200_MG | ecosystem: Environmental > Aquatic > Marine > Inlet | place: Canada: British...
AGAGTATTATCATATAATTCCTATAATTAAAGCTAGGGAAATTGCTAAAGCTCCTAGGGGGAACTTGGAAGAACTTTTTGATAATGTTGATCCAGAAATAAGATCTAGTTTAAAAAGAGCTAATTTGAACATCGATTCTGCTCACCTAGCAATATCTTTAGCATATATTTATGTAGTAAATACCCCTCATGATCCTTGGTGAGGTAAAATTATCTCAATCGAACAGTCTCTAAATTTCTTGGAACATTAGTTTCAATATGATGTAATTTGTAAATACTTGAAGCAAGATCTAATGATTTGCTTTGTTCACCATGTTGAATCATTATTCTATTTGCTCTTGGTTGAGTTCTATTTGCAAATTCTAATAATTCATTTCTACCTGCATGAGCCGTAAGCCCAGCAATAGTCATAACTTTAAAATTAACATCAATAAATTCATCTTTACCTTCAACAGTCATTTGAACTTTCTTAACACCTTCTTGTACTTGTCTACCTAATGAACCAGGTCCTTGGTAACAAACAAAACACATTAAATTCTTTGGATTTGATGCAAAATGTCTAAAGTATTCAACACTCGCTCCTCCAACCAACATACCTGAAGTTGCAAGAACAACACAAGGCCCTCCTTCGATAACGTCTTTTCTTTCAGATTGAGAACCAACTCTTTGGAAAACTTCTGAAACAAAAGGGTTGTTACCTTGGAAAACTTCTTTTCTAATTTGAGCATTTAAAAAATCAGGATAAGCAGTATGAATTCCATTAATATCCCAAATCATACCATCAATATAAATTGGAAAATTAGGCAATCTACCTTCTCTCATTGCTTCTTCTAAAACCAACATAGTTTCTTGAGCTCTTCCCAATCCTAATTCAGGAATTAATACCTTTCCACCATTTTCAATAGTTTCTTTAATTGCCTTAATTATTTCATCTTCAGATTCTTTTCTTGGAGGAAGGACATCATTTCTACTACCATATGTAGATTCAACAATCATAGTTTCTAATCTTGGAAAATTTGAAACTGCCCTATCTAATAATCTTGTTTTTGCATATTTCATATCTCCTGTATAAAGTAAATTATGAGCCCCATTACCAATATTCAAATGAACCATAGCACTTCCTAATGTGTGACCTGAATTGTAAAGTGTAATTCTAACATCAGGAGCAATATCTGTAACTTCATTATATTCTAAACAAATTATATGTTTAACCATCTCCTTAACATCAACAGAAGAGAATAAAGGTGCAGAAGCTTGTTTGTAAGCAACTCCAATAAAATCTAATGCAAGTAATGCTGCAGTATCTCTTGTAGGCGCAGTCATATAAACAGGACCCCTATAACCCATTTTGAACAAATAAGGAATAAGTCCAGAGTGATCTAAGTGGGCGTGTGTTAAAATAATAGCATCCAATTCTTGTATTTTAAATTCAGAAACATCTAAGTAAGGAAACTTATCTTTTCCTCTTCCCGCAACATTAATCCCACAATCTAATAATATCTTTGATTGAGGTGTTTGTAAAAGAAAACTACTTCTTCCAACTTGCCTTCCACCACCAAGAACAGTTACTCTAATCCATTCCTCAACTTTTTCAGGGTTCCATTCTTTGTAAATTTTTTTCCCAACGGAATTAAGAAATCTTTTTCTAGTATTGTTGTTTGCATAAAGAACAGCCCTAATACTTTCCGTAATTTTGGATTTAATTGCAGGACTTCTTTGAACAAGAGGATTCCATAAAGATTTATCTTTAATTTCTTTTAATATTAATCCATCTTTTCCAATAACTAATCCTGGTCTTTTTGCTTCAATTACAACAATACTTCTTTGAACATCAAAAAGAATTTCAGTTATACCTGCATCTTGCGGAACTACTTTTTTAATCACTTCTTCTGTTTCTTCCTGAGTTTTTAATAATTTAGAAGCCGCCCTTAATTCAATTCTTTTTTTATATTTATTAACTAATTCTCTTATTTTCCCATTATTATCTCTAAAAAATTCAATATCATTTGTATAAACAACAATATTCGCACCTTCAAAGTTAGCACTATCTACGAAACCTTGCAAGTCTTTCTGAATATCTTTTAATATATCTGTTGACATTTTAATTATCTTAAAATTATTTCCCCTTTAATTGAAAATATTTTTATTGAGTATGATTAGTTATAATTTGGCGTGATTTTCTTATCTATAACATGATTTATTCCCGTATTACCTAAGGTATAAACATCTATACCACTTCCAGAAGCAGCATCTCTTTCTGAAGAAGATTTTATTGCCTCAACAACTAAATCTACCCCTTGTTGTAGAGTCATATTTTCTTTATATTGCCTTTCTAATAATCCCCAAATAAACATCATTCCACTTCCATCTGCATCATAATTTTCAATATTTTTTATTGCTCCATCTGGAGAAATATTATACAACTCTGCAGTCCCATCAGAATTAACTCCTGCAACTAAACTAGCAACAATTGAAGGGATCATTGAAGGATTTCTTATTGTTTGAAAATAAAGAGATGCGATAAAGTGAGCTGCCTCCTTTATAGTAGGTCTTGTTTTAGATTTTAATTCCTTTAATTTTAATTGTGCAGCAATAACCTTTAATGCCATCTGTGCATCTGAAACCTGTCCTGCAATTGAAACAAGCAAATAGTCATTAACTCTATAAATTTTTGGAAAATTTTTATGCGCAACAATATGACCTCCAAGAGTCATTTTTCTATCTGCAGCTAATACCACTCCATCTTTACATACAACTCCGACTAAACTTGTCCCAGTCTTAAGAATTTGTTTTTTTAATTCAGCATCCATTTTCTAATTTTTTTTAATAATATTTTATAAGATTTCTACAAAATCCCTTCAGAATCTATAATAATTAATTGATGTAGGGGTTTATAAATCTTAGGTTTTTGAAATCATTTCTAATTCAGACGGCTTTTTTTCCAATTTTGCTTGATAACTTAATCTTCCAAAAAATTCTATTTCAGAATTTATTTTTTGATCAACTTTTTCTTGATAAATTCTTTTTTGAGCATAGTCACAAGTATTTTCACATTCTTCTTTCCCATAGTGATAACATACTCCTACAGATTTCCCTTTTCTTGGCGTACATAAATATTTATCAAACATTCTATTCTCCTACTTTTGTAATTCCACTATCTTTTGTAAATCTAATAATATTATCTACAAAACCTTCTATTTTTTGTTCATGGCTTACAAGAATTAATTGCTCCGTATTTAATTGATTTAAAACATCCCTTATTTTATCTAATTGTTGGGCAGAAAAACCATCTGTTGGCTCATCAAGGATAACAAGATTACTTGTTTTAATATTACTAAGGAGGGAGTTTATTATTTGATTTAATGAAAGCCTATATGCAAGAGCAATTGCAGTTCTTTCTCCCCCGGATAAAAATGCATAATCAAGTTCATAGTCTTGTTGTTCAATAACTGGAGAAAAACTATCATCAAGTTTAGCATTTAGAGATTCAGAAACTAAAATTGAAAACCATTGAGAAAAAAGTTTTGAAAATTCTTCTTTCAATGTAAGCATAACTTGTTTTTCAGTAAAAAGAACTAAATTTAAAAATTTCTCAGAAACCCAATACTCTAATTCTCTTATTTTCTCATTTTTCACTTTAATCTTTTCCTTCTTATCTATTTTCTCTTGTTTTTCTTTTATTTCTTGCTCTAAAAATTGGATCTCTTTATTAATTTCTGCTTTTTTAATTGCATAACTTTCTTCTTTTGTTTTAGAATCAATCAATTCTTTATTTCTTTGTTCAAAAATAGAGTCATATTTAGAAAACTCTGAAATAGATTGTTCAATTGTTTTCAAATGCTTTTCAAGCATTTGGTTATCTTTTTCAAGAGATCCTTTTTGCTTTTCAATTTCAATAATTCTCTCTTCTTTTTCTTTAAGACTATCTGCCTTAACTTTTAATAATTCCATTTCACTTTTTTTATTCTTATACTCTCCCTTTGTTTTTTTAACGATTTCTATTTGTTCTATTAATTGATTTTTTCTTAATGCAAACTCATTAATCTTTTTTTGAATTTGTTGCATCTCTTCATCTGTATTGGAAAAGATATTTTTTTTATATTCTTCTGAAACACCTTGTAAACAAGTAGGACATTTTTGTAATGTAGAAATTTTTTGTATTAAAGACTCTATTTCTTTTTTCTTAGATTCTTGAGTATTTATCTCACTAATAATTTCAATATATTCTTTCTGTAATTCTTCTTCTTTACCTTCTTTAAATTTAATTCTCTCATCCAAGGTATCAAATTCTTCTTTACTAAATGATATTTTTCTAGCATCTTCAATTTGTAGTCTTAATCCTTTGATATTATTTTCTAAACTGGTAATCTGTTGTTGTTTTTCAGAGATTAAAATATCTGATTTTGACTTTTCATTTTCTAAGGCTCTTTTTTCATCTATTTTTTCTTTAATTTCATTAACTCCTTCTTCTTTCAATCTTCTAAATTCAACTGCCCCCTCATAATCTTCTGTTGCTAATTTTTTTTTAATTTTCGATTTCATAAGAATTTCTTCTTTTGTTTTTATTTCTTCTTTATTTTCTTCTAAATCATAAACCATTCCTTCATTCAATCGAATTTTCTCCCTCATCTTTGAAGCTAAAAATGATGCATTTTCTTCAATTCTTTTATATTTATCAATTCCAAAAACATGTCTCAATGTATTCAACCTAACCTCACCAGACTCCAAAATAATTTGTTTCATTTCTTCTTGAGGGGTATAAACTGTGAATTTATAGAGAAGATTAGTTTTTTTAGCAAACTCCACAGGGTAATTCAATAATGTTAATACTTTTGATTTAACTTCAGTTACACTTCCTTCAAATTTATCTTCATCAATTGTTATAGAGGCATAATCTTGTGCGATAGCCTTCTTACCTTTTTTTAATCCTCTTTCTATAATGATATTTTTTCCTTCAATTTCAAATTCTAAAATAACTTTCCCAGTTTCAGATCCAGTTCTTAATAAAGAAGCTCCTTTTTGGGAAGGTTGTAATCCAAATAAGGCAAATTCAATAGCAAGTAGAATTGTTGTTTTACCAGACCCAATATCTCCTGAAAGAAGGGTAGAGCCCAGAGGAAAATCTATCTCTTGATTTTTATAACTTCTTAAGTTTTCTATTTGTAATTTTTTTAATATCATCTTTTAATTATCATACCTACATCTTATTTTATAAGTCATTAGTATCTATCCTACCTTTTCATTCCAACTCAATCCCCAGAACCTTAGTTAATTCAGATAATAACCTTGACTCAAAAATTATCTTTTTTTCATCCTCTTGCTTTTCTTTGCTTAAAGAATTCATCAAAGGAAAAATCAAATTATTAAGATTAGAAGGATTTTCTTTTTCATATTTTTTAACTAAAACTTCTTCAACCTTTTCCATTTCGTTTGCTTGTAATTGAATATCTAATTCTTGTTTTTTCATTTCTAATTTAGAGGTATTTTTTAAAAAACAATATACTCCCACATTTTCTAAATAATCTTGTATCTCTTGAAATTTAATATCTGAAGTTTTACCTTGTTTTAGATTGCCGTAAACTCTTAAGAGAACAATCTTATCTACTAAATCCCTTTTTTCTAATTCTGAAATTATTTTTTGAGTTCCTGTTAACGCATCCTCAATTTCAATCTTAATCGATTCAGTTTCTTTAATCTTAATTTCTTTTTTAGTTATTTTTGTAAAACCTTCAACATCTATAATATAAAAACTCCCAAATTTTAATTCTTCTAATTCTTTAAAATTGTTTGGAAAAGTAGGCCCCCCATAAATTGCAGGTTTACCATTTACTTCCTTTTCAAAATTAACATGGATATGCCCTAATGCATAATAATCTGCCGGAGGAAGCCCTTCTAAAGAGATAGAATCAATAGGAAGATTTCCACATACCTCTTTTATTGTCGTGTGCAACATCAAGATCCTAAAATTATCTTTATATGCTTCTTTTATTTCTACTTTTTTTAAATCCTGAACTTCTAAACCTGATTTTTTCCCAGGATAACCATAAATATAATATGATTTATGCATGATAGGATTTAGGATTATCTTCTCATTATCTTCTTCATATTTACAAATCTCACAAAACCCTGCCTTTTCTAATACATCTAAAAAAGTCTTACCCGAAACAGAATAATCATGACTCCCAGCAATAACATATGCTTTAATTTTAGAATCTTTCAATCTTCTAAATTGCGCAAAGGTTTCTTTTAATATTTCGATTGGAGGAAATGCAGAATCAAATAAATCTCCTGTAAAAAGAACAAATTCAACCTCTTCTTCTATGCAAGAATCCATTGCTTTTTTAAAAGAATCTATGTTTAACTTTTGTAATTCTGGTTGTCTCCAGCTTCCCAAGTGGCAGTCCGCTAAGTGTGCAAATTTCATCTTTTCCATATAAATTAGAATTGTTTTATAAGAATAATTGTGATAGAATGACTTGGATTAAAATAGTTAGGTTTATAAATCATTTAGGAAAAGTTCTTATTTAAAAACCTTTCTCAAGGTTTAAAAGGACTGTTTAAGTTTTTTATAGATGAAAGATAAACAAGGGGTGCTAAGCGATTCTGTACTAGATTTTTTTGACTTTTTACTAGGAAAAAAATCTAAAAAAATAAGCTTAGTTATACCTGCGTTTAATGAAGAACCAAGAATTAGAAAAGTTATAAAAGAAGCTAAAAAGGTAAAAGAAATAGACGAAATCATAGTTATTGATGATGGCAGTAAAGATAAGACTGCCAAAGTTGCAAAAGAATTAAATGTGGAAGTAATAAAACATCATAAAAATATGGGAAAAGGTGAAGCAATTAAAACTGGAATTGCACATTCAAAAGGAGAAATTATTTTATTTTTAGATGCAGATTTATTGAATATTGATAAAAAGAAAATTAGAGCTCTGATCATGCCTATCTTAAAAAATAAGGCAGATTTTGTTAAAGCAAGTTTTATTTTAAAAAGGGGAAGAATCACTGAGTTTGCAATAAAGCCAATGATGAAGATTCTTTACCCTGGAAACGAATTTAAACAACCCGTAAGTGGCCAATTTGCGGGTAAAAAAGAATTTTTAAAATCAATCAGAATAGAACCTGAGTGGGGAATCGATATTTCAATATTACTTGATGCTATTAAACATGGACAAAAAGTAGTGGAAGTGAATCTAGGGGAATTAAAACATAAAGGAAGAGTACCTGAAGAAAAAGCACAAATGTCTAAAGAAGTAATGGAGACTATGCTAAAAAAAATAGGATACATTTGTAATGAACACAAGATAATAATTTTCTCAGACAAAACTTTATTTAGTAAAATCTTTTCTAGAAGGGTTAAAAGATATTTAGAAATATTAAAAGACAAAAAAATAAAAATCTTTCTAATAACAAAAAAAACCATTAAACCAGAATTTAAAGAGTTTTTTACAGAAATAAAAAAAATAGAATCAAAAACATCTTCAAGACAAATTTTAAATATTGGTAGAAAATTTGCTAAAAAATATGGGTCTGATTTAGATGAAACTGTTGTTGTTGCTAATCAACAAGAATTTGAACTATTAATAAAAAAATCATGTTTAAGTTTTTGTTTTAAAAAATCACCAAATAGGATAAAAGAAAATTCTGAAATAATTTCAAGTTTAGCAGAGGTACTTATGTTTCTAAAATAATGGCAAAATTTTTATTTGAATGTCCTAGATATTACCCTACCAAAGGTGGTATACAAATGAGTATGTATAACTTAGCCAAAAGCCTAACAAAAAAAGGTCATGAAATTCATGTTATTTGTAGAAATTATCCCAAAAATCTTGATAAATATAATAAAATGAAAGAATTAGAAGGAGTTAAATTAACATTTTTCCAAGATAATGGGGTTCCAAGTATTTTTGAATTTCTGAGGTATTTTAAAAGAAGAAAAAGTTTTAAAAATGCTCTTAAAAAATTAATTGAAAAAGAAAAATTTGATATAGTAATTAGTAGGTTTTCATATTTTGTAGAACCTACAAAAGAATTAATTCCAAATATCCCTATCATTTACTGGCACCCTTCAATTTTATACATTGCATTTAAAAAATATTCTGAAAACACAAACCGATTAATTGAAAAAATAAATTTCGCTTTAATCTCTCTTCATACCTTTTTAATAGAGAAAAAGGCAGATAAACTAGCTGATAAAGTACTAGTTAGAAGTAATGTTATGAAAAAGATAATTACTAGTAAATTTAAGACAGATCAGAAAAAAATTGATATTTTAAATCAAGGGGTTGATTTAACTAAATTTAAAGAAAAAACAAAAAACGCAGACCTTATCAAAAAATTCAATTTAAAGGATAAGAAAGTTATTTTAACTGTTTCTAGGCTAAAACCTGATAAAAATAATTCCGGATTAATTAAAATTTTTAGTAAAATTAAAGATAAAAATTCAGTTTTAATGATTGTTGGTGGAGGGGTTGGAAAAGGAATGGAAAGAAAGTATCTTGAAACATTAGCCAAAAAATTAAATATAGGGGATAGAGTCATATTTACAGGAGAACAAGAAGATACTGAAAAATTTTATAATTTAGCAGATATTTTTGTCCTTGCTTCAGAACAAGAAGGATTTCCAAATGTCTATTTAGAAGCTATGGCCTCTGGAGTGCCAATAATTGGTTTTCATTCAAATCTCCCTAAAATCACAGTTCCAACAGAAGAAATTTGTAAAAATAATTCTGGATTTGCGGTAAAAGATGGAGATGAAATGACTAAAAAAATTGATTTTTTATTGAAAAATAATAAAGTTAGAAATATGATGGGGAAATCTGCAAGAAAAGAAGCAGAAAAATATAATTGGGACAATTCATATGAAAATTTAATGAGGTTACTAAGAAAATGGGATTATATTTAATAAGACACCCTCAAACAATAGCTAATTTAAAAGTACAAATTGCGGGATGGGCTAAAAGCCCTTATAGCGAGGAAGGTAAAAAACAATTTGAAAAGATTAAACACTATTTTAAAAAAAATAAAATAAACCTACCAGTATATTCTAGTGATTTACCAAGAGCATTAAAATTAGCTAAAGAGATAAGTAATGAAAACAAAAGTAAGCTAACAATCACAAAGGAATTAAGAGAGATAAATTTTAAGGAAACAGAACCGTATGATAGTTATGAAACTCAATCTGAATTTGAAAAGAGAATCTTTAAATTTTTAAAAGAAAATCAAGACTCCGATAAAATAATCGTATCACATTCAGGAGTTATTAGGTATATTTTGAAAATGAATAATTCCGAATGGGAAAAAAATATAGGGCTTAAAAGAGATAGGATTTTCCTAATAGAAACTAATAAAAAGGGAAATAAACTAAAAATAATAAGAGTATAAAATGGATTTTGCAGAAATATTCGCAACAGGAATTAGCCCAATAGATATGTTTAAGGTGGCTTTAATTGTTGTAATTGGAATACTTTTAGGAATATTTGCTAAATTTGTAATAAAGAAAATAGCTAAAATTTCTATTTATCCAGGTATAAGAAAGAATTCTCCCGGTTCGTACAAGGGAGTTGTTTCAGGAGTAGAATTATCTGGAAGTATAGTTATGTGGTTAATCATAGCATCATTCATATTCCAAGCACTATCAATATTCAAAATATCTTTATTAAATCAAATTTTAGAGCGTTCTATTGATTTTTTCCCAAGACTAATAATCGGGCTATTAATTTTTATTGTAGGTATGATTATAGTAAATATTATCTCAAGACAAATTAGAGATATGAATTTTAAACATAACAATGTTATCGCAAAAATAACTAGTATCATCTTAATCTTCGCGATAGTATTATCAGCATTAGAGGCTGTAGGAATTAAAGCCACACCATTTATAGAATTATTCAAAGCAGGAATTTATACGCTTGGAATAATCATTGCAATAACAATTGGTATTGGATTAGGGTTTGCATTAAGGCCTGAGATAAACAGGTTTGTTAAGGAACTTAAAAAACAAGATCACCCTTAATTATTTTTATTCTTTTTTAAATTCATAAACTAATAATTCTTCAAAATCTAATTTCATCTTTTTTATCAACTTATATTCATAACCAAATTCTTGAGATTTATTCAAAATTATTTCTGGTTGAGAAAGAGAAGAGAACAAAAGCAAAATCTTCCCCTTTTCATTCAAATAATCTTTACTTTCTTCTAAAAATTTAACAATGATCTCATAACCTTCTTTTCCTGCAGTTGTAGCTAATCGAATATCTTCAGGTTCTCTTTTATCTTCGGGTAAATAAGGAGCATTAAAAATAATCAGATCATATTTCTCATTTTCATCAATATTTGAAAATAAATCAGACTCAACAACATTCAGCCCTTTTTTATCTAAGTTCTTCACTGCATCAGGATTAACATCTACTGCAAGCACATTATCAAATCCTAAATCAACACATGCTTGTGCTTGAATCCCACTACCACTACCCATATCTAATATTTCTATATTCTTATCTTTATTTTTAAGAAAATTCTTTACAACATCTTCTAATAAATAAGAATCTTCTGCTGGTTGATATATCATGAGATAATTCATTATTATGCATTTATTAATTTATTGATATCTCTTAAATATTTCTTGCTATTCAGATGAGTAGATAAATAAGGATGAGAACTATAAGTTGATAAGATAAAATCTCCAAGAACATTTAAATAACTTGTTTTTTTATTAAGATTAACAAAAAGAGAATGCCTAATAAGAAAACAATGCATAACACAAAAGTAACTGCAATTTTAATTGCTATGTTCCTTATAACTCAATTAATAGGGTTATTTGTTATCCATACTTATCATGTTAATGGGAATCCACTTCCATTTGGAATGGAACCTCCTGAAGAGATAGATAATCCCCAAGGAGCAGGTTTTCTTGGAACGCTATTAACAGCATTTATTTTTGTGATTTTAATCTTTTTCCTATTAACAAGAATTAAAGCAGCGAGGTTCATTCGGGCTTGGTTTTTCCTTGTAACAGTTTTAGCAATAGGACTTACATTTAAGGCCATCTCATTTTCTACATTTGGAAAAGACATTCTACTAAGTAGCATACTCCCTATTCAATTGAACATTTCTTTTATTTCTCTTATTATAATCCTATTAGCTCTTCCATTAGCCTATATTAAAATTTTCAAAAGAGACCCAATAATTCATAATTTAACAGAACTAGTAATTTACCCAGGAATAGCTGCAGTTTTTGTACCAATTTTAGGAATCCTTGGAATTATCATATTACTTTTAATCATATCATTATATGATATCTGGGCAGTTTGGAAATCACAATTTATGGAAAAAATGGCAAAATACCAGATAAATAATTTAAAGATCTTTACCGGATTTTTTATCCCTTATGCAGATAAAAAACAAAAGGCTAAAATCAAATTAATCAAACAAAAATCATTAAAATTAAAAGATAAGAATAGAGGAAAGTTTTTAGAAAAACAATTCAAGAAATCAAAAATCAAAGTGAATCTTGCAATTTTAGGTGGAGGGGATGTGATTTTCCCAATGATCGCTGCAGGTATTTTCTATGTAGTTATGGGATTGATTCCAGCATTAATAATAATCGCAAGCTCAACGTTAGGATTACTTGGTTTATTCATGCTTGCAAGAAAAGGTAAGTTTTACCCAGCAATGCCATTCTTAACAATAGCAATATATTTAGGAATAGTAGTTATTTATTTTTTAAGAGATATATTAAAATTATCTAGTTTTTAAAATTCTAAGTTTCTTGATCTTTCTAGATTTCAACTTAAGACTTTGTCCGCAATCTATACAAAAGTTATCTATTTCTTTGTATTGCGAACTACATTTTGGGCATGTTGGTATCATATTAATATAAAACTCCAATTGTTAGGTATTTAATATCTGAGAATCTGACTTTTCCGTCATTTACGTTATTATTATCACCTTTAGTAATAAAATAAACTCCTTGAACATCGTTTCCTTTCTCAATTACTCTATGAACAATCAGGTAATTGTCTTTTTTAAATGTAATGATATCTCCAATATTGATATCATCTTCAGATTTAGGCATAATTCTTATACCATTGCTATATTCATCTAAAACTGGCTTCATACTTCCAGTAGAAGCATATTTGCTTAAACTTGTTCCTGGAACTTCAATAACAATTTTGTCGTCATAAATAGTAATATCTTTTTCTTGGATAAAATCATTAGGGGCATCGTTTGAATTAACACCAGATAGTCCAAAATTATTTGAAAAAGGACTTTCTAAGCCATACATATAGAAATATGTGATAAAGTTTGCACTAAGAAATCCGAATAAAAATATAATACATATTTTGATAGTTTTTTCAATATTCATTTAAATCTCCTAGTAATAAGTCATATAATTCTTTGCCCTTAGAAGTAAGCTCTAAACTTTTCTTTCTTTCATCTTTGGGATTAAAAGATTTTTCAATTAGGCCTTTATCTGTTCTAAGCGCTTTTAATACTTGAGAAGTTACAGATGGCTTTCTATTGAAATAAGAAGATACCCTCCCTGTGTCCGGAAGGGTTTGTTTTTCACCTAAATATAGCATAATATCTAATTGATAATCTGTAAGGTTATGTTTTACAGCAGTTTCACTCAATTTGTTCTTAATATTCCAATACTCTTGTAATTTTTCAATATTCATTTTACCATTTTATCCTTTATTTTACATAAACTTTGTAAATTTCCTAGCTTTTGGTTTACCTTTTGGCATCAAAAGGTACTTTTGCTCCTAAATCTTTTCAAAAAAGATTTAGTTTTGTTACTTCTAAGTAGTATTTATTATTTATAAATCCTTGTGTTTGTACCAATTACATAGTGATAACAATATCCAAAGATTTATAAACCAAATTAGAATTAGAATTTTAGGTGATGCGGTGATTTTTAGAGGTTTTAGAGGTTTAGGAATATAATGAAACCAAATAATTTAGAATTAAAATTAGTTAAGAATGATGAAAGTCAGATTAGTCTGGATGATTCTCTTCAATTAGCGACAGATTTAGATCATGATGTTAAAATGGATGCAGATAACAAATTACATCCAAATTATATTCATATAACATTATCAAATTATGACGGAAATAAGGAAGAATTAATGGATAAAATATCAAAATTAGGATATAAATCCTATGAAGGAGATAAAAAATAAAATGGAATTACAAGCAATAATGGGATGCAAGGGTAAACATCAAAAAAATGATTTAGTGGAATTAGCGAAGGAGTTAAATAAAATGAAAGGAGCTTATTTTTTAACCCCTATATTTCCCAAAGTTATCGATTTAAAGGGCACCTCAATAGAAAACCCACAAGAAGCTTACAGAATCATCTCAAAAAAAGGTTTCCAACTAGCCTATTCTAAATTATATGAAGGAGATAAAAAATGATAATTAAACCAGAACTTGTAAAACAAATTAAAGAACACTTCAACCTTAATATTTATGAAACTAAGGTTTGGTTAGCTTTACTTGGAAAGGGAGTAGCGTCTGCAGGAGAAGTTGCAGAGATGTCTGGAGTTCCAAGAAGTAGAACTTATGACGTCCTTGAAAGTTTAGAAAAACAAGGATTTGCGATCATGAAATTAGGAAAACCTGTTAAATACATCGCAGTTAAACCAAACATTATTCTTGAAAAATTAAAAACAAATGCTGTTAAATCTGCAGATGAAAAAGTGAAAGTACTTGCAAAACTTAAAAGTACGCAAGAATATTCAGAATTAGAACAATTATATAATGTAGGGATTCAACCAATAAGGCATGAAGATATTTCAGGAGCAATTAAAGGAAAATCAACAATTTACAATCATATTAAAGAAGTTTTAGAAAGTTCTAAAAAACAAGCAATAATTTGTACATCTACACAAGAAATTTTAGATAAACCAAGGTTTTTTTATGCTATCTTCGAAAGATTAAGAAAAGAAAATATAAAGTTAAAAATTGCATTATCTGGAGAAGAAAGAGATATTAAGAAAATAAACGCTAAGTTTAAAATTAAAGCAAAAAATATAAAAATGGACGCTAAATTTTATATTGCAGATGATGAACAAGTTTTATTCTTAATTTCAAAAGGAAACTTACCTGATGAGGAAATAGCTGTGTGGTTAAACACTCCATTTTTTACATCAACATTAACATTCATGTTTGAACAAGCTTTCAAATAATATTAAGAATTTTTTACTAGTTAATCAATCCAACTTTCTTTACACTCATTTGTTTAATGACTTTCTTTTCATTTTTGTTAAATAGCTTAAACCATTGTTTAAAACTCAAATTATGTTTAATCTTTGAATAAACAGAACCTTTTTTCACAACTGTTTTTTTATGTACTCTCTTAAACCTAGCCACATTTTTTTTATCATGAACAAAAGGGCCTCTAACTAATTCATCTTTTTTCTTTTCTAAAACAAAATAAAATTTAGCGATATTATTTTCATCATCATAATTAAATTCCGCCAGATTAACAACAAACTCTTTCTTAAGAGCATAACTAAAAAATTCAAGGAACTTCTTACTTTTTGTACCGGCAATATCTCCTATCTGCTTACTAGTTTTTACACCTACAATTTTCAATTTATCTTTGTACTTTGCTCTTAATTCTTTATCAATATCTTTAATTTCAAAAAACTTAGAATTTGGATTTTTCAAGAATTTTTTAACAACTTCCTTAAATCTGTAAAAGGTTTCATCACTCAATCCAGCAAGGGCATTTCTTTGTTTATATGTTGGATCAATTAAGATTATTGGAGAATTTACTTTAGATTCATTTAATTCATACAAAACATTTGTTTTTTTATAAAATTTAGAATCATCAATTATAATTTTCTTACTCTTGTTATATTTAGCAACTTCTTTCAAAAACTTTTCAAAACTTCCATAATGACAAATTAATAATTCAAGAGCATAACCAGAAAAACCTCTGATATAACTTTCAGCACCATAACAATTTTGAGCATGACAGAATGATTTAGCAAGCACAATCTCATCAGCAAGCTTCTTTTTCCCTTTCATTTTTTTCAAAACATGACTAACATGAAAATAACTTAGATCCATAACATTTTTCGCATCCGCAGGTTTCTTAATATTAATTACAGGAATTATTTCCATAATAATTCCATTAATAACTTGTTGATAATAATCTCTACTCCCATGAATCTTCTTAGCTTTTTTTCCCAAAACTTTTCCTAATAATGCAGATATCTTTCCACCATCATATTTTTCATTAAATCTTACAAATATATCTACGTCATAAACTTCTTTACCAGAAGTTTGTGAGTCAGAAAATTTATTTTCTGGATCATATTTATTTTTTTTAACAAGAGTACCTTTTGCTAAACTTCCTCCAACAAAAACTTCTGCATTAATCCCTTTCTTTTTTAATTTACTATTTAATTCTTTAACAAAACCCTTAGCATTACTATTAATTTTATCAAATGTTTCTTTATCTGGCTTAACTACCTTTAACTGTTCCAAAAGAATTTTTTTGATTTCCATGTTTATATCTTGTTTTGGGTCAAGCCTTTTTTAAAAGGGTTGATTTCATGTTGTATAAAATAAAGAAATATGATATTTAAAATGTGCTATATCAGTTTTTTTTGTCCGGATCTACAATCATCCTATTAACTTCATCAGTATTTGCTTTAAGAGTTGCAGACAAATCAATAATATATTTCCCTTCTTCAAGTTTGTATATTAAAGGACGTTTTTTATTAAATAAATTAACAATATCAATTTCAAATTTACCCGGTTTAATAACCTTAACAGATTCTAAATCTAATATGACTGGCTCATCAGGTTTATCTTCTAACCCTGTTATTTCTCTAATGTCCTTTTCAATTTGAGTTTTATCTGCCTTTTCTAATTCAACAATGGCTTCTTTTATTTCACTATGAAATCCTTCTTCAAGCTCATCTGCTTTCTCTTGTCTAATATAATAGAAAAATCTACTTCCGCAAGCACAACCAGTTAATATCTCTTCAGAAGCATCTGGATGAATCTTCCCGCATTTTGTACATTGATGTGGCATTTTAGTTTTTTGGAAAATAATTTATTTTTGGATGTCTTTGTTTAATATCTTTAGCTCCCTGCACCCATGACAAATCAGAAAATTTGCTATAAGTTATAGCTTCTTCGATAAGAATATGAGATTCAGCTTTTTCATCAACATCAAAATTATAAGTCATTATCTTATAAGAATAAATAGCTATATAAATATTTATTGGATAGAATAAATAAAAAAATTACCGCATCATAACTTCTAATTTCTTAGGGTCTTTTTTCATCTCTTTAACAATGGTTGCAGGACCAATAATTGTCATAGCATTTTGTTGTCCTGTTAATGCTTTCGCTAATCCAAATTTAACCTTACCCATCATTCCAAGATCGCCTTTATCTTGATCAATAACTGCTAACTCAACACCCTTAAACCCTTTAATATTTCCAACCATAATCATAGTATCTTCAATCAATCTTGTCTCTTCTTCAGGTTTTAATTTGCCTTGTAAAATAACAACCTTATTATCAAGAACTATTTTTAATAATTTTTTAATTCTTCCAACAGAATCAAGACTTGCAATTTCACTATATGGCATAAACTGTAATGTCAATCCCTTAACTTTCTTACTTCTTTTTATTTTATTACTCATTTTCATCTCTTTTTCTTTTTATATAATGGAATATATATTTTTAAACCTTATCTTCAAGCTTTCTTTGCTAATCTGAAGACAGATTCATAAAACTCATTCATATTTTTACCTTTTTTAGCAGACACTCCAACAACCTCATATTCTGGGAAAGCAGCCTCGATCTTTTTCACATCTGATTTTTTCAAATCAATTTTATTAGCAACAACTAAAACAGGAATCTTTCTAGCAACAAGATTTCCAACAATTGTAATATTTACTTGAGAATAAGGGTTTTCTGTACTATCAACAACAACGATGACTGCATCCATATCATCTAACCATTTAATCGCCTCTACAATCCCTTGTGTGGCTTCTTTAGCCCTTTTCTGAGATTGTTTCTTCTTCATCTTAGACTTCATAAAGTCCTCATAATCAATCTTTGTAGCAATACCAGGAGTATCTATTAGCTTAAATTTCAAACTTTTTTCTTTATATTTAATTTCAACTTCTTCTTTAAATTGAACGTGTCTTGTTTCGTGTGCAATCTTACTAACCTTTCCAATCTCTTCACCAGTCCAGTCTTTACAAATTCTATTTGCTAAACTAGTTTTTCCCGCATTAGGAGGACCATAAAAACCAAGACTTATCTCTTTTTTCTTTCTAAACAAAATATTGAATATTCTTTTTGTAAAACTTTTAAATATCTTCATTTTTCTTTTTTTTAATCAAACTTTTTTTATAATCTTAATAAAAAATTTACTTTTATTAAGGTTTCTATACTCCAAAACCTATTTAGAACGTAATCCTTCGGTCCCAGTTTTTCCTTGTCTTTTTGCAATCTCAGATTTAACTTTTCTATTCTCAACCCATTTAAAGATTGGAATTTCCCACATACCTGTTTTCTTTCCATGTAGCTTTTTCCATACATAATCTAATTGTTCACCACTCCAACCCAAATCCTTTAGCTTACTATAAATATCTCCTTTCTTAACTCCTTGATTCAATGAAATACTCATAAAATTAACAAGATTAAATAATTGGCTTTTATTTGGAAATAATTTAGATTCATAATGTCTCTTATACCATTCTTGTAAAACAATGTAAACTATAAAGGCAATTAGAAGTAAGATAAATAACCAGAAAACAGTCCAACCAATAGGCTTACAATCCTCTCTACAATTTTTATAATTTTCACCAGGATCACAAACCTTATTATTATTACAAGGGCCAGGAGTAACACCAATTTCTAAATTTTGAAATTCTGGAGAGATATAAACAGGAACATTAGTAATATCAACCCTTCCAGGATATAATAATTCAAGAGTTTTCTTTTCACTTAAATCAATAAAAGAAATCCCAACTGCAACTTCTCCAATATCTCTACTATTAACTTCGTTATTAAAAACTGTTTTTGAAGGATCACCATTAACAATAAAATAAAATTCTTCAGTAGTGCCTGAAGGTTCCAAAACAAATTTAACATAAGAAAGGATTTCTTCTTCTTCAAGATTTCCATCAACAATAGAATAAGTTTGTGATTCAAAGGTAATACGAATATTTTCTCTAATCCAATTATTTACAGCGCTAGAATATGCTTCACGTTCTGAATCAATATCTCCAACACCCATTGTTTCAAGAGTTTCAAAATCTAATTCAGTATCATCAGGAAAAAAATCATAAGGACCTCCTAAGTTTTTAGTTCTTATCGAACTTGGAATATTTAATAATAATAAGTCTTCCATAACTTTAACATATTCTGAATCTGTAAAAGCATCTACATATCTTTTATCAAGTACGTCAAGTTCATTCTCTAAATCTTCAATACTAACTACTTTATTGATTTCTGTTTTAATCCAACCAGATAATTTATTGATTTCTGAATTTAGATCAACTAAATTTTTTCTGTAATCTGAAATAGTTTTATTAACTGCCTCTTTAGGTGCGGAAGCAATTATAGTCGCTGTTTTAGTTGAATTTCCAAATCTATTTGAAGCAGTTACACTAATAGTATAAGTTCCAGTTTCAGCATAAGTGTGAGTTATTGATCTTTCATCACTTTCTCCAGTTTTCCCATCTCCAAAATCCCAACTATAAGTTAAATTAGCTTCATCATCTAATAAAGCAAAAAAAGTAGTTTGAACCAATGCAGAAAATTCACTAGGAAAAATCCCAACTATGGATGGAACGGGCCTAATTTCAATATCTTTTGTTAATATTTCTTCTCCATTTAACATTAATACTATTTCTTCATCTCCAAACTCAGAAGGAACCAATAAATTTGCTTCATCTAAACTTAATTTGATAAAATCTGAATTAACCGAAAGATTAGAGGTTTCAACATCCCAAATTTTTGATTCAGGCAAAGAAATGTCCTTTTTATAAATTAATTCAAGATTATTTATTTGAACATCTTGACTAACTCCTGAAAATTTTATAGGGATAACACAAGGATCGCATACAGAATTATATTTACTATCGATCCATGAGTAAATATCTTCTCCAAAATCTGGAAAATCATCTTCAATTAATGCTTGGTTAAATGTAAAATCATCTACCGCCTCAAATTTTGCAGCATTAATGAATATTGGAAAATCTCGAGTTCCAAAACAAGGATTTACAGTTTCCCATTTTATTTCATATTCTCCATCATCAGAAGAAGAATGAGCATTTATACAAACAGTTGCATCACTAATTTTACCAAAATCTTCACTTTCTAATTGTGGTGTCTGACATTTAATTGTACTAGTTTCAGATATATCTGCATCACATTCAACAATATCTCCTCCAATTTCAATACTAAAATCAACTTTAACAGGGTTACTGCCAGCACTACGATTAATAAGTTCAACACCCAATTCATACTTTCCAACGATTGGAACTTGTTTTATTGTAGTACAATAGCTATCAGAAGTTAATAATGCTGTATCTCCTGCAGTCCAATCATCATTACTCCAACATCCATAAGGATTTACAATAGAACAACCAAAATCTTCTGAAACAATTTTAGATTCCCATTCATTATCTCCATCATCAAAAACATCTATTTCCAAAGGAATAATGCAAGAATCCCCAACATTTGTTGAAACATCAAATTTTAAACTACTAACCGAAGTAATATCTCCATCCAGTTTTATCCCTATAGTTTTAGATTGAGTTTGAGTTATACTAAAAGAATTAGTCAAAGCCCCATTACCTGTTGTTGAATAAGTAAAATCTTCATCACAATCAACAGGAGAACAAGAATATGTAACAGAATTTAAATCTAATAAATCTAATAGAGATATTTCACTATCAAATGCACTAACTAGCGAATCAATTGGTTCTTCTTCAAGACTTATATTGATCCACCCATTAAGGGGTTGTTGCGGACCATAAATTTCACCTAAATCATGAGAAACATCTCCAACTTCAAAACTTGCACTAACAACACCTGTTAAAAAAATACCTAATAAGAATATACCAACGAATAATCCAATTACAAATGCACCCTTTTTCATAAGATATAGAGATAAAACTAGTTTATAAAAGTTGCTCAGGAAGGGAGATTTGTTTTTTATAAATAAATTTGGGAAATATCATTAACCCAAATTCTTTAATTTTTTGATAACTCATAAATATTTTCCTCTAGTCAGATGAGTAGCTTAAAAGATAGTTATCAGATATAAATAATAAAAATATTCAGGTTAGACTTGTCTTTCTGAATTCATGTATAGAAAAACTATTCCTTATTTCTTCTTCTTTTTAATAATGATATAAATTATTATAATTAAAACAACAGCTACAATTATATTTCTTAAACTAAAGAAATCTAATTTAACAACATCTGTACACGGAAATGTTCGTGTTCCATCTTGACATTCATCAACAAAGTTTCCACCTAAGGCATATTCTCCAGTTCCAACAGAAGTCCACCCAATACTCATCCTTCCAATAGTTTCACAATTATCTTCTAAACCATGATATTTACTAATACAAGTACCAAGAATTCCTTCAGGATCTCCATTAATACAATTACGATCATCAAGAGTTTCATTTGAATTACAAAAACCTGTAGTGGCATCACCTTCCCAACTACAACCACATATAACAAAAACACAACCATCTGAATCAATCATATTACTGCAATAATCTTCACCTTTATTTTTAAATATCTCTATAGTTTTTTCTGCAACACCTGCAATATCGTTATTACAATCATATTCTTTAGAATAATTTCCACAATAATTTACTGTTGTAGCTTGGCAAACTCTCCAAAGAGAACCTGTTTTTTCATGTTGTATGTCTGAATGAGGATCACAACTAGATCCATCAGGACAACAATATTTTGTTGTAGGGTCATCAGGAGCATAACAAGTCATAGTTGTATCTCCTAAAATTGCAGTATTTATTGTACTTCCAAGAACTCCACTTGACCAGTTTTGTAATTCTGTTCTATCATCAGAACATAACCAACCATTAGGAGCATAATTGATAGTTCCCCCTATACTCCCACAAACCGCATCTTCGGGCCAACCTGCAGGACAAACCGCACTAACTATTTGAATCATTCCTAATACAAAAACCAACAACATTATTTTTTTTATCATAATTTTACATACCCCACATCTAAATCAAACGTATGCTCTCCATCAGTATTAAACACTTTAATCCATTCAACAGGTTCTGCATCTACACTAGTCCATTTACCTTGTTTTATTTGTCCATCATCAAATTCCCATCTAAAATAAAAATCCCAAAAACCAGTAGGGTTATCCCCTTTAATTTGACCTTTATCTAAATCATAACACCAAAGAGTTTCAACAGGATAACATGAACCAATATTGTAACCATAAGTCTCTTCAGCAGAAATACAGTTAGCCTGATCTGAATTTCCAAAACATTCAGCAACATAAGAACTATTTGCATTAACAGTTATTACTGGAGTATCGATAATTGTTGTTATTAATGGATCAGGATTAGTTAATCTTGCAAATACACTAAGTGCCCCATTACCAGGCCCAAGTGGTCCATTAGGGTCATAAACTAAAACTTCAGTAGTATCAAAATCTCCATCTCCTCTTTCAGGTCTCATAGGATCTGCATTTAATCTAACAATCTTACTTCCAGCAGAAGTATATGCATGAGTTGTATTCCCTTCATTAGATTCAAAAACATTATTAAAAAATGTATTTACACTAGCACTATCAAATAAATTAAAGTCCCATGTTAATTTTAATAAATCATCTTCATCTTCAGTAGATTGATTAAAATGAATTACACTGCCAACAAGGGCCTTATGACTCATAGGAGGATGTAAGATTTTCGCAGTAGTAGGGTCATTAACGTCATGACGAAGACCGTCTGCATCAGATAAATTAAGATAAGGTGGCCTACCAACATCACTAAATTTATCAGGAACAAGAAAAAAGAATCTTTCATAAGATCCAGCCTCATTTAAGATATTAGTAATATTACTTTCCCAAATTGCTATTGAAGTTCCTGCAATTAAATTGGAAATTATGTCTTCTTTGATAGTATTATCAAAACCAAAATCTTCTTCTTTTACAGTATAATTATCAGCAGCAGTTGCACCAACATATTTCATTAAAAAAGTATCTCCGGGATCACCATCAATAATTGTATTACCCATAGTATCAGTCCAAAAGAAACCTGAACCTGAAGGAGGAATTATCACAGAACCTCCACAACATAACTCATGACTATACAAAACAGAGTTATTATTAGCAATATGAGAATTAGAAGTATCATTTAATTTAGCAATAATTGTTCCAGTACAAGTTTCACTTGCTCCATCAATAACCGAACAATCTAAATCTCCATAACAAATTCCTGTATCATAACCACTACCAGAAGTAGCTGAAACATGGGAATTATAAGTATCATTTAACCATAAAAAGTAATCAGAAGAACATGAATGAGGAGTTGTTAAAGGCCCAGTATCATAAAAATCAGAATAACAAATACCAATACCATAATCAGTAGAACCATCATATGTTGCAGCATGAGAATTTTCGTCTTGATATAATCTTAATATAATGTCATCTGGAGAATCACAAGGGCCAAAATATTCACACATTCTAGAAGGATTACAAGATGTTTCAGGTTCAGTACAAGTTCCACAACTTCCTCCACAACCATCGCCTCCACAAACCCTTCCACTAGAACAATTTGGATTACAACTTCCAGTTCCAATTGCACGAAGTTCCCTAAGAGTAACTCGCTCATAAAGGTCAGGTGAGTGACTACCTCCAGGATTAGCTGAAGGTCTATTAATATAATATTTTATCTTTTCTACATTCATAAATGAGCCACTACAGTTTAATGAAGTAAGCCAAACATAATCATTAGTACTAATATACTTCTGATTAGAAATAACCACACAAGAGATAGTAGTCCAAGAACCTCCAGAGTAGATAGAAATTTCATCAACACCTGCAGGAGTCCAATAATAAACCATATCATAATTGATATTACTTAAGTCATAAGATTGGTTTAAGGTTATTTCAACAGTTCCAGTAAAACCATTCCAAGCAGTAAATTGAATTCCATTAAAATAATCATTAAGAGGATTATGAGGATTACCCGCAACATAATTATCCATAGAACCATCATGAGTGTCATTAGAAATTCCTAAATTAATATTTCCTGTTGCAATTGATGTAGCATTATTTGAAATCAAAGCAACATTAGTACCTGCACTAACAACCCCAACTAAAAATATCCCAATTAATAATCCAATTACAAATACACTCTTTTTCATACCCTATAAAGAGAATTCAGCTTTATAAATATTATCTCTAGATCAATTCTCCAAAACATATTTAAAGTGGGAAGAATTAAATAAAACATAAAAGATGGTGAAGATAAATATTAACATTCAAAAAAAAGATTTATGGCTTATTAGTGCTATATTTGTTTTCTTATTAGCTACAGGATTAGTTGTTGCTTATAATGCTAATATGGATGCAGGTCAAGCAGATGTTATGGGACATAGTGCTGGAGAATTGCATGTTGAAAATTCTACAGGTTCTGTAATTACATTACAAGAATTAGTTGATCAGGGAGGAATTGGAGGAAGCTGTGGATGGAAAGAATTACCTCAAACAGATTGTGATGTGAATGGATTGAATTGTAAGGGAAAAATTATGATGGAGGATTTGATTGATGAAGGTTATACTGGAGCTTGTTATTTTAATCGAGATGATAATGGGGATCTTACAGTTGGAACTATGGCTACTTCTTCATCTACTACTGAGAATTTAGATGATACTTATGTTTATTGTTTTAAATCAGGAGTATATTATGGAACTAATACTGGTTATTTAGATGCAACCCATAAAGCATATTACAGATATTGTGATTAATGTAGTTCTATTATAAATAAAATTTCTTTATCTATCCTCCAAACAACCAACTTCCCAAAACATATTTAAAGCTCTTTCAATTAAATATACTAAGAAAGATGGTGAAGATTAATATAAATATTCAAAAAAAAGACTTATGGCTGGTTAGTGCTATATTTGTTTTCTTAATAGCTACAGGGTTAGTTGTTGCTTATAACATTAATTATCCAGGAGCAGTTCCTGGAAGTATGGCCTCAATTCATGGGCATACAGGTGACGAGGTTGATGGTGCTTTAGGTGGATTAGCCTTTGGTGATTGGGATGATGTTACTTCTGTTGCTTCTGGTGGTGTGGTTCAAGGTCCTGCTAGTACTGATGGTTTTGTCTTAGCTTATCAAAATAATGTAGGTCCAATTCAAGGTTTTACTCCAAGTACAACACAAGTATTATTGGATGGTGACGGAGATGCGGGAGGAGGACAAGGAACTCATATCACTATGCCTGTTAAAAAAGGAGATACTTGGAGAGTAACTTCTGGACAATCAGGAATGAAAGTTTATTGGCTCCCAGTTGTTTCTGGTTCTGGTGGAGGAAGTACTATAAAAACAGGAACTTATACTGGAACAGGAGCAGTTCAGAATATTAATGTTGGATTTGAGCCAGACAGTATCACCTTTTTACCTCATGGAGATTCTTATGGTTGGGCAGGTTATAAAACAAAATATATGCCAGGGGCTTATGCAAAATATTCAAGTAATTATGTAGACAACCTTGTTAGTATAACTTCTAATGGATTTAGGATTGAAACCCCTTCTTCTGATTATTATAATGTGAATGGTTATACTTATTCTTATATTGCTATGAAAGAATAAATAATTTTCCCCTAACCCTTAACAACACCCATAGGCTTTAATTTTAAAACTAATTTTCCAATACCTGTTTCATCGCTTACTTTTACAACTTCATCGATATCTTTGTAAACTTCGCTTGCTTCTTCTACAACTCCTCTAAAATCACGTGTTTCTAATTCAATTCCTTTATCTTTCATTTCTTTTTTAACAGCCTCTGGAGAAATAGTTTTTCTTGCCTGACTTCTTGATTTTACTCTTCCAGCACCATGTCCTGTTGAACCAAAAGAAAGTTCCATTGCTTTTTCTGTTCCTAATAATAAATAAGAACTTGTTCCCATACTTCCTGGAAGAATAACTGGTTGATTAGGAAATGAACGAGTTGCACCTTTCCTCATAATAAGAATATCCTTTTTCACTTTCTTTCCATTATCTTCAATATTATGTTTTTCAACTTTAGCAATATTATGGCAAATATCATAAATAACATCTGCCTGAAATTCAGAAAAATAATGTTTCATATTTTCTCTAATCCAATGAGTAATGATTTGCTTATTTGCAAAAGCAAAATTAGCAGCACAATTCATTGCTGAAAAATATTCCTTACCTAATTTACTTTTAATTGGAGCATTAACCAATTCCCTATCAAAGTCAGGCCAGCCTAATTCCTTTTCCATAGCTTTAATATAATCTTCTGCAACCTGATGCCCTAAACCTCTGCTTCCACAATGCACCATGATGCAAACTTGATCTTTTTTTAATCCTAATTTTTTAGCAGTCTTTTCATCCAAAACCTCGTCGACAAATTGCAATTCTAAAAAATGATTTCCAGAACCCAAAGTACCTAATTGACCGATTCCTCTTTTCTTCGCCTTATTAGAAACATCATTAGGATTACAAGGACCTAAACAACCA
>Ga0233431_1002472_pt1 | contig 25739 bp, 22 predicted proteins | sample SI_118_April2016_FD_179867 | JGI IMG/M metagenome (GOLD analysis project Ga0233431, IMG submission 179867) | Seawater microbial communities from Saanich Inlet, British Columbia, Canada - SI_118_April2016_200_MG | ecosystem: Environmental > Aquatic > Marine > Inlet | place: Canada: British...
GTACATTTCCAGGTTTTGCTGGCACAGCGGGCACGGAGTGGCCACGCAATCGGCCTCCCTCTCCTTCGCTTCGTCGAGGATCGTCTTCATCAACTGCAATGATTTTTGCGGACTGATGACGGCAACGGAACCGCCGCAGCACGACGTATTGTTGGCGAATTCCACCGCTTCGGCGCCGCAGGCTTCGATGAAATCGCGCATGAATTTGGGGTCTTCGAACTGATCGAACATGCCGCCCCGTTCGGTGGCGGCGAAGGGGCGCACGGTCTGACATCCGGTCCATCCGGCAACCTTGAGCCCGGTCAGCGGGTTGGTCACCTGCGCCTTGATGTCCGCGATGCCGACGTCCTTGACCAGCACTTCGCACACATGACGAACCAGCAGCGAACCGTCATAAGCCTGCCCGGCTTCGGCCAGCGCTTCGTTCAGATCGGCCTTGAAGGCATCGTCTTCGCGGATTTGTTCGTTGGCGTCGTGGGTGTGGATGTAGCAAGCGGCGCATGCCGTAACCACGTCGTCTTCGCCGCGATCCTTGGCCAGCGCCAGATTGCGCGCCGACAGGGCGGCATTGGGCAGGCGTCCCTCGGCGATATGGCCGACCGAGGTTCCGCAGCAGTTCCAGTCCTCGATCTCATTCAGCTCCAGCCCCAGTTTGGGGGCAATGGCGCGCAAGGATTTTTCCAGATGCATTGAGGACGAACGCGACGTGCAGCCCGGATAGTAGGTGTAGGATTTACTCATGACGTGTCTCCCGCACCGTTGCGCGCCTCAATCTCGACCGCCTTGGCCAGAATTTTTTGCAATTCGGCGCGCCGCTTGATCTTTTTGGGCATTCCCACATGCATGCGCTTTTTGCCGATCATGCGCAGGGCAATTTTCTGGTTGGCCCATCCCTTGCGGATGCCGTCAACCAGACCGCCCGAAAAATAGTAAATCGCGGTTACGAGGCGTTCGTCGGTCAGACCAAACTTCTTGGCGCTCCACCAGAAAGCCTTGGCGAAGCGAGTGGTTTCGGCCGTTTTGGCTTCGGCATAGCCAGCGCGCACGGCAACCACGGACAAGGCATCCAGGATGTGCGTCACGGGTACGCCGCGCGGGCACCGTACCTCGCTGCGATAACAAGATACGCAGTTCCAGATAGTGTCGGACTTCAACACCTCGTCCTTCATTCCGGCCCGCACCATCATGAACAGGCGGCGCGGGCCATAATCCATTTGTTCGCCTAGCGGGCACGAGCCTGAACAGACGCCGCACTGCATGCACATGTTCAACTTGTCGCCGCCGTGAACATTGCGCGAAACCCACCGCGCGAACGTCAGGTCATATTTCCGCTTCGATTCGGGAAGATGCGCGGTCATGACTAAAACCCCTTGAACGGGTTGAAACCGATTTCATCAATGGTCGCCACGAAGTCGTCGATCAACTGACCGACCCTTTCGGCATCCGATATTTCCACCTCCATGGCCTCGACCCTTTCTTTTTCAAGCATCATGCTTGCCAGGGTCTCTTCGATATTGGCCGCACGTTCCTGGGCCATGGCGCTGCCCTTTACGAAATGGCACTGGTAGTTGTCGCCGGACTTGCAGCCCATGAGGATGATGCCGTCATACCCCACGGATAGCGCGTCCGAGACGTTCAACGCGCTGACCGAGCCCAGACAGTTGACCGGAATGATACGCACGAAGGCGCTGTATTCGCGGCGGCTCAGCCCGGCCATATCAAGCGCCGGATAGGCGTCGTTCTCGCATGCTAGAATCAACACGCGCGGTTTCTCGTCGAACTCGTCGGGGATTTCGCACGACTTGGCCATGGAGGTCAGCATGTCGATGGAATAGTTATCGAAGCTGATGGTGCGCACCGGACACGCCCCCATGCAGGTGCCGCAGCGGCGGCAACGGGCCGGATTGACGACCGGATAGTCATTTTCCAGCTCATCAATGGCGCCGAACGGGCATTCGATGGTGCAGCGGCGGCATTTGGTGCAGGGTTCCAGCCCGATCTTCGGGTACGACAAATCCCCCGAACGCGGATGAACCGACGCCCCGTCCCGCACCAGACGTATGGTTTGAATGGCTTTGAGCACCGCGCCCGCAGCGTCCAGCCCGGCCTCGCCCATATCCATGGGGCGACGTAGCGGGCCGCACGGATAAATGCCCGTGCGCCGTGATTCGTACGGGAAACAGATGAAATGGCTGTCCGGGAAGCCGTCGGCCAGCATGGGCAGATGCGGTCCCTGATGATATTTCAGGTTCAGAAGCGGCCCGCCCTCGGGCATTGTTTCTTCACGCGCCTCATGTGCCACGGGTTCCTCGCCGATATACCCGGCAACCGTGATGGGCGAAATCGGATCGATGTCGCTGCGCAAAAGCGGCGGCATTTCTTCATCGTCACCCATTTCAGGCGTCGGCAGATCGATGTTGGTTGAATTGGGCACCATGCCGGTGGCCAGAACCACTAAATCGAGCCCTTCCAGTGGCACTTCCTCGCCCAGCAGGGCATCGTCGACGACCACGGTCAAATCAGCGCCGACCGATTTGACATCGCCTTTCATGAAAATAACGCCCGCTTCCTGGGCCTTGCGGTAAAGTTCTTCAGCCACGCCGGGCGTACGCAATTCCTGGAAGATCACATAGGCCATGACGTCAGGATCGGCTTCGATCAATTGCAGGGCGTGCTTGATGGACACCCCGCAACAGACCGACGAACAATACGGCAGATGATCGGGATCGCGCGACCCCGCACACTGAATGAACGCCACATTTTTCTTGGCCACATTGCCGGCGGCCAGCATCTCCTCCAGCTCCACATTGGTCACCACATCGGGCGACGCGCCGTAACCCAAGTGGCCCAATTTGTTCGGATCGTAGGGCCGCCAGCCCGTGGCCAGAACGATGGCGCCAACCGTTTCTTCGGTGGCGCTTCCGCCCTTGGAGATTTCCACCTTGAACTGACCGGGCTGGCCCGAGGTCTGGGCAACGATGGCATCCGTCATCACGGAAATGCGCCCATCCCCCTCGACCGCCGAAATCAGACCCGGAATCGGGTTGGCTTGCGGAACGCCATAGGGCGGCTTGTCGGGCAACACCTTGGACCACCGGCGAACGTTGCCGCCCAATTGATCGGCGCGTTCGACCAGCAAAACATCACTGCCCGCCCGGCTGGCTTCAAGGGCCGCGCTCAGGCCCACATAGCCGCCGCCGACGACCAAAATCTTTTCCGAAAAATCGCCTTCCTTCCAAGGTTCTGGGGCGTTGGATTTGGTGGCCTTCGTGATCGCCATGCGAAGCTGATCGGCCGCCAGCATCTGGGTGTCTTCGTCACCCGCCGGGTGGCACCAGACCACCTGTTCGCGCATGTTGGCGCGAATAACCTGCGCGCCATTGAATTGGAAGCGATCGGTCATCACGCGCGGTGAGCACGCCGCGATGACGGGTTTTTCCACGCCATTCGACGCCACATCTTCGGCGATCAGGGCCACCCCTTCGTCGCCGCACAGGCAGTCGTGGGTTTTGCAGATGGGAACCTTGAACTCGCTTGCCGCGATGGCCGAAAGCGCGTCCATGTCGATGGCGTCGCCAATGGCGCAACCGCTGCAGAGATAGACGCCGATGCCGTTTTGATCCGTCATCACTTGTCCCCCCTCTGCGTGACCGCTTGTATGGCACGCAACGCCGCAGCCGTCGCCGATTGCACCGACATGGAAACATCCAGCGGCCCGGTCGCGACACCCGCCGCGATCATGCCATCCGGTTCTTCCACCCGCGGCACCACGAAACCATATTCGTCTTTGTCCAAATTCACCGACGCCGCATTGGACGAAGGCTCCATGCCCGTGGCCAGAACCACCAGATCGTAGGGGTTGGCATATATCTCGCGCGAGATGGTGTCCTCGCCCTTGACCACGGGATCGCCGTTTTCGCCGCCAACGATGGAACCCGGCTTGGATTTGATGAAATTCACCTGGGGATCGTTCTTCAGCTTTTGATAAAACCCCTCCAGTTTGTCGTGGGCGCGGATGTCGATGTAGTAGATGTCGATCTCGGCATCGGCATACTGTTCGCGTAAGTAAGCCGCATGTTTCAGCGAACCCAGACAGCAAATCCGCGAACAATACGGCAAGTGCTTTTCATCGCGCGATCCGGCGCACTGGATAAAAGCCACCCTCTTGGCTTCCTTGTCGTCCGATGGGCGGACGATGCGCCCCCCTGTTGGGCCGTTCATTGCCGCCAGACGTTCCATTTCCACGTTGTTGATGACGTTGGAAACATCGCCATAGCCGTATTGGGTGATTTTGTTGGCGTCGTAAGGTTGCCAGCCGGTGGCCCAGATGACCGCGCCGACGCCGATTTCAAAGCTACCTTCCTTGTCTTCCAGATCGACCGCATCGACCTTGCACGACGCTTTGATTTTTTCGGCCTCGGGCGACCCGATGACGGAAGCGTCAATGACGTAACGCAAGGGAAACGCCATCTGGTGAGGAAGGTAGGCCGCCTTGATTTTATCCATCCCGTAATTCAGGGGATTGGCAATCTCGCTTTCCGCAGCCTCGGCGCAATCACCGCAGGCGGTACAGTTGGCTTTGACAAAACGCGGGCTTGTGGAAAGGGTGACGGTGAAGTTTCCGGCCTCGCCTTCAACGCCCGCGACACTGGTCATGGTGTAGACTTTTATGGCGCGGTTTTTCTTGATGCGCTGGTAGTTGATCTCCAACCCGCAGGTCGGTTGGCACAATTTGGGAAAATAGCGGTTTAGCTGTGCGACCCGCCCGCCCAACGTCGGCGAACTTTCAACAAGCACAACTTCAAACCCGGCTTCCGCCGCCTCGACGGCGGCGCTAACTCCGGCAATCCCACCGCCGACAACGAGTATGGTGCGGCTGGCTAATTTCCCGTTTGACATTACTTTCCCCCAATATTCGGCCACGTCTCCAATATCTGACTTTTTTACATTGCGCCCATTTCTTCACGTTTTCCGGCCACTGCCTGCTGCACGACGGCATCTTTCATGCGCAGGGCCGGATCATTGAAAAGAACATTTTTCATCCAGTCGAAACCAAGCCCCAGAAGGGCAACATCGTCGTCCTTAATCGCTTCAAGGGTTTCGGCACCAACTTCATAAGTATCGGTAAATTTGGATGCGAAGACGAAACGCCGGAACGTCTCCACATCCGTTGAAACCATGAAAAACATCTGTTTCGTCGCCTTCGAAACATCCTTGCCCTGCGGCCCGCCCAGCGTTTTCCACGAGGCCATTTTCATCAGGATATCGATCCAGCCCCGATTGACTCCCTCGTACTCTTCGACCCCTTGTTCGGCACGAAAGTCCGCGACCGTCTGGGATTTATCGTCCTCGTGGCCGCAACAAAACGTTTCCTTGACCAGAAAATTGAAATCGTTGCGGTCCTCGTCTTCCTTCATTTTTACGCTAGCCGAGCCGATGGGATAGTAGCGGCACGTCAACGGTCGGTCGGCGTAAACAGAGCAGCCCCCGTCGCCGACGAACGGGCAAGCGCCCATCGCGTCACCCATATTCAATTTGGCAACGGGAAGGCCCGATCTTTCGTGAGTGGCGGGAAACGTATGGGCCTTCAGAAAGTCTGACGGCGTCATGGCGAAATGCGCGCACAAGCGCAGAATGTCGCCGGGCGTAAGCGTGATGTCGGAACCGTGGCAGCACGCATTCCAGCACGGCACATCCCGATGGCAGGAAAACCGGAACCGATCATCGGGGCCGAGGCGCACGGGCGTAACCGCATCCATGCCCGCGCGCGCCGTACCCAGAATTTCGGCCTCGGTCTGGTCGTCCATCTCAGATCAGCCGTAGTGCTTCTCGACCAGATCGACGTGTTCGCGCTTGAACAAGCTCCATTCTCCCGTCTCCGGGTCCATCCTGGAATTGACAAAGCACTTCCAGTTTTCTTCGTCCAGATCCGGGAAGTCGGACCGGTAGAAGAAGCCCGGATACCGGGTTTCCTCGCGGAACTGAATGTGCAGAAGGTGCGCCTCGGCCGTGCGGACCCGGTGGTAGTTCTCCCACGCCCGCAAGAGTTCATGCAGATCCTTGGCCCGCAGATTGGCACTGTCTTCCTTCAACATTTCAAGATGATGCAGGCCGACCTCGAGCAGTTTGGCGTTGGTCATGTAATAGGTGGAAACGCCCGCCACATACTCGTCCATGTACTTCTGCAAACGCATCTGGAACATCTTCGGCGTGATGTAGTGAGGATTGATGTCCTCCGCCGTGGTCTTGTCCTTGTGCTCAAGATAGTTGGTGACCGGTTGATAGACCTGGGCCGCAATTTCGGAAATGTCGTCCTTGAACGCCGGTTGATAGCCCGCGTTATCCTGACAGAAACGGACCATTTCCTTACCGACGATGCGCCCTTCGGCGTGCGAACCAGACGAGAACTTGTGCCCAGAGGCGCCAACCCCGTCACCCGCCGAAAACAGGCCCTTGACGGTGGTCATCCGGTTGTAGCCCCAGCGCCAGTCATCGGGCGAGTTCATGTCTTCCGGCCCCGAAACCCAGATGCCGCAGCAACCGGAATGGGAGCCCAGCAGGTAAGGTTCCGTCGGCATCAATTCAGACGGCGTTTCTTCAGGACGGATGTTCATCCCCGCCCACACACCAGCCTGCCCGATGCACATGTCCAGGAAGTCTTCCCAGGCTTCGGCCTCCAGATGTTTGACTTCCTTTGGCGTCATGGTTTCGGCCAGCTTCTTCATGGCCGTCGGCGTATCCATCATGATGGGACCACGGCCTTCCTTCATCTCGTGAAGCATGGCGTGGTTGCGCAGACATGTGGGAACCACGGCGGCCGTATCGTACGGCGCGAAGTCCTTCAGCATGTGGGCGTTCTTGGTCATGTAGTTCTCGCCAAGACCGTTGGTGGCCTGGGCCTTGAACAGCAGGAACCAGGCCCCGACCGGTCCGTAGCCGTCCTTGAAGCGGGCAGGAACGAAGCGGTTTTCCATCATGGTCATCTCGGCACCGGCCTCGATGGCCATGGCGTAGGTCGACCCGGCGTTCCAAACGGGATACCAGGCCCGCCCCATGCCTTCGCCGATAGAGCGCGGGCGGAAGACGTTGACCGCGCCACCGGCGGCGATCACGGTCGCGTTGGCCTTGAAGATGTAGATTTTGTTTTCGCGAACCGAGACGCCGACAGCGCCCGCCACGCGGTTTTCCTCGTTGGCGTCGAGCAACAATTTTATGATGAAGACGCGCTCGTAAATGGCGTCCATGCCAAGTGCCTTTTTGGCCGATTCGCCGACGATGGTTTTATAGCCTTCGCCGTTGATCATAATCTGCCAGCGGCCCGAGCGAACGGGTTTTCCGCCGTCAGCCAGGGGGACACCCTCGGTTTCCTTGTCCTTCCAGATGGGCAGTCCCCATTCCTCGAACAGGTGAACCGAATCATCCACATGACGCCCGACGTCGAAGACCAGATCGTCGCGCGTGATGCCCATCAGGTCGGCGGAAACCATGCGGCAATAATCTTCCTCGGAGTTTTCGCCGAGGTAGGTATTAATCGCCGATAGTCCCTGGGCAACAGCGCCCGAACGATCAAGCGCTGCCTTGTCGACCAGAATGATCTTGGCGTCGTCACCCGCCCAGCGCCGCGCCTCATACGCGGTCCCGCAAGATGCCATGCCGCCACCGACGATCAGAATGTCGGTACTGATTTCAACAATTTCCGGATTTCCGAAGGAGCCTTGCTCACTCATGAGACTTTCCCTCCCAGTTCAGGCGGACACTTGCCTCGCAGGCAGTTTGCCGCCGGATCAACTCCCAAACGACCGACCGCTTCCTCACGAAATGGTGGGAAGGGTTTTGCCTTGTTCGGTAAACAGATTTGGACTTTTGATGTCGCCCGGTTCCGGCTTGCCGCCGTACACGTCAATGGACCCGACCGGCGTCGTACGGACCGGGAACTTGAAGCGTTTAAGCGCGCCGTCGCGGAACTTGATGGTCCACATAATGGCCTGATCCGTGCGCAGCGGAATGACGGCCCCTCCCATGGGGACGATATCCTGATAGGCGCGCACCTCGATGGCCTGCTGGGGACAGGCTTTAACGCAGCACTGACACTCCCAGCATTGTTCGGGTTCCTGGTTGAACGCTTTCATGCGCACGGGATCGAGCGTCATGAGATCGTGCGGGCAGATATACATGCAGACGGTAACTTCGCCGTCTTTGCAGCCATCGCATTTTTCGGTATGTACGAAGGTGGGCATGGGCTTTTTCCTCCCTGATACTTCGCGTCAATCGTCTAACTTTCCGAGTACAAAAAAGGGGATTTCCCCTTTCTTCGGACGAAACGTCACGATTATTTTTCGCGTAGCCTTTTTGGAGTCCGCCCGGTATTTCCCTATTCTCGGAAAACGAAAAATCTTACCTAAAAGCTATACCGTCAAACCCCACTACGAGAAAGTCCTTTTTGCCTTCGATGGGACCATGCGAAAAGCCGCTGATCCCTGCCTTGATTGCGGTCAATTGCGCAGTTCATTTTTGATCCGCGTAGTACGCCTTCAAAACTTCCACCACTTCCGGTCGGCTGAATTCGGGCGGAATGTCCTCTGCGTTGGTCAGCATTTCGCGCTGTCTCGTGCCCGAGATTGCAATCCGATCCGCGGCGTCGTGACGACAGGTACGGCTGGTCGCCATACCGCCGCACTTCGTGCAGAAAAAGGTGATGTCGATTTTTAGCGGCTGCGTTTGCAGGGCACCGGGCCAAAGGCTGGCAAAGATGTGTTGGGCATCGTAGGGCCCGTAGTAATCGCCGACACCGGCATGATCGCGCCCGACGATCAAATGCGAACAGCCGAAATTCTGGCGAATGACCGCATGCAGCAATGCCTCTCGGGGGCCGGCATAGCGCATCTCGATGGGATAGCCTGCCTGGGCCACGGTTGCCGGAACGAAATAGTTGTCGACCATGGCATTGATGGCCTTGATGCGAACTTCGGCCGGAAGATCGCCCGGTTTCAGCTTGCCCAGCACCTGATGAATAAGCACGCCGTCGGTTACCTCGATGGCGATCTTGGCCAGATGTTCGTGGCTGCGGTGCATGGGGTTGCGCGTTTGAAACGCCGCCACCCGCGACCAGCCCTTGCGGGCGAAAAGCGCGCGCACTTCCGAGCAACTCAAAAACAGTCCCGGGTACTTTTCGGGAAATTCACCCTCGCTGAATACCTGAACGGGGCCGCCCAGATTTACCTCTCCCTGAGCCAGCACCTTGGCGACGCCGGGGTGTTTTTCGTCGGTCGTGCGAAAAACATGAAAACATTCGAGATCCTTGTCGATGGAGTATTTCTCCAGGACGTTCATGACGCCCATGATCTCGCACGTTTCCTCGTCAACCAGCGCCACGTCATCGCGGATATTGATGCCGTTGGCGATGTCCTCATCGACGGAAACGGTGATGGGGATCGGCCAGAAGACGCCGTCCGTCAGCTTCATTTCGGTGCAGACGCCGCGCCAATCCTGCTCACCCATAAATCCGTCAAGCGGCGTATAAGCCGCGATCGAAAACATGATGAGATCGGAGACCTCACGGCTGCTCAAGGGTACTTTTTTCAGACCCTCCGCCCGTTTTAACTGTTCCGGACGTTCCGCTTCGGGCATTCGCAAAGGCTTCGTGGTGCCGCCGCCGTGCGACGGGACTAGCGTGGCCATCGTCTCCTCCCGCTTTATGTCCGCGATATTCGCGCGTCGCGATGATGGAATTATAACAGTTTGCGACGTTCACATCCATTGACCGGCGTCAATAGCGGTGCGGACCTTTAGAAAGACGACCCCTCGGTCTTCAGAAACCCGATTTCTTCCTGTGTGCTTTCGCGCGACAGAACGGCATTTCGGTGCGGGAATCGGCCGAACCGGGTAATGATATCGCGGTGACGGATGGCGAAATCGGCGACTTTTTCGCCGCAGAATTTGGCAAACAGCGGGATCGACATTTCCTGATCGGCCAGATCCTCGCTGTGCATCAGGGGCATCAGCAGGAACTGCGCCTGCGCACTTGTGGCGCTTTCCACCCATCCCTTTTCCAAGGCCGCCTTGGTTAGGGCCAAGGCTTTGGGGTCGGCGGCGAAGGCGCCTGGGTCATCGCGGTACATATTTCGCGAAAACTGATCAAGCAAAATGATCAGGGCCAGGCAGCCGTCCGGGGTTTCGGCCCAATGATCCAGAGTTCCCGACACAGCCTCGGAATGGGCCGCGCCATAGCGCTCACGAATCGTTTGATCAAAATCCCCGTTTTTCTTGTACCACTGCTCCGGCGTTGATTCCTCGAACCAGAACGAAAGAACGGTGTCCGCGTCCATCAGACCACCGTCACACGGTAGCCAACGCGCGGGAAGTGGATGCACACTTCGCCGACGCGCCGCTCGTTGCGCACGATCGCGATTGTTTCGGGTTCCACGGATCGGACAACCCCGGTCACGGAGGGATCGCCGCCGTCACTGTCGGGAACGACGGCCACCGTCATACCGGGCGCCAGTTTCTGCGGATCATTGGGATCGGCGCGCTCAGGCGTCGCCGGTTCGGCGGATTTCGCAATTTCAATGGCCTCGGACGATTCCATGTCCGAAACCTCGCCGTGGCCAATGGCTTTGACGCGGGCCTCCCAGGCTTCAAGGGCGGGGAATTCGGCCAACAGGACGGGGCCGCCCGGCCACCGCCCGCGAATAAACCAAACCAGATAATAACCCAGCGCATCGGCCAAACCGGGCTGATCGCCGGTGAGGAATTTGCGACCCCCCGCCAGGGCTTGATCCATCCACCCGAATTGCGGTCGCAGTTGGGACAAAATATGCGGCAGATCGGCCCCGACTTTACCCAAGTCCCAGTCCGGTCCGAAATAGAGCCGCCCGCGATCACTGGCGAATTCCGGCGGCAAACTGTCGACCGCCGAGCCCAGCACCACGCCGACCACGCCACCGAAAAGCACGGCGTCGGTCCACCGGCTGAGGCCCCAGACCAGACCGTCGCTGCCATTGGGATAAAAGGTCGGTTCGGGAAAACGCCTTTCCAATTCGCGCAAAATGCATTGAGTGTCGCAATAGACGTCGGCACCGATTTGCATCACTGGGGTCCGCCGGTAACCGCCGGTCAGCGGCATCAGGTCCGGCTTTGGCGGAATTCGCGGAATTTCGACCGATTTCCACGCCAGTCCCTTGATGCCAAATCCGACACGTGCCTTTTCTGAAACTGGCGACTGCGGGTAATGGTGGAAAATAATATCAGGCATTGAGTTCCTCTTTCAGCAATTCCAGAGCCAGCCATTGTTCCTCGGCCTCGTCCAGCTGCGCCTGAGCCGACTTCAAATCATCGGCCGCCGCCTCGAAGGCTGCGGGGTCGCGGGCATACAAATCGGGATCGGCAATCTTTTTTTGCAGGGCCGCAATATCGGTTTGAAGTTTCTCCATGGTGTCGGGAAGGGTCTTGAGAGCGTATTGCTCGTTAAATGAAAGTTTGCGTTTCGCCTTGGGCTTGGATTTGGGAATTTTGTTTTCTTTTCCAACACTTTTTCGCCGGGGCTGTTTGGCGACCGTTTGTTCAACGGATCTGCCCTTGCGTTGGCTATCCAGAAAACTGTAGCCACCCGCGTATTCGATCCACCGCGCCTGACCGTCGTCGGCAATCACCGAGGTAACAACACGATCCAGAAAATCGCGGTCATGGCTGACCAGCAGAACCGTACCGGCGTAATCGGCCAGCATCTCCTGCAACAGATCAAGGGTTTCCAGATCAAGATCATTGGTCGGTTCGTCAAGCACCAGCAGGTTGGACGGACGGGAAAACGCCCTGGCCAGCATCAACCGGCCCCGCTCGCCGCCCGACAACCGCCCGATGGGCGTTCGCGCCTGTTCGGGAGCGAACAGAAAGTCCTTCATGTAACTGACGACGTGCTTGTAATTTCCGCCGACCGAAACGGTATCGCCGCCGTTGCCGGTTAGCGCATCGCTCAACGTCCATTTTGGATCGAGGCTATCGCGTTTTTGATCCAGCGACGTGAATTGCAGATTGGCGCCGAGCCTGAGCGAGCCTTCGTCGGATGGCAGGACCCCGGTCAATAAATTGAGCAGTGTCGTTTTCCCCGCACCATTGGGGCCGACGATGCCGACCCTATCACCGCGTTTGATGCGAATGGAAAAGTCCCTCACAATCGCACGCTCGCCATATGACTTGGACACGCCCTTGGCTTCGGCAACGAGTTTGCCCGACGTCACCCCCTCAGCGACCGTCATCTTGACGTTGCCCGTAACCTTGCGCTGTTCACGGCGTTCGCGCCGCAGGGCCTTTAGCGCCCGAAGACGCCCCTGATTGCGTTTGCGCCGCGCCGTGACGCCATAGCGCAGCCAATCGGCTTCGGCTGCGAGTTTGCGGTCCAGCTTGTGGCGGTCCAACTCCTCAAGTTCCAGGAATTCGTCCCGCCACGCCTCGAAGTGAGCAAACCCCTTTTCCAGCCGCCGGGTTTCGCCGCGATCCAGCCATACGGTCACCCGCGACAGATTTTCCAGGAAACGCCTATCGTGGCTGATGAGCACAAGCGCCGAGCGCGAGTTTTTGATTTCGCTTTCCAACCATTCAATGGCGGGCAAATCCAGATGGTTGGTGGGTTCGTCGAGAAGCAGGATATCGGGTTCGGGGGCAAGGGCGCGGGCGAGAGCCGCGCGCCGCGCCTCGCCACCTGACACGCTGGCCGGGCTTTCCCGGCCCGTCAGACCGAGCTGTTCCAACAGGTATTGCGCGCGGTAAGGATCGTCCCCCGGAGCCAGACCGGCCAGAACGTAAGATAACACGGTTTCGCAACCCGAAAGGTCGGGTTCCTGAGACAAGTAGCGGATCGTCGCGCCCGGCTGCACGAACCGCTCGCCACCATCCGCCTCGATCAAACCGGCGGCGATTTTCAGGATGGTCGATTTTCCTGAACCGTTGCGACCGACAAGGCACAGCCGTTCCCCCTGGGAAACCGATAGTTCGGCGCCGTCAAGCATCGGCGTACCGCCGAAGGTCAGATCAATATCTTGCAATGTGAGAATGGGAGGGGGCATGGCCCGCGCATTCTACGGAACCGGCCCCGAAGGGCAAGAGCCGCTTTCCCCCCGGAGGGCAAAAGCCTCTTTTCATTGCAATAGAAACTTGGCTGGGCGATGCTGTCGCAACTCTGCATGACATGTCGTCAAGACTGGTTGGCCTTTGATGGTTGAAAATAAAGAAAACCTGAAGTTTCTGGTCGTCGAGGATGATCCCGATTACGCCGGTTTTCTTCATGAAACGATCAAAGTTTGTTTTGGGGCCTCCGATGTCACCTTTGCACAAAACACCGAGGACGCGCTTGCTGCAATAGCCAAGCACGATTTCGACGTTTGTCTTCTGGACTATTTTCTCGGTTCCGAAACCGGATTGGACGTGCTTCGGAATTCCGACGCCATCGCCCGGCCAACCGCCTATATTTTGCTGACCTCGAAGGTGGATCGAAGGGTCGCCGTGGAGGCGTTGCGACTGGGCGCAATGGACTATCTGGTCAAAGGCGGATTTGATCGGTTCGAGCTTGAGCGTAGCGTCGCCTATGCGCTTTATCGGCGGCGGAAGGAAATGGACCTTCTGCGCGAAGCGTTGCGCGATCCGCTTACCGGTCTGGGCAACCGCGATCTGTTTATTGAGCAGGCGCAGCTTCTGCGGGAGCAGGCGCAGCGCGATGGTTCCATTTTTGCCATCGTCTACATGGATATCGACGACTTCAAACCGGTCAACGATACCCACGGGCACCCGGTCGGCGACGAATTGCTGAAACGTATCGCCAAGCGCATCAAGGAAAGGCTGCGGGGCAGCGATGCGGTGGCCCGTGTCGGAGGCGACGAGTTTATCGTGCTTCTCTCCAGGGTCAAAAACGCCGAAACGGCGTCGACGGTTTCGGATGAGTTGGCCACCGCTATTCGCCAACCGTACCAGATTGAAGGCATTCACATCGAAATCGGCGTCAGCATTGGCGTTGCCCTGTTTCCCACCGATGCAGACGGAATTGATCATCTCACGCGGTTGGCCGACGCCCGCATGTATGAAAACAAGAACTCTGTCCGGGACGAAAACCAGACAATCTCCTGATTATTCAATCGAAGGGACGTGCCATGAAAGAGATCAGCGTTGGCCTGATCGGGATGGGTTTTATGAGAAAATGCCATGGCCCTTGGCGCCGTTTCGGCCGTATTTGGTCATCCATGAAAAAAAGCTAGGTCACGGTTTCCTAAAAAACACCAAGGAGCGAATATCCAATGATTGAAGAACCTCCCGTCCTGACAATAAAGCGTGAACTCCCGCGACCCTCCGCCGAAGATCTGGCGGATTTGGGGGCCACCCCCACAGGCTTCCTCGTCGACGCCATGGGCGGGCGCGGCGCACTTGATCACCATATCAAGCCGCTGGGCGAAAAGGACGGAATGCCGATCGGTTTTTGCGGTGTCGCGCTGCCTTGCTTTTGCGGTCCTGCCGACATCATGGCGCTGGTGGCCGCTGTCGAAATGTCGCAGCCGGGCGATGTTCTCATGGTCGGCACCGACGCCTTCGAGCAAACGGCGGTGTGCGGCGACCTTTTGCTGGGCGTCGCCCGCAACAAGGGCGTCGTGGCGTTTGTCACCGATGGATTGATGCGCGATCTGGAGGGGATTGTCGGCGTCGGAATTCCGGCTTTCTGCGCAGGACTGACCCCCAATTCGCCTGTCTGCAAAGGCCCCGGCACGGTGGGTCTGCCTGTGGCGATGGGCGGCGTAAACGTCGGCCCTGGAGACGTGGTGGTCGGTGATCGCGATGGCGTCGTCGTCGTTCCCTTTGCGCGAATCGGCGAAGTGCGCGACACCCTCACACGGGTCCGCGATGCCGAGAAAGATCTGGACCAGCGGGTCAAAGCGGGATTGACCGCGCTGGATATCACGGCAGACCTGATGGCGCCTGATAAAATCCGCTGGGTGGACTGACTTTTACCCTTCGAAGCCGTTGGGCCAAACCATTGCCTTGAGCACGCCGTCGGTGCGCTCGGCCTGCAACTCGAAAGCAGCGTTGGTTTCTTCCAGCGAGAACCGGTGGGTGCCGATGGCTTCCAGATCGACAAGGCCGCGCGCGACCAGGTTGATGCACGTCGGGTAGACGTGGCCCATGCGGCGCACGCGCTTCACCGTCGCTCCCTTGCGCCGAAGCTGGAAGGATTCGAGGCCATAGTGCCCGCCGTCGGGAATGCCTGCCAGAATGACACGGCCGCCCAGGCGGATAATTTCGCCCGATTGTTCGTAGGCGTTGCCATCGTTGGTCGCCTCCAGCACCAGATCGACGCCGTATCCATCGGTCCATTCGGCCACAGATTCATAGCTCGGACCCGCCTTGTCGGCGCCCATTTTCAGGGCCGCCTCGCGCCGGTGCGGCAGGGGATCGACGGCAAAGATATTGTCTGCGCCGCTGGCGCGGGCCAGTTGGATCAGGCAAAGCCCGATAGGGCCGCAACCCAGAACGGCGATATTTTCCATCAGGCGAATTTTCGCCAAACCAACCGCGTGCACGGCGATTCCCAAGGGCTCCATCATCGCCACTTCCACCGGCGTCGTTCCCTCGGCCACCGGGAAAATGGCGCTTGGCGGGGCCGAAACGTATTCGGTCAAGGCGCCGGAATTGGGCGTGCCGCCGCGAAAAACCATATTCATGCAGAGGTTCGGATGGCCCCCGTGGCAACGGACGCATTTTCCGCAGGGCCGGGCCGGATCAACGGCGACCAACTGACCCTGAGCGTACCCGTATTCTGCGGCTGCCTCGTCGCAAATGCGGGCCGCGAATTCATGGCCCGGAACGAACGGGTCCTTGAGACGATCAAGGCCGATCCCCCCTTCCACGTAATAGTGGACGTCGCTGCCGCATACACCGACCACCGAAACTTTTAGCTTGAGTTCCTGGCCACCGGCCTCGGGTTCGGGTAATTCACCCATGCGAACGTCTCTGATTCCGTGAATGTAGGCTGCGCGCATTGTTTGATCTCCCTGATTTTCGCCACCACGCTCGTGTCGCAAAGTTCATAGAGCATATCCCTTTGATTCGGGAAAAAAAAGAATTATGATACCGCTATCAACAGCGCGAAAAATGACGGGAGTTCAAGGAAAATGACTGACGGGGCAAAATCAGCCAATCAAGCCATCGGCTTTATCGGGCTTGGCGCAATGGGGGCCGGAATGGCTCAAAGTCTGGTCAGGGGCGGCTTTGTCGTCAAGGGCTGCGATATTCGCGCCGATGCCGTGGAAGCCCTGTGCGCCAAAGGTGGAATGGCGGCCGCGACGCCCGCCGATGCCGCCGACGGATCGGCGCTTGTGGTCGTCGTCGTCATCAACGCCGGGCAGGCCGAGGAGGTCTTGTTCGGCCCAACCGGCGCGGTCGGTGCCATGCAAGCGGGATCGACGGTGATGCTGTGCGTCACGGTCCCTCCCGACTATGCCCGAGACGTTGAAAAGCGCCTGGGCGAAAAGGGCGTTCACTTTCTGGACGCGCCCATTTCTGGCGGGGCCGCAAAGGCCATGGAAGGAACCATGACCATCATGGCCTCCGGATCAGCAGACGCCTTTGCCGCTTCCGACGCGCCCATGGACGCCATGGCCGAGAAGATCTATCGGCTGGGCGACGCCGCAGGCCCCGCATCCACCGTGAAAATGATCAACCAGCTTTTGGCGGGCGTTCATATCGCCGCTTTCGGCGAGGCCATGGCCATGGGAACGGCAGCCGGCGCAGACCCAAATGCACTTTATGAGGTGATCTCCAACAGTGCCGGTTCGTCCTGGATGTTTCAAAACCGCGTGCCGCAAATTCTGGCGGGCGACTATACCCCGCTTAGTGCCTTGAATATTTTCGTCAAGGATCTGGGAATTGTACTGGAAGCCGGAAAGGCCATGCGCTTCCCGCTGCCCGTGTCGGCGGCGGCCCATCAGGTTTTCATGATGGGCGCGGCTGCTGGATTGGGTGACGAGGCCGATGCGGGCGTGGTTCGCGTTTACGAACCATACGCCGGCATCGACGTCGCCGAAATCGCCAAAAAGTACCGCGGCGAAGCCTAGAGCACTTTCCGCCGAAGAGCATCAGAATGACCGTATTTGGTCGGAAAGTGCTCCCACAGCCTGTTACAAAAAACAACGCCCGGCCCTGTATTTGGGGCCGGGCGAAACATTTCGGAGATCGGTCGGGCTACCCGCCTGCGGTCCGTGTCGCTTGGCGAAGCGGGATCGGCGGGCTCTCTTCACCCTGAGCGGGCGCGTAAAGCCCGCGGTTTTGCGACACCGGTTTGAAGCGGTCTGAAACGCCAAGAACCGTCTCGGCGCCACCGAGGAATAACCGGCCGTCCTCGGGCATCAATTTACAAATCTGCGCCAGCACCTTGCCCTTGGTCTCGTTGTCGAAATAGATCAGGACGTTTCGGCAGAAAACCACATCGAACGAGCCCAATCCCCTAAGATCGTGCAACAGATTGAATTCGCGGAAACGCACCATTGCCCTAAGGGATGCGTCGATCTGCCACAAGTCCTCCTGTTTCTTGAAATACTTGACCAACATCTGAATCGGCAAGCCGCGCTGAACTTCAAACTGCGAATAGATCCCCGCCTTGGCCTTGGCCACCATCTCGCCGGAAATGTCGGTAGCGACGATTTCAGTGCGCCATCCGGCCAGCTTGGCACTTTCCTCGCGAAGAACCATGGCCAGTGAATACGGTTCCTGTCCACTGGAACAGGCCGCGCACCAGATACGGAAACTTTTCTTGGTCGCCCGGTTTTCCAACAACATCGGGAGGACAACGTTGCGGAACATATCAAACGGCTTGATATCGCGGAAAAAGAACGACTCGTTGATGGTCATCGCCTCGGTAACGTCGTTCAATAGCTTAACGTCGCGGCCAAGACGCATGGCGGCAATCAGTTCGTCTACGCTTTTCATGTCCTTCTTGCGCGCAACCGGCATAAGGCGGCTATCCAACAGGTAAGCCTTGTCGCGCGTCAGAACCAGCCCCGAACGAGCCTTGAAAAACTGACTGACGAAGTCAAAATCGTCAGGATTCATGCGACTTTTCCTATTATCTTTTTCACATAAGGAGCAATGTGGCTCACCGGCAGAACGGCGCTACACAGTCCGTCCGTTGCAACCGCCCCCGGCATCCCCCAGACGACACTCGTAGACTCGTCCTGGGCAATCAACGCTCCCCCCGCCGCTGTAACGATCCTTCCCCCCTTCAATCCATCCGTGCCCATTCCCGTAAGAACGACCACCAGCACCCGCGAGCCATAAACCTTGGCGATGCTTCGCAACATCGGGTCCACTGCGGGCCGGCAAAAATTCTCTGGCGCGCCGTCGTCCAGGCGAAGGATGTTTTGCACGCCTTTTCGTTCCACCAACATATGAAAACCGCCCGGCGCAAGATAGACCCGCCCGGGGACCACGACCTCTCCGTCTTGCGCCTCGGCGCAGGTCAAACTCGAAGAACGGGTAATGTGATCGGCTAGAACCGCCGTAAAAGTCGCCGGCATATGCTGCGTCACAAACACCGGTATGGTAGGCGGCGGCCCCAATCCCTTAAGAACGTTAAGCAAAGCCTGCGGCCCGCCCGTAGAACTTCCGATGACCAGCGCATTCGGCTTTTGAATAGGCGCATCCCGCAGCACGACGGGCGCGGGCGCGGGTCGCGGCACCATAATATGTGCACGTCGAGCCGTCGCGAGGCGCGGTGTCGCACCGGTGCTTCGAGAAGCCTTGGCAACGCGGGCCAGATTTCTGACCTTTTCGATCAGATCGCGGCGAAAATCCTGGCCCCCGCTGATTTCACGGGAAGATGTCGGTTTGGGGACATAGTCGGCGGCTCCGGCCTCCAGCGCCCGCATGCTGATCTCGGCGTTCCGTAGCGTCAGGGTTGATGCCATGATCACCTGAACGTTGGGGTCGATTTCCTTCAGCTTGGGCAAAGCCGTCAAACCGTCCATAACCGGCATTTCAATATCGAGAACGATGACATCAATCTCGGTTCTGGCCAATTGGGTGACCGCCAACTGCCCGTTGCCGACAGATGCCGCAACGGTCATATCGGATTCCGCATTTATCATTCGCGAAATCAATCCGCGAACGACGGCGGAATCATCGGCCACCATTACCTGAATGACATTCTCCGCCGGAGAACCGGCGGTCCGCGAGTCAACGGCACTGTGTCGAGATTCTACAACCAAGGCTTTTTCAATATTCCAGTTAGAGAAGGCCGACCTGAGCAAATTTGGCTTGAATAATCTCGCTATCAAACGGCTTCATAACGTACTCATTGGCGCCAGCCGTAATGGCCTCTTGAATATTACTGATATCGTTTTCGGTCGTACAAAAGACGACGACCGGCTCGCTCCCCCCCGGCAATGCACGCATCGCCCGAAGAAAATCAATACCGTTCATGACGGGCATGTACCAATCCAACAGGATCGCGTCGTACCGACGTTTTTGACAGGCCTCGAGCGCAATTTGCCCGTTCTCGGCTTCTTCGGTCTCGAAACCAAGGTCTTCCATGATATTTCGAGCCACCTTTCGGATGACGCGGGAATCATCGACGATCAGACAGGACTTCATGGGCAGTTCCTCGGCGGAAAGAATTTCCTAGCTAGATTCTTGTATCATTATATGGGTGTCGACGCCACTGGTCGACAAGGCGTCCGCCAAAATCGCATCTGCTGTCAACATTGCAAGAAAAATCCGGTGTTCAACCACCGGCATTGTTACGGTCTGTCATGGGATGGTTACAAAGCGTTACCCATTTGCCCACGATCCGTCATCAAGGGGAAACAGCCGAGCGTCAATAATCCACGTGCAAATATCCATCCCAATGAAAGGCTGGGCTCGACCTAAATCCAATTCCCGCATAAGGTCTGGCTGACGGCTGGATCATTGACCTTGCGACATCTTGAGATTGCTCGGCCACGGGAAAATGGGAAACCGAAATGGACACTGACGTCAACTCGTATGCCCAGGGAGCGGTTCCGGATGTTGATCGGGATTCACTTCACATACTGCCTTTGGCGATCATGCCAATCGAGACGCCGGCGTTGCGCCGCGCGCGGCTGATCAAGAATGTCCGCCTTCATAGTGTCATCGAATTTTTCGATGAGCAGGACACCGGCAGCGGACAGATGGAGATTATGGATGTCGGCAAGGAATTTGGCTGGCCGACGGACAAACCGGTGGCGGATCGCACGCTTCTGATGCAATTGGGCGGTTTGGCGAGCTACGACGTCTACAGTCTTCGCATTCACCTGCGCGAACACGGGGTGATGGTGAACAGCATTGATGCGCTGAAGCTGTCGCCGGCCAAGAACATCGAACTTACGGAATACATGAAGCTGTTTTCGCGACCGTTGATCATGCAGATCTACGGTGGCGAAGACATGGAGATCAAGGATTTCGACGACGTTGTCGGCCTGTTTCGCGACCCCGACGTGAAAAAGGCGCGCGAAAAATTGGATTTGATGGCGGAAAAGCTGAACATCAAGTTGTCCGCAGTCCCGCAATTTCTGGAAGATTACGGAGATATTTTTCTGTCGCTATCGTATTACCGACAATGCCTGGATCAGATCGAGCCGATCATCACGGGCTTTCTGGACACCATGGAGGATATTCGAAGCAATTGGCAGCTTCGCAACGACAAAAACCTGATGAAGACCTGCGACGAAATCGAGGATACGATCAACGGATTGATGGCGGCGATCACCGGGCGTTTTGAGAATTTCGACCGCTCCACCATGTCCATGTGGGACAACGTGTCCGCCGAACGTTTCCAGAAAGTCAAAGAACTGATCGAAAGCTATCACACGACCATTGGCGGTGTCCTGTGCTCTCTTTCCGTAAAAATGGAGGCGTGGGCCAAGCTGTTCCCCAACAAGGACACGGGCGGCCCTGTGCGCCGCGGCGAATTCATCATGAGTGAAATCAAGCAGGGAATCGAAAATATTCAAAAAATTGAGGACTCGGCCCCGATGCTATCTCAGTTGGATTAGGGACAGCGGGAGTAGCGTTCGATTCTTATTGGCGCCCCCGCCCAGCTTCCTGATCAACTCGCGTCTGCACGCCGACGCACTCCCCTCGAGGACAAAGGGGAGGTCGTCATTTCGGCGAGCCGAATGAATGGTCAGTCGAAGTCCGCCAGCAGACGATCGATTTCGTCTTGTGAAATGCCTTCGCCATTCATCTGCGGACCCTCAAGAAGATCGGCGTCCGATAGATCGTCCGGCGCCACGGCGGCTTCGCTTTTCTTCTCCACTTTAACCTTGTCGATCTTGTCGCCAAAAGCTGAAACCAACGCGTCGACCTTATCCTCAATTTCCTTGAGCGTATTAACAACCTTGGTAATGCGCTGTCCGGTGATGTCCTGAAAACCGCACGCTTCATAAATATTTGTTGTCGCATTCATCAGGTTGTCTTGCTGCTCGCCTTCGAGCGCGTCTGCGACCGTTTCAATAACTTCGGTCGCATCCATAATTGCGTTGGTCGCCTCGGCGGTCGCCGCGATGATCGCGTCAAGCTCACCCGTTGCCGTGGGCAGGAATTCGTCCTTCACCTCGTCGGGACGCAGGGCCGATATCTCGGCCTTTGCTGATTGGATGTACCGATTGAGCGCTTCCAGCTCGGTATAAATCTTCCGGCTGACCCCGGCCATTTCGCCCGTGTTGGTGGCTAACAGGGTACCGACGACCTTGGCGACTTCCTCGACCTTGACGGTATCGCCGTACTTGTTACGCAGTTCGCTCAGGAGCCGCGCAACGTCCACTCTTTTCCCAGCCATCGTCGGACCCTAAAACTCGCCCAGAACGCTGGCCATTTTTCCCCGAAGCGTCTCCGCGTTGAACGGCTTGACGATATAGTTCGACACACCCGCCTGTTTCGCGGCAACGACATTCTCAGGCTTGCTTTCCGCTGTAACCATAATGAAGGGAATTCTCTTCATTTTTTCGTCGCCACGAACATGGCGCAAGAGCTGGATGCCGGTCATCGGCTCCATATTCCAGTCTGAAATAATGAGACCGTACCCGCCTTCTCTAAGTTTTTGAAGAGCTTCGGTGCCGTCCGTGGCCTCTTCAACGTTCCTAAAGTCCAATTGACGCAAGAGATTTCGGAGAATCCTCAACATCGTACGATAATCGTCAACGATAAGGACCTTCATTTTTTTGTCGACAGCCATTTGTCACTCCGTTCCTGGATGACCCCGATAACCCAAAATCACCTCCCACGTTCCATCGGCCCGAGACCGCGATTCACAACCGCGCGCCGACCCAGTCAACCTAAGAGTATTGGCAGTTGTCCCCTTATCGCAATACATTTTATTGCCCTTGGAGAAAAACCGGCGGCGGACAAGCGGCTGCATTCCGCTACCCGAGCACATCGGCACGCTTATTTCACTTCCACTTCGGGCGTGAATACGTACCCGGCTCCACGCACCGTTTTGATAAAGGACGGATTGGCCCGATCCTCCTCTATCTTGCCCCGCAAGCGCATGACCAGAACATCGATGCTACGCTCGAACGGAAACATCTCGCGACCGTACACCAAGTCCAACAGGCGGTCACGGCTAAGCACCTTGTCGGGATTACTGACAAACGCGACCAGCAGATCGAATTCCGCCGAGGTCAACCGAACTTCCTCGCCATTCGGTCCCGAAAGCCGCCGCCGCCCACGATCAAGCCGCCATCCGGCAAATGCGGCCATGGTTTGCCGTGCCATGCCTTCTTCACTAACCGGTGCCGCGCGCTGGCTCCGTCTCAAAACCGATCGCACCCGCGCGAGCAGCTCGCGGGCCTCAAACGGTTTGGGGATGTAATCATCGGCCCCCATCTCCAGTCCGACAACGCGGTCTACCGTATCGGCGCGGCCCGTCACCATAATTATCGGCACATCGGAGCCCGACCTGATCTCGCGGGCCAATTCAAGGCCGTCTTCGCCGGGAAGCATAAGGTCCAGTATCACCAGATCCACATCCTGCTTAGCCATAACCTGGCGCATACCGGCACCATCCCCGGCTCCGGACATCTGATACCCCTGGCTACCCAGGTATTCTTCAATGAAACTTCGTACGGTCGGTTCGTCTTCAACGACGAGAATATGCTCAGGCATTCCTCAGTCGCCTCCCCCGACAATCCTCTTACCAGTCATTCCCCCTCCCCGGGTTCAGAAGCAAGTCTTCGAATCATAACAAGGTTCGTATTGCTTTGGAAACGCAAAGACACCCCAGTCATCTTGAGGAATCCCTGCTTTACGTCACTCGATAATAATAATTCATCACCAAAATTACTCTTTTTGACACGAGATTGAAACAAACCTTGTTCATAATTTATTTTGGGCTGATAGGGCTTAGGTGCCGATATTTGGAGTGCTTCCATCTATTATCCTTACCGGTTGGATTAAAATCATTTTTTATAAATAATTTTTATCTAATTCGTCAGCACCCATTGCGACGATGACATCGCGGTTACTTACGGATAATAGCGAGGGAAAAAATACTTCACCTTTTTCGGTCAATAAAAAAAGGCACCAAAATTGCGATTGCCGTGTTCGTTCCGATCGTCGGACTTGTCGTCATGGCTACGTCGGCTTTGCTCGACCAACGCCGCGAAGTCGCTGAAACGGGGCAGCCGCAGGAATTCCGGGTCGAAAGCTTTGGCGGCTCGCTGTCGAAAAACATCCAAATCGCCCGTGACGCCGTCTCCCTGCTCGATGACCGCCGGGCCAAAATCAGCGGCTTGACAATATCTGTCGGTGAAATGGCCAGCTACTACACCCCCACCATCGCCAAGCTGCTGGCTATCGTCGAAGAGATGGCGGTGCTCAGTTCCAACGCGTCGGCCACCAACACGATTTCCGCCTATACGAGTTTCCTTCAGGGCAAGGAACGTGCAGGTCAGGAACGCGCAATGGGGGCTACCGGGTTCGGCGGCGGGCGAGTTGTCCGTGCAGTCGGAAACGCTGCGTTCCGAGGTCGGCAAGTTCCTGGATAACGTGCGGGCCACCTAAGCTCCTTCCTTTACAAAAGGGAAGCACACGACGCCCCGTCCGGGCAAAACCGGGCGGGGCGTATATTTCAAACTGTTACAATCCGGCGACAATTCGAAACAAAAAAGGTGTTTCAACGACATCTTCCAGCAACGCGCCGCTGATAAGTTCACCCTGTCTTAATGAAGACCTTTGCGCAGGTTTTGCCATTTTTTGAGTAATTGGTTTGTTAGATTTTGCTTCGAATGAAGGGAACGCGGGATGGACGATCTTTTGGTTGAATTTCTGACGGAAACGTCGGAGAGCCTAGCCGTTATTGACGTTGAGCTTGTTGAATTTGAGCGCGATCCTTCCAATGCGGAGACGCTACAGGATATTTTCCGCCTTGTTCATACGATCAAGGGGACGTGCGGCTTTTTGGGACTGCCCCGTCTGGAAACGGTTGCGCACTCTGCGGAAAACGTTTTGGGCAAGTTCCGGGATGGTGCTTTGGAAGTTACGCCGGGTGCTGTGACGCTGATTTTGAGTTCCATTGACCGGATCAAGGATTTGCTTGCCTCCCTGGAGGAGACGGGCTCGGAGCCTGAGGGCGAGGATTCGGATCTGATTGACCAGTTGAACGCGACGGCCGAGGGCCGGGATGTTGAGAGCACAGCTGATGCGGCGCCTGAGGCGGCTTCAGAGGCGGCTCCGGAAACCGAGGACGCAAATCCCGAGGATTGGAGCCCTGAGGAGTCGGACGAAGGCTTCCCGGTTGCGGCAGAGTTGCTGGAAGAGGTTGCGGCGGCTGAGGCGTCAGGGATTGAGGCTTCGCCGTTGGTTCTGCAGGAAGCGGCAGCGGCAACGGCGGCAGCAGCAGCCGGGGATGTTGCGCCTGAAGAGGCGGCCCCTGTGGAAGTTGCGCCTGAAGAGGCTCCGGCCCCTGCGCCCAAGAAGAAGGCGACGCCGAAGAAGAAGGCGGCCGCGAAGAAGGAGGCTGACGTCCCGAAAGAGCCGTCGGTGGCAGCGCAGTCCATTCGCGTGAACGTGGGCCTGCTGGAAAACCTCATGACGTTGGTCAGCGAGCTTGTTCTGACACGCAACCAGCTTTTGCAGATGGTTCGCGGTCAGGACGACAGCGAGTTCAACGTTCCCTTACAGCGCCTTAGCCTGATTACGACGGATCTTCAGGAAGGCGTGATGAAGACGCGCATGCAGCCCATTGGCAATGCGTGGTCGAAGTTGCCGCGAATCGTGCGCGATCTTTCGGTTGAATCCGGCAAGAAGATCGACCTTCAGATGCTGGGTGCGGAAACCGAGCTTGACCGTCAGGTTCTGGAGCTGATCAAGGACCCGCTGACGCACATGGTGCGTAACTCGGCGGATCACGGATTGGAGATGCCGGCCGACCGGTCGATGTCGGGCAAGCCGGAAATCGGCGTTGTGCGCCTTAACGCCTATCACGAGGGCGGTCATATTATTATTGAAATCGCCGACGACGGTCGCGGCCTGAACACGGATCGCATCCGCGACAAGGCGATTGCCAACGGCTTGGCGACGGAAGCCGAACTTGACGCCATGACCGAGGCGCAGGTCCAGCAGTTTATCATGCGGCCCGGTTTTTCGACGGCCGAGAAGGTGACCAACGTCTCGGGCCGCGGCGTCGGCATGGATGTGGTGCGCTCGAATATCGAGAAGATCGGGGGCACTATCGAGTTTGTCTCGAAAGAGGG
>Ga0233431_1002475_pt1 | contig 25713 bp, 26 predicted proteins | sample SI_118_April2016_FD_179867 | JGI IMG/M metagenome (GOLD analysis project Ga0233431, IMG submission 179867) | Seawater microbial communities from Saanich Inlet, British Columbia, Canada - SI_118_April2016_200_MG | ecosystem: Environmental > Aquatic > Marine > Inlet | place: Canada: British...
CAGCTAAGGGTGACGCACTGGTGAAGGCCATCTTTTCCAAGGCAGCGGCCAAAATCAACCGCATCAACGAAAAGACCATGACACGCATTGACCGCGCTCGCTCTCGAATAGAAAAGCGGACCGCTCGTGCAAAGGTTGCCTCTTACTCGCCTCGGGGCGGGACGAATAACGGATTTGCCTCGAACAGAGGGGATTCCGATGATAATTCGGGCGGGAGCAGCAGTGGCGGTGGAAGTAGTTCTGGAAGCGGTGGCGGAAACGGCGGTGGAAACAGCGGTGGAAACGGCGGTGGAAACGGCGGTGGAAACGGTGGCGGAAACGGCGGTGGAAACGGTGGTGGAAACGGCGGTGGAAAGGGAAAATGAGCCGAGTTCGCGCGAAATCAGAAAACCGAGATCACCGCAACGCGTTTGCGGACGACGGCTATTATTTCCTTGGCGGTACGGTTTCGGTGACGCCGACATCCACTGATCGCTCCGGTCAATCGGAACGCCTCCATGCCGATCACATTTTGATGGAACATGCGGATAAGGATGGAGTGGTGTTCATTCTCCGGCTCGGAGGATTTTTCCAGATTCTGGGGTCGGGAAAGCCACGCGTTGTTCGCAGCGTGCATCAAATCTGCGGCGCGGTCTTTAGAGACAGGCCGGGAGCGAAAGGACGTGTGATCGACTATTCGTTCCATTCGGGTGATTTCCTTCACTTTCGCTTTACCGGAATCGGGGCATTTGAACGCCGAGAATGCGCCGAGATGATCGTGGACATCATCGGGGAACGTATCCTGGGAGACAGGTTCGTTTCGTTCGCACGGACACGAGATTTGGCCAAACGCGGCGCACAGATTCCCGAACATGAAGCACCCCTCACGACCCCCGCCGACATTGATGCCGCCTACTTTTCAGCGCATCGCGACGCAAACCCTGCCGTTGGTAACGATTGGGTTCCGGTTCGGAAATTCAATATCGAAAATATGGAGCCGGGCGACCTCCAAGATGCCTTTGCCACGGAAAAAGCCGTCGACAGATCGACCTCTGCAAACGATTGGCTAATTCACCCTGAACACAATCGCACGGCAGATCGCGGGACACGGCGCGTTGCCGTCACACCGGACGAAGATTGGCTGTTGATCCGCGACATCCAAACGCGACATCCAAATACTGCCGATGCGGATGCTCTTCTCGCCGAAGTTGGCGCATTGGCTCGCCAAACCGTCAAAAACGACTGGGCGGTTTCCCATAGAGGACGATCTTCAAAAACCGCTGAAACAACTTTGCCTTCGGACGGTCAACAAGCGAAACCCGTCGATCGAAAGTCGCGGAGACAGGCTAATGAGATGGCGCGTAACAGCACCACGGAAAGCGCGTCACCTGCTGCCGCAGCGATTACCGGAAAGACGAGGAAAGGATAAGTCGAATGTCCAAATGCGTTCGGTGTGGAAATTGCTGCAGAGTCGCACCCTGTGCATACAGTGATTTGGACCATAATTCCACCGTATGCCGACACCTCAAAATCGTGGTCGAAGCCGATGATTTCACTCTTTATCGCTGCGCTCTTTACAACGAAGGACGGATATCGCCCGAAATGGCTTCCGAACTGAGCATTGGTGTCGGCTGCGAGGTTGAATTCAATGAGGACCGCCAGCGGATCGCCTATTCCTCGTGTCAGCAGGTTAATTGGAATGCATTGTAACGGAACCATTGCGGAGTGGACGAAAATGAGGATCGTCGGGGTAATAATTGTTTTCCTTTCGGTCGTCTCATTCTGTTCGCCCTCGATGGCGAAACAAAAAACCGGTAACGAAAAACAAGAAAACCCACATGTCGTGTTTTCCTCTTTCTTTGCGCCTGGCAACAATAGCAAAAGCGAACGGGTCAATATCCCCGTGACACTCGTTTTCGAGGTTACAAAGGGAACAGACACCAAACGGTTTTGCCTGATGTCGCCGAGAATTCTGGATGCGGTCATGCGCGACCTGCACAAAAAACCAATAAAAATGAGAAAAAACCGTGCGATTAACCTGCCCGGTTTGGGTGTTCGGTTGACTTCCGTTACCAATGGAGCACTCAAAAAGGAAGCCGTCCTCACGACCCATGCATTTGACAGGGTGTTAACCGGCAAATCCGGGAAAACCATTTCCGCGCACTGGAAAAAGTGTACTGCGCGTTAGAACCTTTCAAATTTGTTCGAGCTTAAATCAGTTCAACCCAGGCACCGCCAATCCAACCCTCAAACATGTCCGAGTAGGGTCATCAGCGGTCGTGGGTACCCGCCCGAAATTTCCCGGCCCTGCCCCCGACAGCCGATGTGAACGCCAAAAATGTCAGCATACCCCCGAAAAGCAGCCGCCACGTCGCCTGAAGCTGAACAGCCGGGTTCTGCCGGGAGGAGACATTGGGATTGGCAGCCTACAGGCTTCAAAATTCGCGTCCAAGTCCCATATGTTCTCTGCCAAGGGGGATGAAATATGGGGAAATTTTTTCGAGTTCTGATGTCGGGGGCTACGGTTTTCGCTCTGTCGATGACCTTGTCTCTGCCCAGTTCCGCCGGTGATAGTGAAAAGCACATCGGTAAAGGTGTTGAGGCACTCCCTCTTTTCGATGCCCACGTTCACTACAAAGAACCTGCATGGGAACCTTATCCCCCTGCAACCGTTGTGGAGCTGATGGACAAATCCGGTGTTGCCATGGCGTTGGTATCATCGACCCCGGACGAGGGCACCATCAAACTATGGAGATACGCGCCAAACCGCGTCGTCCCGGAACTTCGCCCTTATCACGGTCAGGCCGGATCGTCGAACTGGACCAAAGCCCCGGATATGTTCGCCTATCTGGTAAAGCGGTTGAATGATTATCCACATGAGGGAATTGGCGAATTTCACTTGCACAACGTCGATCCTGACGATGAACCCTTATTGCGGAAAATCGCGGAACTGGCCAAATCAAAAAACATCTACATTCATGTGCACTCGGGGAAGGAACCCGTAGATCTGCTTTTTTCACTTGAGCCAAAGCTCAAAATCATTTGGGCACATGCAGGCATGTCCGAGCCTGCCCAAACGGTTGAAAAAATGATGGCGACCTACAAGACGCTTTACGCAGACACATCTTTTCGCGAAGGGGATATTTTAACGCGCCAAGGCACCATTGATCCAACTTGGCGCCGGGTTCTCGAAAGCTTCCCCGACCGCTTCATGGTCGGGTCTGACACCTGGGTCAATGATCAGTGGGACAGGTACGGGCAAATAATGGCGGAAAACCGGAAATGGCTTAGCCAATTTCCTCGTCCTATTGCAGAAAAAATAGCCTTTAAAAACGCTGAACGGTTATTTGGCCGAAAAATCGAAAAACCTTCTGAATAGGGATGCTGAGCGGGCATAGCTCGTCCGCCTGGATCAACGGGATCAAAGGGGCCGGGTCCCTTTGCGGGTCTGTGCGGAGCCCGGTCATTCTTTTTGTTTTCAAAGAACTGTCGGGCATCCCGGTGGACGGAAAATCGTCATCTTTGGTGGATTGGGCTATTTGAAGATTTCATCCACCGTGACGGCGCGTTCGGCCAAATATTGTTCGGACGAATAGCGGCACAGGGTTTCCAACTCGGCGCGGTTGGCGGGCAGGCCGTAGGGCCAGAAGTCTTGCCCCATAAGGTTCCGGGTGGCTTCCCATTCGGCGGCGAACCACGGCAGGGTGATGCGGTTGGCATTGCCGCGCGCAATGTCGTCCAGCTCGGCCACGGCCATATCTTTGGCGGCGGCGAAGGCATCGAACACCGCGCCGGGCAGCCACGGGTGTTGTTCGGCCAGGGTGCGTCGCACGCCGACCACGTGCATGATGGGAAAGAAGCCGGTTTCGCGGTAGTAGTCACGTTCCACGGTGGCGACGTCATTGAACAGACGGCGTACGAGCGGCGAGCCTTCGGTGAAGGCGGTGGGCGGCATGGGCGTCATGATGGCGTCAAGCTCACCCGTAACCAAAAGATCGTTGAGGCATTGGTCGGGCGGGATCGGCCGGCAGTCCATGTGGGCAGGGAGTTTCAGCGGCAGGCGTTCCTTGCGCCCGGCCACGTTGGTTCCACCGGTGCGGTAGTGCAGCGTTCTGAAATCGACGCCGTAGACGTCCTGCAGGATGCCGCGCAGCCACAGGGCCAGGGTCATCTGGTATTCGGGCACGCCGACGACCTTGCCTTCCAGGTCTTTCGGGCTGTTGATGCCACGGTCGGAGCGCACGTAGATGCAGGCATGGCGAAAGGAGCGGGACGGGAAAACGGGAATGGCCACGTAGGCCGCTTCGCCCCGGCTGACCTGCAGGATATGGCTGCTGACCGACAGTTCGGAAACGTCGAATTCCTGGCGCTGAACGGCGCGCGGGAACAACTCCGAAGTCGGCAACACGATGGGCGCGACGGTGCAGCCCTCAACGCCGATGCGGCCGTCGATAATGGGTCGGGCGCGGTCGTACTTCCAGCAGCCCAGCGTAATGGTGAGTTCGGCCATGAATTAGATGCCGATCTTGGTCATCTGCTTGGCCGGATAGCGGGTTCCCGCCGTGACACCGGGCGTAAAGACAGCCGCCAGCTTGGCGAAGTCGTCGGCACTCAGCTTCACGTCGGCTGAGGCAAGGTTCTGTTCCAGGTACGTGCGTCGCTTGGTCCCGGGGATGGGAACGATATCGTCGCCCTGCGCCAGTACCCAGGCGATGGCGATCTGGGCCGCCGTGGCGCCGCGGGCCGCCGCGATTTCTTCCAAAACCGGAAGAAGGGCCGAGTTGGTTTCGATGTTTTCGGCCGAAAACCGCGGATGGTCGTGGCGGCGGTCGGTGTCGACCATATCGGCGGGATTGCGGATGGTCGCGGTCAAAAATCCTCGCCCCACCGGTGAATAGGCGACGTAGCCAATGCCCAGTTCCCGGCACAGCGGCAGCAACTCGGCCTCGGCGTCGCGGGTCCACAGGGAATATTCGGTTTGCAGCGCTGAAATGGGGTAGGTGGCGTGGGCGCGGCGGATGGTGTCGGGCCCGGCTTCCGACAGTCCAAGGTATCGCACCTTGCCCTGTTCGATCAGACGCGACATGGCGCCGACGGTGTCCTCAATAGGCGTGTCGGGGTCGACCCGGTGCTGGTAGTAAAGGTCGATGACGTCGGTATTCAGGCGTTTCAGGCTTTGCTCGCACGCACTTTGCACGTGGTCGGGCTTGCCGCTGACGGCGCGGGTTCCATCCGCAAGGCGAAGGTTGCCGAACTTGGTTGCCAGGATGACCTGATCGCGCTTGCCTTCCAGGGCCTTGGCCAGCAAGTCTTCGTTCTTGCCGCTGCCGTAGGCGTCCGAGGTATCCAGAAACGCGGCCCCAAGCTCCATGGCCCGGTGCATGGTGGCAATGGATTCCGTGTCATCCTTTAGCCCATAGGCGATGGACATTCCCATGCAGCCCAACCCGATGGCAGGAACCTGCAGTCCTTGTCCGCCCAGTTTCCGAGTTTGCATTTTGTCCTCTCTTTACGTCATTCCGCGTTTTTCTGAATCTCCAGGATAGCTTGCTGAACCGAGACCAGGTGGCAACGCATCCGGTCGGCGGCTTGTTGCATGTCTCGTTGTTCGATGGCATCGACGATGGCTTCGTGCTCGGCGAAACTATGGTGATTGGCGGGCGGCTTGACCTTGTTGGGGCGCAACTGGCCCCAGACCACGGCGCGGCGTACCGTGTTCATGGTCCCGCACATGGATACCAGAAGCGTGTTTCGCGTCGCTGCCGCAATGGCTGAGTGCAGTTTGTTGTCCCAGCTTTCATACTGCCGCCACGAGCGCGCTTCGCGCGATCCCTTCAGGCAACCGCGCATTTCCCGGATGTTATCGGCGGTCGCTTGAATGGCTGCTTCGCGAGCGATCACGGGCTCGATAATGATGCGGGTGCGTATGACCTCGGCGGGGCTGGTTTGTTCGGAAATGGTGGAAAACGAGAACATATCTTCGGCTGGTTTGGTGCCAATGAAGGTTCCCTTGCCGACATGACGCCAGACCTCGCCCTCGCCTTCCAGAACCGCCAGCGCTTTTCGCAAGTCGCCACGCGACACGCCGAGGATATTTCGAAATTCGCGCTCCGGCGGCAGCTTCGTGTTGGGCGGGAAACCTTCCTGCGCCAGAAAGGCCCGAAGCTGCGTCAGCGCTCCCAATCCGTCATTGGTTTGTAGTGCCATCGCTTCCCCGCCACATCCCCGCCGTTTGGTGGAAAAAGCCCCGCAAATGTCGGTATCTTGAGTCCCAAAACCCGCAATTGCGGTTGATTAATTCGCCTGTTTCCAGTAATCAATATGACATTGGTTTTCCAATTGGTCAAATCTGCGAGAATGAAAAACGGGGCGAAACGGCACTTCATACTTAACAGGGAGAATATCATGTCGGATCTATTGAAACCCACACGACGCAAATTCATTCAGGGCTCGGTCGCTGCGGCTGGCGTTGCGGGATTGGCGGCAAGTCCTTTCAGTGCGGCATTCGGCGCGGCATTCCCGTCGCGAAATATGAGTGTCTATGTCCCGACCCGCGAAGGCGGCGGCGCGGACCGTAACTTCCGGGCGTTTTCGGGCGTGTGGAAGAAGTATCTGGGCGTGAATTTCGAGGGTGCCTATTATCCCGGCGCTTCCGGTCGGGTCGGATACGAAAAGTACATGGGGCTGGCCAAGGATGATTGTCACGATCTGCTTTTCGGCAACATGGGCCCCGAGGTTCTGAACTGGGTGGTCAAGAAGCCGACCTTCGATCTGAGTGAACTTCTTTATTTCGCGCAGGTGGATAAGGATCCGGGCATCCTGTTCGTCTCGGCGAAAAGCAAGTTCCAGAACATCGACGACATCATCGCCGAGGGCAAGAAGCGCACGTTGAATGTCGGCGTCAGCCGTCTGGCCCATCCGGCGTCGTTGGGCGCATTGGCCGTGGCCTCTCATACGGGCGCGAAGTTCAACCTGATCCCGCTTTCGGGCGGAAAGAACACGCTGGCCGGCGTCACCACCGGCGAGATGGACTTCGGCGCGTTGCCGTCGGGCAACATCGTGCAACGCCAAAAGACCTTTAAGACGGTTCTGGTCTTTGATGACAAGAACCCGCTTCCTGGTAGTCTGCACAACGCGCCGACCGCCAACGGTCATCTGGGTATGAGCCTGCCGCCGTTGATCGCCGGTTCGCGCGCCTTCGCCATCAAGAAGTCGGCGATTGACAAGAACCCGGATCGGTTCAAAATCCTCGAAGGCACCTTGTTGAAGGTCTTCCCCGATCCCGAATACAAAAAAGCCGTGGTCAAGACCAAGGCGGCGTGGGAGTACATCGGCTACGGCGACGCAGACGCATGTGCAAAATACGTCAAAAACATCATGGAAATCGGCGAAGAATACAAAAGCCTGCTGACCGGCAAAGGCTGATCGGCACTTAGGCAACAACGCGCCCTCGCCGGTCCGATCTTGTCTGGCGGGGGCGCTTCTTGTTTGCGTCGAGAGAAGGGTCCCCAAATGAGTGATAACAAAACACTGCCGGATGCCAGCGGCGGAACTTCGGAAAAGAAACACGTCGGCGGCGAACTGCTGATCCCGGTCGCGGGCATCATTTTTACCATTTATTACTTTTCGACGATTCTCGATTCACCGTGGACCGCCCAGGTCAGCGCCTTTTTTATCGGCTCGGTCCTGACCCTTTTGGTGACCATCTTTTTGATTAAGACATTTGTTGAAGTGCGAAACGGAAAGGTTGATCTCCAGCTTGGCCCCCTGATCGCGCCCAATGCGATGATTCCCAAGCGTGTCGCGCTGCTGGCCCTGACCATCGGCTATATCGTCGTCGTTGAATATGCTGGCTTCACTATAACAACGTTCCTGTTCATGGCCCTTAGCATGATGCTTCTGACGGGGGCGAGAAACAAAAGGTTCATTTTGTCGTTAAGCGCCGTCATCGCCATTGGCGGCTGGGCTCTTTTTATTCTTGCGTTCAATACGCGCTTCCCCAAGGGGCCGTTTGAGCTGCTGATGGAAGGGCTCATGTAATGGATTTTCAATTCAGCCTTTTCGTCGATCTATTTTTTCACACGTTCACCTATTGGTGGCTCATTCTTCCGGCCATCCTGCTGGGTCTGGTTGTCGGTGCCATTCCCGGTTTCAGTGCCGCCAACACCATCATTATCCTGCTGCCACTGACCCTTTCCATGGACCCGGAAATGGGCCTGACATTCATGGTCGCGCTTTATGCGTCGTCGCGCATGGGTGCCGGGATTCCGGCCATTCTGGTTAACATTCCAGGAACAGCCGGGGCAGCCGCCACGCCGCTTGACGGTTACCCCATGGCCCAGCAGGGACGTGGGCACCAAGCGCTTTCCATCTCGTTCGTGTCGTCGGTCGGCGGCGGCTTGCTGACGACCGTTATGGCGCTCTTGGCCATGCCGTGGCTGTCGCAGGTGGCCAATTATCTGCACAGTGTCGAAATGATCGTGGTCATGCTGTTCGGCATCTCGCTGATCGCCACCATTGCTGCACGCGACACCCTGAAAGGTCTGATCGCTGGATTTTTCGGTCTGATGGTCGGCCTGATCGGCGCCGACGCCATTTACGCCACACCGCGCGGAACGTTCGGTTTTCTTGAACTTTACGACAAGGTGCCGTTGATCCCCGCACTTGTCGGCCTGTTTGCCGTGTCCGAGGCCTTCGCCGTAATCGAGCGCCAATCAATTGTTACCGAAGCCGGTATGGCCCGCATGAAGGAAGCGGGCTGGGCCGAGACCTGGGAAGGCGTGTGCGAGGCGAGCTCGCGCTGGTGGCATATTACCTGGACCAGCATCATCGGTCTGGTTATTGGCGTGGTGCCGGGGGCGGGGGCGTCCATCGCCTCGTTCGTCGCCTATCAGCAGTCGCGGACCTTCTCGAAGACCCCGGAAAAATACGGCACCGGCCATATTGAAGGGCTGGTCGCGCCGGAATCGGCCAACAATGGTGTCACATCCGGAACCCTGGTTCCCTTGCTGGTGATTGGCATTCCCGGCGGCGCCACGGCAGCGATCATGTTGGTGGTGCTTCAGTACCACGGCGTGACCATGGGGCCGGACCTGTTCATCACCGATCCCAATCTGGCCTACGGCCCGTTCGTGGCGATGGCGGTGACCTATGCGTTGATGATCCTGACCATCCTGCCACTGGCTCGCTACATGTCAAAAATCACGGCCGTGTCCACCAACTATATGGCGCCGTTGATTATTTCGTTCACGCTGGTCGGGGCCTTCGTGTCACGCGCCTATATGTTCGATATGTATCTGGCGCTGATATTCGGCGTGATCGGGTATGTGGCGCGGAAAACCGGTTACCACGTGGCCGCCATTCTGATCGGCGTCATCTTAGGTCCGATGCTGGAAAACTATTTCCTGCGCGCCATGAAGATGTCTCAGGGCGACATCATGGTGTTGTTCTCGTCGTCTCTCGGCAACGTCCTTTGGGTTGCCTTGTTCGTCTCGATCGGCATTCCGTATTACATGGACTGGCGGCGTGATAGGGCTCGTGCGTTGGCAGCCGGGAGTAGCGGCGATTGAGGCTAAACAACGCCGGTGGCGACAAATATCTGTTTGCCGTCCGCCGATACCATGAAGTCGACCAACGGGCGGGCGGCATCGGGCATCGTGGCGTCGGCAAGCTGACCGACGGCATACGTCGTTACCTTGCCGATGGCTTCGGGCAACGGACCGACCAGATGAACGCCTAGATGTTCATGCAAACGGATTTCAGTAATTTGTCCGAAACCGATGATGTTTGTGGCCGGGCCGTCGGCCAGATGCTCCATGACCGCTGCGCCGCTGGCGACGCGGTGGGTTTTGGAGGCAACTTCATCGGCGATCCAAAGATTCTCGATCATTTTGGCAATGTACTGACCGCTGGAGGCAAGGTTGTAAACAAGGCCGTCGGCGGCGAGCATATCGCGCTTGAACGCCTCGACCGATGCGAGGTCCGGCTCGCGCGCGCCATTGCGAATGACAACGCCCGCGGTGACCGAACCGATTTCCGATACGCTTTCGGCAAGCACCTGCCCGGCGTCGACGAACACCTGCATAGCGGCGACCGGGGCGACAATGATGTCGGCGTTAGCCTGACCCGCTCCCACCCGCTCCTTCAAAACCGGCGCGGTCGCGAATTCGACTTCGAAGGCCTGTCCGGTTTTTTCCGCGAAGGCTTCGGCGCATTTACGGACGCCCGATTTCGGCGCTCCGGCGCTGAGAATACGAATATCGGTCATGGAAAACCCCCCGCTTGTTATGTAGGTAAGTATCCGCCTGCTCCGGCCAGATGTCAAAAAAACGGAGACCTGAATGTCTGAAAAACCGATTGCCGATAACGTCCGCCGCGTGGCGCACCTTGATCTGCCCGGTGCCGGTCAGGTCTACGTTTCGGGAGACTGGTGTTATATCGGCCACATTCCCAATAAGGATGGCCTCGGCACGTCTATCCTGAATATCGCCGATCCCAATAACCCGCGGGTTGTAACCCGGCTACACGTGGACGACCCCCAATCGCACAGCCATAAGGTCCGGGTGATCGGCGATGTGATGATCGTCAATCACGAGCGAAACAATCCGGGGATCGGGCGCAAGGCCGAGGAACTGACAACGGTTCGCGGGCGGCTTCGCGAAGTTCTGGGGCGTGAGCCCACGAACGGCGAAATGGGCGAAAAACTGGGTTTGGATGAAGACGATGTGGTGCGGCTGATGGGCCTAGGAAAATCCGAATACGATGGTGGCGGGTTCAAGGTTTTTGATGTTTCTCGTCCCACCGAACCCCGGTTGCTGCATTACCAGAGGACTGGTGGCAAGGGTGTCCACCGTTTTGATATGGATGAGGACTACGCCTACATCTCGACCGAGATGGAAGGATTTCAGGGCAACATCCTGGTTGTTTACGATCTGGCCGACCCCGCCAGCCCGCAAGAGGTTTCGCGGTGGTGGATTCCCGGTCAACATATTGCCGGTGGTGAAACGCCCAACTGGGAAGGGCGCAATAACCGGCTGCATCACGCCGTTCGCGCCGGTGATAAGCTGTGGGCCGGAATGTGGCACGGGGGCGCTTATGTGATTGACGCCTCCGATATGACGAACCTGCGGACCATCGGGTCCTACAACGCTCACCCGCCATTCCCGACGCCCACCCATACGGTGATGCCGGTTCCGTTCAAAATCGATGGCCGCGACATCATGCTGACCATCGACGAAGAAGATGCCTACTACAATCCCACCGAAGCGCGCCGCCGCAGCGGGCAAATGCACGCCCCGCTATCGGTCTTCGACGTCACTGATATGACCGACATTAAACCGCTGTCGGTATTCCATTTGCGGGAATCGGAATCGCCCTGGAGCAATACGCCCAAATCGCGTTTCGGGGCCCATCAGTTCCACGAAAAAATGACCGATACTCTGGTGTATTGCGCGTGGTTTAGCGGCGGCTTGCGGATCATTGATGTGGCCGATCCGTTTGCGCCGCAGGAAGTGGGGTCATTCATTCCCGAACCTGTGGCCGGAAACCCGGCTGCGCAAAGCAACGACGTGTTCGTTGATGATCGCGGCCTGATCCACTTGGTCGATCGCAATGTCGGATACGACATTCTTGAATTTACCGGGAGATAAAAACCATGAAAATCAAGGCTGTAAAAAGTTTTTCAATCCATCCCGGCTGGCGCAAAAACTGGATTTTCGTGAAGGTCGAAACGGACGAGGGCATCGTTGGCTGGGGCGAGGCCTATACCCAGTACGACCGCGACCGTTCGGTCATGGCGCACCTGGACGAACTGAGCCGCTACATGGTTGGCCGTGATCCGTTTGAGATCAAATATTTCACGCAGATGGCCTATGACGAGTTTGGCGCGCGGCGCGGATCGCTGGAATTCTATTCCGCCGTCTCGGGCATCGAAACGGCCCTTTGGGATGTGGTCGGGAAGGCGCTCGGCCAGCCGGTTTACAATCTGTTGGGCGGCAAGGTGCGCGAAAAAATCCGCGTCTACGCCAACGGCTGGAGCTACAAAATGTACGAGCCCGACGACTTCGCCCGCGCTGCGGTGGGTGTGGTCGAGCAGGGCTTTACGGCGATGAAGTTCGATCCACTACCGAGACCCTGGCGCACCTATATCCCGCGCGATCACATTCACCATGCGGTCAAAGTGGTCAAGGCGATCCGCGATGCCGTCGGGCCTGACGTCGAATTGTTGTTGGATATTCACCGCCGTCTGGCCCCGGTTCACGCCATTGAACTGGCGGGACGTCTGGAGGAGTTCGAGCCCTACTGGTTTGAAGAACCCTGTCAGGCCGAAAACATGGACGCGATCGCCGAGGTTCGGGCCGCCACCACCATCCCGGTGGTGACCGGCGAGAACATTTTTGCAAAATGGGGCTTTAGGCAGGTGTTCGACCAGCGGGCCGCCGACATCATCAACCCCGACGTCGCCAATTGTGGCGGCATACTGGAATTGCGCGAAATCGCGGCCATGGCCGAACCGCAATGCGTCGCCGTGTCGCCGCATAACTACAATTCAACGGTATTGGCGCTGGCGGCCACGGTTCATGCTTCGGCGGGCATGCCCAATTTTATCATCACCGAGTATTTCCTGCCCTTCGTCGAATTCGGCAAAACGGTCTGCAATAATCCTCTGACGCCGGTTAACGGCTACATCGAACTACCCACCGCGCCGGGCCTGGGGCTGGATATCAATGAAGCGGCATTCGCCGACCTGCCGTACAAGGGTTTTCCGGCGCGCGATCTACCGTTCCCGGCGGACGAGGGACCGTGATGAAAGTCTATGTCCTCGATCCAATCTACCCCGACGGCGTCGAAATTCTTCGCCAGCACGCCGATGTCGTTTCGTGGGACGATCCGTGCGCCGATCAATGGCCCGACGATGCCGACGGATTGATTGTTCGTACGACGCGAATTGAGGCAGCGGACTTGGCGCGCGCCGGGCGTTTGAAAGTCATCGGAAAACAGGGAGTAGGGGTCGAGAACATCGATCTGGATGCTGCCCGAAAATTCGGCGTGCGCGTCTTCAACACGGCGGGCGTCAACGCCGAGGCGGTGGCCGAAATGGCCATGGCACTGGCCTTGTCGGTGGCTCGCCGGGTGACCCAAACCGACCGTCTGTTGCGCGCCGGAGAGAAGGTGGTGCGCCAAAATTTCCACGGGCGTGGATTTTCCGGCAAGACGCTGGGCGTGATCGGCATGGGCCATATCGGACGGAAGGTTGCCCAAAAATGGCGCAACGCCTTTGAAATGAAGGTGCTGGGGTTCGATCCGTTCGCTTCCGACGACGCCTGGGTGCAGGTTGATTGTGAGCGCGTGGCCGCGTTGGACGATCTATTGCCCAAGGTTGACCTGCTTTCGATCCATGCCCCGCTAACCGACGCCACCCGCCGCTTGATCGGATCGGCGCAACTGGCGCAGATGAAAGAAACGGCTATTTTGGTGAGTGCTGCGCGCGGTGGCATCGTCGATGAAGCGGCGCTCTATGAGGCTATTTCGAAAGGCCAGTTATATGGCGCCGCACTTGACGTCTTTGAGACCGAACCGCCGCCCGCCGATCATCCGTTGCTGAGCCTGCCCACTTTCGTGGCGACACCCCACATCGGTGGCGGCACCATTGAGACCCAGGAACTCAACGCCAAAACTGTGGCTGAAGGGTTGTTGGGAGCCCTGCGAGGTGAACTTCCTTTGACTATGGTTGTTTAGAGGCCACCAGTGCCGAGGCGCAGATGGCGAGTGCCTGTTTCAGGGTTCGGGTCGTGTCCACCGTTTCACGGGTTTCCTGGGCAATAGGTGTTTGCGCCAGCAGTTCGAAAATCGCGGCAGCGCCATTGTGGAAATCCGGTGTGACCCCGGTCCCGGAAAAGGTCTCGGAGATTTCGTTCATCTCGCCGATCCAGCGTTCCGCATCCAGCGGGAGCCGTGGGACCATCCGTTCCATTTCGGCGAAATCTTTCGGACGGCTGCTGGATAACTCGGCATGAAGCTCGTCGGTTATCCCGAGCGTCTCGGCGGCAAGCAAAGACGCAGCGTATAACGTCCACGTTCCCTTGGTGATTGCCGCAAAGCACATTTTGACGGCGGAGGCGCGTCCGATTTCGTCGCCAAGGTTGACCACCTTGATGTGCGGTCCCTGAAGGATCATCATGGCGTCTGCGGCGGGTCCGCTGACATAGAAGCGCGTCGGGTTAGCGGTTGTTCCTGGACCGGGGCCGACGATGCCGCCGTCGATATAGGGAGCGCCGGCCGCCGAAATGGCGTCGCCGATGCGTTGCGTTGTTTGCGGCGAGGTCGCGTTGCAATCCGCGTAAGGCGGTGTCTTTCCGGCCCGCTTCATCGCGCTGGCCATGGTTTGGGCCGCACCCAAGGCATTCGACGGCGGCATGATCGACACGATAAGATCGGCAGCCCCGATCATCTCTTCCAGTGACGGGAAATCTGCGAAACCGGCCTTGGCGGAAAGAATTCGCGTACGTTCGCTGCGTCCGCTCAGGCATGTGATGATGCGCAAGCCCTCATCTTTAACCGCTTTCCCCGCATTGTGTCCCATATCACCGGGGCTCACGATGGCTACGGTTCCCGTTGGCATATGTCCTCTCCTGTTTTCGCAAAGAAATTGCTTAAGCGGCCCAACGCCATTGACTTCACACAACCTTAGCAGATTTGATGCGGTGCGTTGCTGAATAGAACGGGCACCCGATAGAAAATGGAACAGGGGAAAACACCATCGATCCTGATTGGCGTATTGCTGATGGTGTGTGTGGCCACGGCGGTTGCGCTCGATACGGTTGTCGTCCGGCTGTTGGTTGTGGACTTGCACCCGTTCGAAATCGTCTTCTTTCGCACGCTATTCAGCCTCGTATTCATGGCTCCGTGGATTTGGCGCGGAGGAATTGCCCAATTCGCCACCAAGCATCCGTTTCTGCATCTGGCCCGCGCCGCCGGAAAGCTGGTGGCACTTGGCGCTTTTTTCTACGCCGTTTCGCTGATGGCTTTGGCGGACCTGACCGCCATAATGTTTTCGATGCCGCTGTTCGCGGCGTTGGGGGCATGGCTGTTCCTGGGCGAGAAAATGAGGCCGCTCCGCATGGCGGCCACAATACTGGGTTTTCTGGGTGTTCTGATCGTTATCCGCCCGGGCGGTGACACGATGGGCGTGGGGGCGCTGTTCGCGGTGGGAGCGGCGCTCATCATTGCGGCCCTCGGGCTCGCTATCAAATACCTCTCGGCGGAAGAAGAAAGCCAAACCATCGTTTTCTGGAACGTTTTGCTGCTGACGCCGATGGCGCTTTTGGCGTCTATTCCCGTATGGACGTGGCCGTCGTGGTATGCGCTGGCATGGCTGGTTTTTCAGGGGTTGTTGGGCGTCGTCGCACAGCTTTGTTTTTCCAAGGCGCTCCAATTCGGAGATGCGTCCACGCTAGTGCCCATCGATTTCCTTCGCCTTCCAATCATTGCGGTGATCGGCTTTGCCGCATTCGGCGAGGTTCCGGGATTGTGGACCTGGGCCGGCGCGACGGTGATTTTTCTGGCGGTCATCCTTCTGGTCAGGGATGAGAGGCGGCGCGGTGGGCGGTCGAGCCTACCCGAGCCTTCCTGAATTCCCACCGAAACGGCGGCATTTGACAGAATTCAGTCGAGCCGGTAACCTTGCCTGCGGGTAATTGTTCGCATTGCGGATACATTACGGTCGATTTTTTGGGTCGACGAGGAGGTGGAGTGGCCAAACCGGACACCAGGAAAGGCAGTGAACGGGATATCGTTCGCTCCGTCGTAAAGGCGTTTCGCATCCTTGAGAGTTTCACAGACATTGGAACAGATCGCACGGTCGCGGAAATCGCCCGCGCAGCGGGCTTCGATCGGGGTGTCGCCTACAGAATGGTCGTGACGCTCGAACATTTGGGTTACCTGGAACATGGCCGCGTGGAGAAAACCTACCGTCTGGCCCTGAAGTGCATGGATCTAGGTCTAAACGCTTTGGCCGGTCTGGACATCAGGGCGATAGCCAATCCCAAATTACGCGATCTGGTCCCCGCTTTCTGCGACGCGGCATCCCTGGCGGTACTGGATGGGGCCGAGGTGGTCTATATCGACCGGGTCGAGGAAAACCTGACACGTCTTGGTCTGGTTCGCCGGATCGGAAGCCGCATTCCGGTCTATGGCACCGCCGTGGGGTTCGCGTTGTTGTCGCATCTCCCGCGCGAACGCAGGATTTCCATTCTGGGTGCAACGGAACGCGTGAAACTCTCTGAAAGAACAGTGACCGATCTTGCCGGGATTTTGGAAATTCTGGAGGCGACGGCAGCCCGCGGTTATGCCATCTCGGACCAGCAGAACGCTTTCGGGTTGAGGAGCCTGGCGGCGCCAATCGTCGATGCCGACGGCAACGCGATTGCCTCGATAAGCGCCACCATCGCTTCCGAGCGCATGGATATGGAGGCCTTCGAATTAATGGCGGCGCCAAAGCTGCTGGAGACGGCCGGGGCGGTTTCAAAGGCAACCCAGGCGCTGTCCGAGGTTGGGCTGCCTGCGACGTCGAACGCGGGATGACGCATCTCTTATTGTCGAGACGAAGTGCTGCCGCGCACGACCAGCGACGGCGCGAAGGTCGATGAAACCGGAACGATGCTCGCGTCATTCGGTGACCAGTCTTCGTGCACTCTCTTCATAACCAACGCTCCGGCGGCTGCCCCAACTTCGCGAATCGGAACGGATACGGTCGTTATTCCCGGTCCCCAGCCGCGCAGCCACGATGGGTCCGTGTAACCGACAACGGACAAGTCATCGGGAATGCGAAGTCCAAGCGCTTCAAGGCCTTCAAGCACGCCCAGCGTGATGCGGGAGCCGGCGCCGATGACCGCTGTCGGCCGTGGATCGGCGCGTAATAGAGGCTCCACGGTTCCCCGCGCAAAACCGGCCCGCACCGACCCAGTGGAAACGATTGTTTCGTCATAAGGAAGTCCGTGCTCCTCGAGAACGCGGCGATAACCGGCCAGTCGGTCCGATCCGGTATTCAACTCTATAACGCCGCCGACATATCCAATGCGCGTATGGCCCAATTCGATGAGATGCCGGGCCGCCAAAGCCATCGATTCTCCGTCGTCGATACCGACCCAATCGGCGTTCAGGGCCGCATTGCGGCGCAGAATTTGGACGACCGGAAACTCCTTGAGCAGGTTTAGCGTTTCGCGCCTTGGCGAACTGGTCAGCATCACGACCGCGCCTGCTGCCCGGATCTCGGCCAGCGCTCGGATGCTGGCCAGTTCAAGATCGGGGTCTTCGTCTGAGTTTGACAGCACCATCTGGTGGCCATTGGCGACGCAGCATTCCCCGATGCTTTTTGCGGATACGGCCATGACTTCGTTCTGCACGTCGGGAATGACAAACCCGACAATGGTGCTGGTTCCTGCCCGCAGGATTCGGGCACCGGAATTGACCACGTACCCAAGCTTTGCCGCCGCTTCAAGCACGCGCGCTTTTGTTTCGGGCAGAACGTGCGGATTCCCGGTGAGTGCCCGGGCGACTGTCGAGTGCGAAATCCCGAGTTCCCGCGCTAGATCCTTGATGGTAACTCGCCGGGTCATGGTCGTTGCCGCAGTTTAGGTTGGAGTGTGTTGTCGTTCTCAGAACCAAATTCAAACACTCAAATTAAGTGCCAAAAAAACTAGTATAAATGAAACATATTTACCATGAGAACGTTCTCATGGTAACGTCAATACGTGATGCCGTCAAACTCCGGCAACAATCGTCCACTCGCCGAAAGAGGCGAAAGAAGAGGGGACACGACAGGGGAAAAGCTCGTGGTTGCAATGGCACGGTTCTTTTCTTTCCCGTTCAGATTTGTCGAAGGGACGGTTGATCGCAATGCGACGATTTGTTAGCATTGTGTGATACATTAATTAACCATCTGTCAGACGCCAAAACATTCAACCCAAGCAACGACAGGGAGAAGTTACGATGAAATGGACAAAATTTCTTTTGGGCTTGCCGCTTGCCGTAAGCGCCGTCGCGTTGATGGCGGTCACCGGTGCCGAAGCTGCAGGTAAGATTGTTACGGTCGTTCTTTCCGAAGAACCCGATGTCATTGATCCGTGCGAATCGACCCGTTCGAATGTCGGGCGCATCGTCAAACAGAACATCACCGAAACCCTGACCTTTATTGATCCCAAAACGGCAAAAATCTCCGCGAAGTTGGCGACGGGCTGGAAACAGACCGGCGACCTGACTTGGCAGATTTCGCTGCGCAAGGGCGTAAAATTCCATGATGGTTCGGACTTTAATGCGGCGAGCGCCAAGAAGGCCATCGAACGCACTCTTAATCCGAAATCCGATTGCGAAATCCGGCTGAAAATGTTCGGCAACGTCAAGATGTCCGTGAAGGTGGTGGACGACTACACCATCGATATCTCGACCGTGAAAACGCAACCGATCCTGCCGACCATGCTCGGCACCATGACCATCACCGGCCCCAACATGCAGCCGCTCAAGGGCGACCGCAACCCAGTCGGTACCGGCCCATACAAGTTCGTTAAATGGGTTCCGGGACAGGAAGTGGTCACGACGCGTTTTGACGGTTATTGGGGCGCCAAGCCCGAAGCCGAGGGCGCGCGTTACATCTTCCGTAAAGAATCTGCGGTCCGCGCTGCCATGGTCAAGGCCGGCGAAGCCGACATCGCGCCCAACATCGCATTGCAGGACGCCACCGACAAAAAGATGGACTTCGGGTACTTTAACTCCGAAACCACGCGCCTTCGCATTGACATGTCACAAAAGCCGTTGGATGACATTCGCATTCGCCAGGCGATGAACTACGCCATCGACCGCGACGCATTGATCGGCAGCATTTTCAGCGAAGATGTCGTGAATATGACCAACCTCGTTGTGCCCAGCATTCCTGGTCACAATCCGGCGCTCAAAGTGTGGCCATATGATCTTGCCAAGGCCAAGAAGCTTGTTGCCGAAGCCAAGGCTGACGGCGTCGACGTCGGCAAGGAAATCGTCATGCTTGGCCGTCTCGGCATCTATCCGAACGCGACCGAAGCCATGGAAGCCATGCACGCCATGCTGTCGGAAGCCGGCTTGAACGTGAAGCTGAAGATGGTTGAAGTCAGCCAGTGGGTCGACATCTTCACCAAGCCCTTTGCCCAGGATCGCGGTCCCGTTCTGCAACAGGGTCAGCACGACAACAACAACGGCGACCCGGTCTTCTCGGTGTTCTTCAAGTACGGTTGTGAAGGCCCGCAGTCGACCACGTGCGACAAGCAGGTCGATGCCGGTATTACCAAAGCCAGCGCCACCGCCGCCGGCCCCGCCCGTGACAAGGTGTGGCAGGACGTGTTCGCCCGGTTGCACGAGCTTGTTGTCGATGTGCAGATGTTCCACATGATCGGCTACTCACGCGTCAACCCGCGCATTAACTTCACTCCGTCGATCTCGACCAACAGCGAAGTGCATATCGCTGAAGTCAAGTTCAACTAAGAAACTATGCTAATACGGTGCCCGGTCGGCTTTCGCGGTCGACCGGGCTTCGTTTCTCTTCAAGTCTGCTCGGGGAATCATGGGTACCTATCTTATCCGAAGGGCCTTCCACAGTTTTCTGTCCCTCGCGGGACTGCTGATCCTCGTTTTCTTTCTGGCTAGGTTGACTGGCGATCCCACTAATCTTTACCTGCCCCTTGACGCTACTCTCGAGGCCCGGCAGGAATTCACTGAAAAACACGGTTTCAACGACCCGATTTATGTGCAGTTCGGACGCTACCTTGTTCAATTGGCTCAAGGCGATCTGGGCGATTCGTTGATGAAGGCACGGCCAGCCATCGACGTCGTGCTCGAAGCCTTCTGGGTTACGCTTTCCCTTGCCGCAGTCGTTATTCCCATCGCACTGATCGGATCCGTGGTTGTGGGCGCATTGGCGGCTTATAAGCCTGGCGGAGCTTTTGATCGAATAGGCACCATCGCGGCCCTTTTGGGGGCCAGCGCGCCCGATTTTTGGGTAGCGATCACCGGAATTATCATTTTCTCGTTAACCCTCGGATGGCTTCCAACATCGGGGTACGAGGGGCATCTCGTCTATTGGATTATGCCCGTGACGGTTCTTCTGATCCGGCCCTTTGGTCTGTTGGTTCAGGTGGCCCGCGGGTCGATGCTTAGCGTTTTTAGTTCGGCCTTCGTCAAAACGGCGCGGGCCAAGGGCGTCAAGGAACGCTCGGTCATCTTTATTCACGCCCTGCGCAACGCCATGCTGCCGGTCATTACCGTGGCCGGCGATCAGGCCGCAGGCATTCTCAACGGCGCCGTGATTGTTGAAACGATCTTCGGCTGGCCGGGGGTCGGCAAACTGATGATCGACAGCATCTTCAACCGGGATTTCGCGGTCCTTCAGACCTCGATCCTGGTCACCGCCGTTGCCATTTTCACCGTCAACATCGCGATCGATATCGCTTATGCGTTCCTCGATCCCCGCATTCGGCATAACTGACATGCAGAAACCTTCAGAATCCACCGCATTCATTCCGCCGCCACCCAGCCGCGGGCTGCGGCTGCTGTTGCTATTGTGGAACGACAAGTTTGCTTTCGCCGGTGCCATGTTCGTGCTGATGGTGGTGTTATTCGCCATCTTCGGTCCGTGGCTGCTGGGCGACGTGGCGACCAAGATGAATCTGCGCGCGCGGAACATGGAACCCTTCACCCTTGAAAAGGGCTGGCTGTTCATTCTTGGCGCCGACGCCCTGGGCCGCAGCATTCTGGCACGTATCATGGTTGCCGGGCAGAACACCATGGCGGTGGCCACGACAGCCGTTTTTGCGGCCATGATTATCGGCGGCACGTTCGGCCTGATGGCCGGGTTCATCGGCGGATGGTTCGGCAATGTGGTGATGCGCCTGGCCGACATGATCATGAGCTTTCCGTCCCTGCTGATTGCCATGATCGTGCTCTACATGCTGGAGCCTCGGGTTGAAAACCTGATCATCGTGCTGGGCATCACGCGCATGCCCATCTACATGCGCACGGCACGGGCCGAGGTGCTGGAGATACGCGAACGCCTGTTTGTTTCGGCGGCGCGCGTTATGGGGGCCAGCAACTGGCGCATCATCGGGCGCCATATCGCACCCATTGTGCTGCCCACCCTGACCACCATCGCGGCGCTGGATTTTGCCTTCGTCATGCTCGTCGAATCGGCGCTCAGTTTCTTGGGCATCGGTATTCAACCGCCCGATATCACCTGGGGCCTGATGGTCTCGCAGGGCAAAAATTACCTTCAAACGGCCTGGTGGCTGTCGTTCTTCCCCGGTCTGGCAATCATGCTGACGGCTTTGTCGCTTAATTTGCTGTCGAATTGGGTGCGCATCGCGCTTGATCCGGTGCAACGCTGGCGGCTGGAGGTATAGGGAATGGCTGATAAATCTCCCCCCATTCTCGAAGTTCGTGATCTGGCCGTGGGTTTTCACACCGCGGCTGGGGAATTCGATGCGGTAAAGGGCGTCAGTTTCGATTTGTACCGGGGCGAAACCCTGGCCATTCTGGGTGAAAGCGGATCGGGCAAAAGTGTTTCCGCATCCGCCGTCATGGGCATTCTCGATAGCCCGCCGGGTTTTGTGCGCGGCGGCGAAGCCTATCTGGATGGCGAGAACCTGCTTGAACTTTCGGAAGGCAAGCGCCGGGAACTTCTGGGTGAAAAGATCGCCATGATCTTTCAGGATACCCTGGCCCACTTAAATCCCGTTTACACCATCGGCTGGCAGATCGCCGAATGCTTCAGGGTCCATCGTGGCTTCAATGCCAAGGATGCCAGGGCCCGCGCCATCGACCTTCTGGATCGCGTCGGTATGCCCGATCCCCAACGGCGGGCGGGGGACTATCCGCATCAGTTCTCGGGCGGCCAGCGCCAGCGCATCATGATCGCCATGGCCTTGGCTCTGGAGCCTGCCATCCTGATCGCGGATGAACCGACGACGGCGCTGGACGTGACCGTGCAGGCGCAAATTCTCGATTTGCTGATCGAGTTGCGCAACGAGCGCAACATGGGCCTGATCCTGATTACCCACGATCTGGGCGTGGTCGCCGAGATCGCCGATCGCATGGTCGTCATGAACGACGGGCAAATTGTCGAGGAAGGGCCGGTGCGTAAAGTATTCGCCAACCCCGAACACCCCTATACAAAGCGTCTGATGGGGGCGATTCCGGGGCGCGGAGGATTTCGCGAAGCGCCAGCAACGCAGGATACCGGCGCACCCAAGCCGATACTCGAAGTTCGCGATCTGGCCAAGCATTATGGAATTACCGGCGGCATGTTCGGCAGTGCGACGGGTCAGGTCGTCAAGGCTTGCGACGGCGTCAGTTTCGATCTGTATGCGGGCGAGACCTTGGGAATCGTCGGCGAATCCGGGTCCGGAAAAACCACCGTCGCCAATATGCTGCTGCGCCTGACCGAACCGACGAGAGGCTCCGCCACCCTTGATGGCCAGGACATCTTCAGCCTCGCCGGTGACGATCTGTTTCGTCTGCGCCGAAGGTTCCAGGCGGTGTTTCAGGACCCGTTCGCGTCGTTGAACCCAACCATGAGCGTGTTCGATATCATTTCGGAGCCCTGGCTCATTCACCGCGACGTTATGCCCAAGCCGCGCTACCGCGAACGGGTTGTCGAATTGCTGGAGCAGGTCGGAATGATGGCCGATCACGCCGATCGCTATCCGCACCAGTTCTCGGGCGGCCAGCGCCAGCGTATCGCCGTTGCCCGCGCCCTTGCCCTCGAACCGGAAATTATCATCTGCGACGAGGCCGTCTCGGCGCTCGACGTTTCCATTCAGGCGCAGATCATCGAACTACTCGCTGAACTTCGTGATGCGTTCGGTCTGTCCTATCTGTTCATCGCCCATGACTTGCCGGTCGTTCAGGAACTGGCCGATCGTGTCATCGTCATGAAATCCGGAAAGATCGTCGAACAGGGCACGGTCGCGGAAATCTTCGCCAACCCGAAGGAGACCTACACCATCGATTTGCTGGGGGCCAGCCCGATCCCCGATCCCGAACAAATGCTGGATCGCCGCCAACGACGCGGAATTGTCGGTTAGAAACTACGGCCACCGTCAATGGTAAGAACTTCACCCGTCATGAACCCGCCACCAAAACATAGAAACACGATTGCTTCGGCGACTTCTTCTGCGGTGCCGACGCGCTGCAACAGGCATTTCCGGGCGACGTCGGCGCGGTATTCCGTACCGCGATCCGCCGTCATCGGCGTGTCGATGAATCCGGGCGCAACGGCGTTTACGCGCACCTCCGGAGCAAGGGCTTTTGCAAGACATCGCGTCAGCGTCACCAAGCCACCCTTGCTGACCGAATACGGGATGCTTGTTCCGCGTTTGCCTTCGCCCGAAGCGGACGAGACATTGACGATGGCTCCTTTTGCCGCGCGCAAGGCAGGTGCGGCCGCTCGGGCGCAGCGAAAGGCACCAAGAAGGTTGACCGACAGCATCTGCTGCCAGAATTCATCGGAAAGGGCGTCGAGGTCGGAAAACGGGATCGGTTCCCTGGCCAAGGCCACTCCGGCGCTGTTGATCAAGCAATCCAGGCCCCCAAGCCGGTCGATCGCGTGTGCGATGGCGGGTTCGGCGGAACTCTCACCGACATCGGCGGGACAGGAAAGTACGTCGAGACCGTTTCTGGTCAGATCGCCAATCGTATCTTTGGCGAGGGGGTCTTCCGGCAGATGGATGATGGCGACCCGCGCGCCCATACCGGCAATCAGGCGCACGCAGCAAAGGCCGATGCCCGAGGCACCGCCCGTGACCAGAACTTTTTTCCCCGTTATTTCGCGTTCGCTGAACAAGTGAGTGCCCCCTTTAATCTGATTATCTAAAATGGCAGAAAACAAACAATAGTTGGAGAGCGAAATGATCCAGAAAGATGAATTGGCAAACGTAACGAACCCCTTCCGCAGAGGCCTTCTTCAGAACGATAAGATGATCGGTTTTTGGGTTATGGCCGCCAGCGGTGTGGTGACCGAGGTTCTGGCCGGGGCCGGATATGATTGGTTGTTGCTTGATTCCGAACATTCGACCAATGATCTGGAATCCCTGGTTGTTCAGTCACAGGTCATGAAGGGTGGCGTGACAGCCTGCGTTGTGCGTCCGCCGTGGAACGATTTTGTGATGATCAAGCGGCTGATGGACTGCGGTTTTGCCAATTTCCTCATTCCCATGGTTCAAACGGAAGAAGAAGCCCAGGCCGCCGTTGCCGCGACCCGCTATCCACCGGTGGGAATCCGCGGCGTATCGACGTTCTCGCGCGCCAATGATTTCGGCAATGTGAGGGGCTATCACGACACCGCCAACCAGAACATCGGCCTGACCATTCAGGTGGAAACGGAACAGACCCTGGACGAGCTGGAAAAGATCTGTGCCGTCGACGGGGTGGACGGTATTTTCCTGGGACCGCAGGATTTCGCTGCCAGTCTCGGGCACATGCTTGACCCCGGCCATCCGGACGTGCAGAAGGGCATCAAGCATGTCGTCGAAGTGGCGCGCGCTCACGGAAAGGCTGCCGGCATCCTGACGCCCATCGAAGAGCACGCGCAGCGCTATATTGAATGGGGCTACACTTTCGTCGCCGTCGGCGTTGACCTCGGCTTGCTGAAATCAACAGCGGCCTCATTGGCGGCGCGTTTCAAGGATTAGGATTTGAGCACTTCGACCGGCAGGGAAGACATTGGCTTAATCGGTATCGGTCTGGTCGGCTCGGCCATTGCCGAACACCTGCTTGCGCGGGGATACGGCGTTGTCGGGTATGATATCGATCCGGCCTGCTGCGATGTCTTGTCGAAATTGGGAGGAGAACCCGTTTCAGCCGTTTCGCAGGTAGCGAAACGAGCCGACCGGGTTTTCCTTTCCCTGCTGACGACGGAAACCGTTCGCGAGGTTGTTGAGGGCGACGCCGGTTTGCTGGACACACCCGATCCGCCGCGGCATATCATCGACACCACGACCGGAACACCCGACGAAACCATCGCGCTGGCCGAGCGGTTGGCAGGGCGCGGCGTCGGTTTCCTTGACGCCACGATCAGCGGGTCCAGTCAGCAAATTCGGGACCGCGAGGCTCTGTTTATGGTTGGTGGGCGTGACGAGCCTGTTGCGGCCTGCCGCGATCTTCTGGACGCCGTTTCGGAGAAGGTGATCCATGTCGGTCCGCCGGGCAGCGGATCAAAGGCGAAACTCGCCAGCAACCTCATTCTCGGTTTGAACCGTCTGGTGCTGGCCGAAGGGTTGGTGTTCGCGGAAAAACTGGGGCTGGATTTGCCTTCGTTTCTGTCCCTGCTGAAGCAATCGCCCGCCTATTCGGTGGCCATGGACGTCAAGGGCGAGAAGATGCTGAATAGCGACTTTACGGCGCAGGCGCGGGTCTCGCAGCATAACAAGGACCTGCGGATCATTCTGGACTGCGCGGACGAGGTGCTCCAGGAATTGCCGCTGGCCCAAATCCATCACCAAATACTGGAACAGCTAATTTCCGATGGTGACGGCGATCTGGATTGCTCGGCCGTGATAAAGGCGATCCGGGACCGAAAAAAATAGATACCGATAGCGGATGCGTTTGGATTGGCTGCGTTCGACGCCTTAATCCAACTCGAAGGCGTTCTTGTAATCGAGTTTGAGGGCCGGGTCTTGGTTTTCTTTTTCCAGCCAGCAGTTTCCGGCGACCAGGATT
>Ga0233431_1002477_pt1 | contig 25684 bp, 25 predicted proteins | sample SI_118_April2016_FD_179867 | JGI IMG/M metagenome (GOLD analysis project Ga0233431, IMG submission 179867) | Seawater microbial communities from Saanich Inlet, British Columbia, Canada - SI_118_April2016_200_MG | ecosystem: Environmental > Aquatic > Marine > Inlet | place: Canada: British...
TTTTAGGTTCCCAGTTTAATTCTTTTTGGGCTTTTGAAATATCGGGTTTTCTACGGGTCGGATCGTCTTGAGGAAGGGGTCTAAACTCAATTTTCGCGCTTGAGCCCACAAGTTCAATTATTATTTTGGCAATTTCAAGCATCGTATGCTCATTTGGATTGCCAAGATTGATAGGCCCAGTTAGATGATTATCTGTACTCATGAATCTGACAAAACCATCAATTAAATCATCTACATAACAAAAGGATCTTGTTTGTGTGCCATCACCATAGATTGTGATGGGTTTTTGTTGTAATGCCTGGACTATAAAGTTCGAAATAACTCTGCCATCATCAGGATGCATTCTGGGGCCATAGGTATTAAATATTCTAACTACTTTAATATTTAGTCGAAATTGCCGGTGATAATCAAAAAATAATGTCTCAGCACATCTTTTCCCTTCGTCATAACATGAGCGAATACCTATCGGGTTTACATTGCCCCAGTATGTTTCTGTTTGAGGGTGCTCTTTGGGATCTCCATAGACTTCACTGGTAGATGCCTGAAGAATTTTAGCATTTTTCCTTTTTGCCAAATCGAGCATATTTATAGCACCATGAACACTGGTTTTTGTGGTTTTTACAGGGTCAAATTGATAATGAATTGGTGAAGCTGGACAGGCTAAATTAAAAATTTCATCAACTTCATGATGCAAAGGAATAGTAATATCATGGCGGATGAGCTCAAAATATGGATTATCAAGTAAATGAACTATGTTATCTTTTGAACCAGTGAAAAAATTATCAACACAAATTATATCATTACCATTTTCAAGTAAATTGTCACATAAATGTGAACCAAGAAAACCGGCACCACCTGTAATGAGTATTCTTTTATTATGTAAAGTAGATTTCATTTCATCCTAATAATTTATTTTATATATTAATAACTCTTTGATAAGCATTCAATAAATTCTTCTCTTGTTTTTCCCAACAGAAATCATGCCGGATTTTATGAAATGCATGAGATCCAAGTTTTTTTCTTAAGGTTGAATTATTTATTAATAAATACAATTTATCGCCAAAATCATATATATCATCAGGTTTTGCAAATAACGCAGAGTCTGTTGATATCCTACGATTTTCCTTCAAGTCAAATTGAACCATTGGCAATGAATAAGACATATACTCGAATATTTTTCCCATAGTTGAAAGCTGATTAAACTCGTTGTCACTATCTGGAACTACACCGATATCAAATTCATTTAATTTTTGTGATAGATCATCACCCCATAAACGGCCATGAAATATAAAATACGTATTTAGTTTTAACTGTTCTACCAAGTGTTTAATATTTAATAACTCAGGACCATCGCCAATAATTGAGCAGAGAATATTGTGTTCATTCTTCTCTTTTGTCAAAAAATCAATTGCATTCACAAAAATAGATAAACCATCATGTTTATCTATTTCCCCTAAATAACCAATTATAATTTTCTTATTTGAATCATTCAGCTTTTTATGAAAATTTCGACAGTATATTGAGTTTCTAACGATAAATATATTTTCAACAGAATGTTTTCCACGTTTAACTGCAATCTCTTTGTACGATTCATTTGGCGAGATAATAACATCAGCAACTTTAAAAGCAAATTGTTCTATGACTTTCATTAGAAAGTTAAAGATTCTTTTATCGCCATATTTTACCTTGAATAATTCAGGGTTTAAATCGTGGTGATCAAATATAATCTTGCTCTTATATCTATATTTACACCAAAATGCAAATATAAATAAAAGATCAGGCGGTGTACAAAATTGCAATACATGTATTGATTGCTTTTTGGTGATTTTTAAGATTATTAAAAAAATCTTATAGAGACTAACAATATATTCATTAATATGAGAATAAATTGTTTTAGAGGAAGAGTTAACAGAAAATCTATAAATGGATATATTATCAATCATCTCAAATGATTTTATAAATTGAATTCCCATTGGACAAATTATTGAGAAGTGATGCCCCACTTCTTGCAATGATTTTGCCTCAAACCATACTCTTTTATCATAAGGAACGGGAAGGTTCTGTAATATAATTATGATATTATTTTTTATATTATTATCTACTTTTATAGATATTCCTATTCAATTGCCAATTAAATATTGAAAATCTTTAACAAGTCGATTGTCAATATACATTTCCAGATTCACAATCATTTTGCCAATCAATTAAACTACTCTCAAGATTATAATTAAACGTAAACCCTTCTTTTATCAAAACACTTGGTTCTATATTCGTTGAAAAATACAATTTTTGAATTCGACGATGATGGATGGATGTTTTAATTCCAATTATTGACAATAACTCAAAGCAATAGCCAACAGCTATTGCAAGTGAATAAGGGATCACCAGAATTATGCGATAAAACCCAAAAACTTTAAAAAAAGTGTCACAAATTTTTTGAATTGTATAAGCATCTGGAAATGATAAATTATATACTACAGATTTGGAGTCCTTAGTTATTGAGAATAAAAGAAATCTCACAACATCTTTAACATAAATGTTACTTTTTATTGTTGTCTTTCTCCCAATATAGAAAAATTTTCGACCCTTTAAGGCATAAAATAATCTCGTAAAGTTTCCGTTTTCCCCCTTGCCAAATACAACAGATATGCGGACAATTTTAAGAATATTGGATGGGTCATTTGACCAAGCTTTAAGAATCAGTTCTCCAAGTAATTTTGAAATTCCATAACCGGTATCCGGTGAGGTGAGGGAGTTTTCGGTCATCCTTTCATTCCCAGGCCTATAAACCATCATAGTACTTGTGTAAATAATTCTTTTCACACCCTGTTCTTGGCAAAAGTTTATTACATTAATTGTACCTATATAGTTAGTATCAAAATAGTCATCCCAGGGATAACCTGGTTCTTTAGCTAATGCAGCTAGGTGAAAACATGTAGCACCAGCGATATCAATATTTATATGTATTGGTTTTCGAATATCGCAAAAATGAAACAAAATGTTCTTATTTTTAAATTTTGGTTCTATTATATCAAAAACATGAATTTCGTCCAATTCTCCTGCATCAAGAATTTGACTAATCAAATGAGACCCAATAAATCCAGAACCACCAGTAATAATATATTTATGAGGCATTATTGATCCAATATTCAATAGGCCAATCTAATTTTTTTGCATATAATTTAAGTGGACTATTCGGATTCACAACACTTGGGTTTCCAACAAGTGATAGCATTGGAATATCACTATAATGATCTGAATAAGCAAAGCTCTTTTCACGATCAATATTATATTTATTTGCCAAACTCTTTATAATAGTTTTCTTATTCTCACCATAGCAATCTAATCCAGTAAGTGTGCCTGTAAAACGCTCATCCTTAAATTTTAATTCATTTGAAATAATCTCAATAGGTTTAATTTTATTTTTCACTTGTTCAAAAATGACGTCAGGAGATGAAGAGATAATAAATATTAAATCACCATTATTTTGATGTTCTAATATTTTCTTAAGGGCTATATCATTAAATAGGCAATTATTACGAGATAATAAATATCTTTCACTTAATTTATTAATTTCTCCTATTGTTTTATTTTTTATAGCCGAAAGTAGTAAGCCTTTAATTTCGTAAAGTGAAATGAAATTTAATTTTTTTAGAATCATGCAATAAATTATATAAGGAATATATATATAGTTCTGAGGATGTCTCAAATATAAAAAAAAGATATAAGATCTAAAGCTATCATAATTAGTTATTGTAAGATCAAAATCAAAAAAAGCAGCAACTTTTTTGTTATTCATTTAAAGACAGGTATAGTTTTTGGTAGTCGTTATAATCTTTCGACCCAATAGACCAAGGAAAAGTGAGTAATTTATTGAAATGGCTATAATCAGCTTGATATATTGGATCAGATGAAGTGGTTGTTATTACGGCGGTAAGTATATTATGATACCCTCTTTCATTAAGAAACTTAACCACACTTTTAATACTTACCCCAGAATCTATTGCATCGTCAACTAATAATATGCGTGTTTCTTTTATATTAGGTAAGGGTTTATTAATTATTACTTCTCTCTTACCAAAATTTTTATGATAAGGAGAAGCCAATTCCATCTTACGAATTAAATGACTTACCTGCCAGGGCAAGTAATTGAATAATAATTTTATTTTATTTTTCATTGAATCTCCTGCTCGTGTGGTTGATACTGCAAACAATTGAATGTTCAAATGATTTGCCATTGTGCAACCAATCAATCGACCCGCTTTTTCAATATAAATTATCGCTTCAGGGTTGAATTTAGATATACAATTAGATTCAAGCATTTCCTTTGATACAAACCTAATATCGTTGATAAGTAAATAACTCAATTTATTTCATTTAATGTATTATTTAAAATATTTACCATTTGAGGAACTATTTTTTCTTTAACGAAATTATTGTGCACTCGCTTGTAACCCATATCTCCCATTTCCACAATTAGTTTTCTATTTGATAGCAAATACATAATTTTTTTAGCTAGATCATGCGAATTTCCTGCTTCAAACAATAACCCCGTTTCCCCTTCCTCAATTTCTTCAGGAATACCACCGTCATTTGAACCAATTACAACTTTACTTGAAGCCATACTTTCTAATACTACCCCTGGAAAAGGATCTGGTGAAATAGGGCTATGAACAAAGATATCTGAATTCTCAAGTATTGTCTTAACATCTTTTCGTTCACCAAGAAAATGTATAAACTCATCAGATCCGTTGGATTTTGCGATTTGTTTTAACGCCTCACCATATGCCTCTCTTTTTCTACCTTTAACAATTCCGCCAACTAAAAGAAAAGCAACATCTTTAAAAACTTTGATAACTTCTGGTATTGCTTGGATTAATATCTTCTGCCCCTTCCAAGGTTCAAGACGACTAACACTAGTAATAACAATTTTAGATTCTAGATTTAATTCATTCCTAATATTTTCTTTTCCATTTTCATGACCAACAAGTTTCATATCAATCCAATCGTTACAAACCATAACCTTTGGATTAATTTTGGAAATTTTCTTTTCCCAAAACATATATCTACCAACAGATTTTGAAACAACAAGTATTCGATTGTTAAACTTTAGAGACAACTTTGTAAGAATGGTTCGGGTGATTGTTTTTTTTGGTAAAATCATTCGAATGTACTGAATTCCCTTAACCCCAGCCATTCGTGATGCGATCCCTCCGTAAATATCCATTAGGTCATTAGAAAACACAATATCAATCTGATTATCATTAATTATATTTTTTAACTTTTTCAGAGTTGGGAAGAAATTCAATAAAAGCTGTACATAGTAAAACAGACTAATTCTTTTTTGAATGCGGGTCATAGGAATGATTGCATAAGGAATATTATATTGACTATATAAATTAACTATTTCAGTGGATTTCGATAAAACAATCATTGGCTCAATCTCATAATTTCCAACATGAAGTTCATATATCAGTTTAAATAAACAAAAATCTGCTCCACCTATATCGTCATTATTTGCATGAACAAATAGAATTTTCATATATTTGCTTTTCCTTTATTATTCAGCATGATAGACACCTTTTTCACTCATTCTGTTTTTTAAAGCTGTAACTACATCCAAAAAGAAAACTGGATTAAGCATTTTAAATGCTTGAAGAATTAAACTTTTAAAGCTGTACCACTCCATAGTTTTCCTAACAAAACTCGACCAGAATGTACTTTGAGAAAACATATATGGCAATGCCAATCCAGATGCTTTATAGCGTTCAAGTTCTTTTAAATTTTCACCTAACTTTTTGTTGATAGATTCTACTGGTTCAGGAACAAATCCAAAATACTTATTATGTAGATAAGCTATAAATGTAAAATTGGTACGGATCGCTTTCTCCATTTTATTTATTATTACAAAATCTAGAAATGCAGAAATATTGAAATCTTTTTGCTCAAGGTAATATAGAGGTAGAAAGAAATGCTCTAACTGAAATGTACGTTCCGGAAAAACATTGTGAAATAGTACTATTGCCAATTCAGGCTCAGGTTTTAATAGGTTGACTGAAACTCCATTAATCTCTTTTTCAAACATATAGGGACGTAAAACATTTCTGTTTAAATAAGCATAATAGTCCGTACTTATTTCTTCGTATAAATCAATATAATAAGTCCCACCTTTTTTACCTTTACCGATTTGATCTTTCCCTATAGAATCAAATAGCGTTTTTTGCTGTGGAGCCCATTCGTGAAACTCATATCCATCATCTAATAGATATTGAACCATCTCTTTGTACTTTTTCTTTTTCCCAAGATAAATAATATCAGTATCATTTGGCGTGGCTGGATATGGTTTCAGTGATTTAAAGACTATGTAATTTCCCTTGTCAAATTTATTTAATTTTTCTGATAATCGAACCACCACCTCCAAAGTCTTAACTTCTCTAATTTTTAACACTTGATATCTCTTCTCTAAAATATCAGACCAATTTTCATGACGGTATTTTTGTAAATAAAGAAGTCCAACACGATTTTCAAATGCAGAATCATACACTGAAATAAGATCAGTATCTGAGATATTACTTTTAGTTTCCTTGATAAACGGTGATCCAATAATTTTTATTAGATCTACTGGTTGTATACTCATATTTAATTATTCCATTTCTAATTGTTTAATTAAACTACTTACTAACTTTTCTTTTTGCAGATGTCCATCCAATATTTTAAAATTATAAAAGGAGCGTAAAAGGAAATATTTTTCTTTTCGCTCAATCAAATATTGTAATGATGGAATATCATCCTTTCTACTGTAGGCTTCACCTTCTGAAACATTAATAAAAAATGATTTATCTGGTTTGGGGAAAAAGAAATGTAAAAAATGTATCAACCTAAACATCTGATTTTTGTCTAGACCAATAGCAATCGAAATGTTCACAGCAACATCTGCTACATAACGGTCTAAAATAATTTGCTTTGAAAATAAGCAAGCAAGACGCACCTTTAAAAAATAATATAGCAAGTAATCAATAATCCACACAGTAGAGTATACTTTTGCGATTACTGGATGATAAGTACTAAACCCTGATTTTTTATCACTATATTTTTCATAATTTTTAAACTCGGAGTCATTTTTAAAAATAAATTGACGGCTAATCCATTTTAGGGGAAAAAGTAGAATAGGTTTATGGCGTACATAAAGATACTTGATTTTTTTTCCATCTAATCTAAATTTCTCAACAATATTGTTAGCAAGGGTTGTTTTTCCAGAACCATCGGTTCCCATAAGGTAGATCATTTTGATCATTAGTAATTTTATCCTGTTCTTTTAAGCAATAAGAAGTAATTTATATTGATTTAATAATTCTGTGAAAACTACATCCTGGTCAATCTGCTTTACAATAGAAGTGAAATTTATTTTTGCTGGTTGCTTTTCAAATTTACCCAAAGCTCTTTTAAAAGATGCTACATCAGAATTTTCAAAAATAGAAAAGGGATACTCTCTACTTTTGTTGCTTAACATATTAATAGAGTCAATCTCAGTAGAAATTATCGGCATTTCACAAGCCATTGCTTCAAGAATGGAAAGAGGCATATCAATTACACCTACTTCATTATAACTCTGAGGATAATATCTTTTCTCAAGACCCTTGACTGGAAATACATAATAATCACATGCATTATAAATTTCAGAGATGTTTTTAATAAAGTAGTTTATCAGCAGACAACCAGCTTTAATTAATTTATTTTTTAATTCTGAGTCTGCCTTAAAGTGAGTGCTACTGATAAAAATAACTTGGAAATCTTCTGCCAAACTTTTTTGCAATTCTGCAAAGAATACTACATTCCGATTTGGTCGGATATGTCCCACATGAAGCAGAAGCTTTTTATCTATGGGTAAATTAAATTTTTTACGAAGCTGTTCTTTATCGACAGCAAGCATTTTAAATTTTTCTATGTTAACCGGATTAGGAAGGAAGGTACAGGCAATGTTATTTTGTTCAAATATTTTCTGCCATTTTGAGGCTTGTGTAAAAATCAAATCCGGTTTTAGATATTTAATATATTTTAACTTACTTTGTTCAATATATGGTCTTGTTGCGGATACTATTGTTTTAACATTAAAAAATAATATTATCCTAAGTAATTGAAGTATAAATAAGCTCCGTAATGTTGGGCCAGTCAAATAATGGATTATTTGTGGTTTAAAACTGCAAATAGTATATATATTTTTGAAGGTTAGAACTTCATTTGTATTGAGTGCTTTAACTATATTCATTTCGGATATTTTGTTTTTATAGCTCTTTGAAAGTTGAGCAAGCCCTTCATCTTTTGAATCTCTAAATGAACCAATTAGTAAAATTTTCATGTTTTATCTATAGTCCTGTGAAGATAGACTACATCCATATTACTCACAAATTTGTTTACTGAATAGTCTGATTTTAATTTTTTAAATCCATTTTCTCCAATAAATTTTCTTTTTTGGGGATTTTTGATCAAATAATCAATTTTTTGAGCCAATTCAGACGAATTATTTTTTTGGAATAATAACCCGTTTTTGTTATTCGTAATTACTTCAGGAATACCATCTGTATTAGATGCAATTACCGCCTTTCTAAAACTCCAAGCATCTAAAATTGAATACCCCATGCTTTCAAGAAGTGATGGTACAATAACAATGTCAGTTTTTATTAAAAAATTTGAAAAATCTTTAAGCACTCCATAAAAATAAATATTTTGTAATTTAGACTTAATAATTTGTTTTTTTAATTTTTCCACGTATAAATCATTATAGCTCCCACCGATGATTTGTAAGCTTATATTCTTTTTATCATTAACAAATTTTAATGCTTCAATTAAAATATGTAAGCCCTTGTCATGTTCTAATCTACCTAAATATGTCAGAACGGTGTTATCATTAGAAGAAATTGCATCGTTATTATAGATATTTTGATTGAACCCATTTCTGATCACAATCGTATTATTCTTTAAGAATAATGCTTTATTTTTTTCTAATGTGGAGTTAGAAACACAGATAACACGATGACTAATTCGAAAAACTAATTTATAAATGAAAATATTAAAATAGTTATACTTGTCCTTACTTTTCAAAATGCTAATGAGATCTTCATGTACTGTGCAAATTCTATTGCGAACACCCGTCATGTAAGATAAAATTATTCCAATTATGTGAGTTTTCGAATTGTGTGAATGAACAATATCAAATTTCTCTTTCCTGAAAATATTATATAATTTTAAGATATCAAATAAAAAGCCTTTACCTCGTAATCTTATTGGAATTAACCTTGCATTTTTTAATCTAACATCTATTTCAGGAAAATTGGGATCAAATACTAATGAGATATCATATTTTTCTCTGTCTAATTCAGATATTAAATGTGATACTACTGTCACTACACCACCATAATATGGGCTAACAAGCATGAAGCAAATTTTCAGTTTTTTCACTTACTATCTTTTATTTTTTTTATATAATAGATTAGAATATAATAATAAGCATGCAGATTGAATATTGAATATTGAATAGATTTGTTTAAATTAATTTTTGCTTCAGATAAATGAATATTTTTTGTAAGATAGATTCTGCCCAATTTCTGGTAATAAAGAGATTGCAATTTTTTTTTAGAGATTTTTTTTATCTTCTTAAATAGATTATTTAACTCATTATAGTGATATTGCAACTTATCGGTTTGATCCTCACTTGTTATCAAGTCACACAATCTAACCATCTTCAGTTCTAGGTTTTTGGGTCTATTAGACAGAGCATTATAGCGTAATCGGTATTTATACAAAGGTTTATTAATATTATACATGTCATTATTTAGGTTTAGACGTTTCCATAAAATCAAGTCTTCCACAAAGTGGATCACATTTTCGTCATAACATCCCACATTAATCAATATTTCTTTTCTAATCATCACACTACCATGAAAAAATGGACTAGCTGTTTTTAAATATTCAGTTATTTTTTCTTTTGAATGAGGCAATTCGCTAATATATAAATATTTCCCGTCTTCAGAAATAATTTCAGCTTGAGAACCTACTAAAGCTGCATTTGGATAATTATTCAAAAAATTGACCTGCTCCTTAAAACGATCTTTTTTTGAAATATCATCAGCATCCATTCTTGCAATAAATTCATACTTACTTTTTCTAATGCCGTTATTTAAAGATTTCACCAAACCCTGATTTTTTTGATTAATAACAATGATTCTGTCATCAATGTAGCTTTTTATAATCTTTAGACTATTATCAGTAGAACCATCATTAATAATAATGAACTCAAAGTTATTGAATGTTTGATTAAGAATGCTTTCAATAGCTTCAGAAAGATAGATTCCTCCATTATATACTGGCATTACTACTGAAATTTTATTCATATCAAATTTGAATCCATTTATTTGGATAAATATTATCTATCACTCTATCTTTGTACCATTGCTTTGGTGCAATAACCGTTTTATTGTTATATTGATTTAACCAAGCTGCCCACCAACTAAAAGTACTATTAGCAATGATATTATGGCTGCACATTCTCATTAGTCCAAAATCCTCAATAAAAGATGAATTATCATCAACGAAAACAATCTCTCCTTTTATGCTATTTAATATAATTTTTGATTTTTCAATATCATCGGAGAAAACAAATATTGTAGGCTTACCAATATTTAAATTAATTAGATCAATTGAATCTGTATAATATTTTAGAGACAATTGATGATAGATATTTTGATTTTGGGGAAGTAAGTAATCTGATAGTCTAATATGCAATGATACAGAGTTTGAATGTTTAATTCTATCATAGTATTTATTTTTAACCATACTCGGCATAAATAATTCGTTACAAATTGTGGTTCGAAATTCGTTTATATAATTATAATCCTGCCAATAACCGTTTAAATAATTAATAATGTAAGGTGACTGTTCGAATTTAATGAAGCTAAAGTTTTTTTCCCTAATAGTTTTTGCGATATTTAATTTTAAAGCTAATTTTACTAACTTTGAATTAACATATTTAGCTATAATGTTTGGAAATTGATTCAATACAAGTTCTCTTTTTATATTAGTACTCGACAGATAATATTCAGAAATATCATAATATACCTGTTTTTTTAATCTAATCGACAATACTCTTCCAAAGACATACTGAAATAATTGATTGCCAAGCCCCCCCATAACTTTGACTATAATCATAAATATTTATTTAGAGACTTATTAATTTTTAATTTTATTCGTTCTACTATACTCCTACAATCATTATTGGGAATTATTTGAATTTGCCTTTTATTGTTTATATTAATACTATCTTGCTTGTTTAGATTGATTAGATTTGATATAAATGGAAATAGGTTGAAATCATCTAATATTTTTTTTTTATTTTCCATTCTTAATAGAAACGAATCTTCAAACTTATTATTATTTATAACTTTTAAAATGTTCTTTTTTGATTCATAAAAGTTATTTAAATCAATTTTTGTAATACTGTTTTTATCAAAATATTTTGATATATTTGGCGCACCACTAAAAATTGGGTATGCTCCCCCTAATAAACAATCACTCAATTTTTCTGTCCAATAATCGTTGATAATTGTATTCTCTAAAACAAGATGATATTTGTAATTATAAATCACGTCCCATTTGTCAGCAACTTCATTGAAACCTCTCCCAAATACATCAATTGAAATATCATCTTGGTCCATTAAATACTTTACAAATTTAATCCTTTTTCTATGTCCAGAGGTAAATGATTTATTGGAAATAATTACAGATAATAATTTCCTGTTTGAATTATTAATATTGATATTGCTTAGCGAGTCATAATCCAACGTGAAATTATTATTTTTATGGTTACTTTGATCACGCCCAATATGCCAAGGTAGTGCCTGCTGGTCTAGAATGATGTTCCTATGATTGATATTTTTATGACATGTAATAATTGTATTAAACTGTGATAGAAAATAATTTGAATATTGTTTTACGGACGGTGGTTCTGGAGTTATTAGTATTAAATTTTTACCGTTACAAATTGCCTCTTCAGTTGTTAAAATATCATCATATACAATCCAATAGTCATAATCAATATCTCTTTTGTCATCAACAAAAAAAATGCAATCTCCTACAATTCCTTTTGATTGACTAGTTTGACGAAGTAGTGGCCAGTCGGGAAACTGAGTAGATATTTTTACTTTTACCATAATTTTCAACGATTTTAATTAAGGGAAATAAACAAACAAATTGAACTATTGAGTTTGCGTCCGCAAAAATGAAAGTTACCATTGTTGGGGACCATGTACTTAAGATATTTAACAACAATATCATTATACCTAAATATGAATATAGAACCTCAACAGGCATAGTCAACTTTACAAGTTTACGATTACTTATTAACACTGCTAATAACTTGTGAATTATAAATATATAGTATATTAACATAAAAACTCCGTACCGAATAACAACAAATGCAAAACTATTATGAGTACCCCCTCTAGAAGCCCCAAAAACATTATTTGAGGAGTCCATAAAACTAATGTTAATACCATTACCCCAAAAATTATTGAATATGGAATGATAAATAAATTTTGAGGATTCTATTGATGAAAATATGTGATTACTGTCTGTCAAGTAAATATTCTTTGATCCAAATTTATCATTTGTAAAGAATGCAAAGGCAGCCAGTTGTCTTTGAAAATAGTAATTCAAATCAAATGACTCACTATTAAAAATCCCTATTAGTAAAACAGAGCTGGCGCCAACAATTACTACATAACCTAGTGTCCTTTTTAATACCAATCTATTTAATAATAGATAATATGTTATAATGATTGCAGTTATGACAAAAAACCAAAAAGCAGACCTTCTAAATGAAAGAAATACTGTCAGCATTATGATACTCACATAGAGAAGGTTTCTCTTTTTTTTTTCTGTGTAAAAAAGAAACATTAGAATTATTGCGAAAATACTTAATGTTTGTAAAATATCTGCATGAACAATTGTTGACTTATGACCAAAGAGCATAAGACCTTTATCGAATAAATAATACCACAGCGCTATTACTAATATCGAAAAACCTATTTTTATTCCACTTACAAATAAACTTTTTACAACAATATATATAAATTTTGGTGGTAGAAAATATATTGAGGAGAAAAATACTATATAGGTATAAAAACATTTTTGGTCATAGCCCAATATTGCTTGTTTTAAGGAGGTGAAATTATTATTTGGATTAATTATTATCAGGATAAAAACAATTGAGCTAACAAAAATAAATGATCGTCCAAATGAATCAATCGTATAGTAATTTTTATATCTTTTAAAAAGTAAAAATGAGAACAATATTATAGCAATGTTTGATAGACTTAGTCTATTAATTAGTAATTGTATTCCATCGGGGTACCCTATGACATGGCCAAATCCAAGAAAGTCACGAGATCCTAGGAAGATAATAATCCAAAAAACAGATAAGAATTTTTGAAATATTAAATAATTTCCTTCCCAAACCTTGACTCGAGTAATACTATTTGACATATAAAAGCATGATTTTGGTCAATTCCTTACAAATAACACGTTACCCATATCCCAGCCATTTGGAATCGCCTCAAGTTTTACTTCAAAGCCATTTTCATTTAAAAAGTTTTTGTACTCTAAATATTGGTGAACTTTTTGATAAGTATTTTTAGTGCTAACTTCAGTATGTATTACTTTGACAGTAGACAATATATTGGGACTTGCCTTCAACATTTGCATTTCAAACCCTTGCATATCTAGCCAGAGCATATCAATTCTTTCAATTTTGTTTGTTTTTGCCCAAACATCCAAAGTATCAGTCTTGACCTGTATTACTTCTTCAAAAATAACTGATGGATGATCTTGCAAATGCGCTGAAGGTTTCAATAGTGAACTGGATGCATCGGTCTCACCAGAAGATACATAAAATTTGGAATAGCCAATTTCATCACTTAAAGCTATATTGTATGGAATTATTCGTTTATTTATCTCAGTGTTTTTTTTCAATATTTCAAATAGTCTTGGAACCGGTTCGAATGAAAATATCGTTGCATTCAATTGTTTTTGCAATCTGATGCTATCACGACCATCATGTGCACCACAGTCAATTATGTTTGAATGAGCCTTTAAATATTTCCTTATAACTTTCAATGATATATTTTCATCTATAGTTGGAGGGTAACCAAATAAACGATGACCGATATTTTTTATTTTCTTTTTTAAATTCATTTTAAACTCTCTTATTAAAAAGATTCACTATTTCCATTTTAAAGTTTTTGTTAATTATTAGTTGAAATAATAAATATATCACACTATAAATTACTCCAGACACAATCAGATGAATCCAGTTTGTGATAATTATTTTTTTACAACAAAATATAGAAATAAAAAATAATAAAATTGATGTTGATAAAGTGTACAATAAGTAATTTAATTGAACTAAAGTAAATTTTATTTTATTTATTAGAACTAAAGGGAAATACCAAAAGGTCGATATTATTATTGATATTCCCATCGCCAATACAACTCCATTAAGACCAAAATAATGACCTAAAATAAGTAAAAGAGCTATTAAGCTAATGGACTGAATTGAGGTTGCAATACTATGTTTCTTTATCTCTCCCAATGGCGAAAATGAAATTTGACGCATTATAGCTAATTGATAATAAAATCAAATAATTAATCACTAAAATAATATTTAATTCATACCCAATAAAGTTATTACTACCAACCCAAAGCACAATTAGAGATTGATTAAAAAGGACAAAGCCACCAGCAACATAGAATGTTAGAATTAGTAGAATATTAATTATCCGGTATAAGTAATCTTTTGATTTCTCAAATTCATTTTCACCCCATAAAAATGAAAGTGATGGCTTGATAGCGGCTGAGGGTCGATTAATAAAGTTCTGAAATATTTTTATTGGTCTTCTAGACAATTCCAACATCAGAACACTTTCAGCAGATAAGTACCTTGCAACCAATATTAAATCAATATTTTGGGACACTACGCTTGTAATATTTGAAAAGAAAGTATAGAATAATATCTTTGAAAAATTTGTTATATACTCAAGATTAAATATAATTTTTAATTTTTCATTGTACATTATTTTGAACAAGTAAATTGAATTCCCTACTAATATTAATATGCTATTTACAATAATCATTGAAACAATAGAGAGTAAGCCATAGCCATTGAACAACATAAATATATTAATTGAAATTGCGATTATATTACTTGATACCCCTATTAAACCTGTATAAAATGTGTATAATAGTCCTTGATTTATTGCGACGAAGGAGAAAGAAAATAATTGAATACATGTGCCAATAGAAACCAAATTGAATGCATTTAGTATTACTTCATTCTCTGAAGTAACATTCATGAGGATTAAAGACGGAATTAAAAAAAGAAAAACTCTACTTATCAAATATGCAATAACTGATATCAGTCCACTTAAAACAATACCAGAGGTTATCACTTTAGATAAGGTAATAAGATCCTTCTTGCCCATAAAGTAAGCAACCCTTTGCTGCAATACATTTGATATCCCAGGATCTACAAAAGTTAGCCACACCACAATGTTTCCAGTAGCGAGCCATAATGCATATATAGTATTGTCAATATATTTAAGGTAAAAGGGAACAATAAATAACCCGCGAATTACTCCCATTCCAAGAAATAAATATGAAAATATTAACTGCCATTTCGCAGCACTTATTTTACTTTTGTGATGATTTAAAATTATTCTTTATACCGCTTAAGATACCGATCATATAATTGTTCGTTTTTGGATTCAATAAATCTGTCAAATTCATTAAGTTCTTTTTCACTTATTTCTTCTTTGATTTTTAATAGTCTTGGGTGTAGTTTTTTTGCTTTATATAAATTTATGGAGTCAGCTTTAATTATTTTAAAACTCTCTCGAAAATTATTTAACTTTTCTGCATTTATAATATTTAAAATATTATAAATGTTTATTACAGATTCAAACGGTTCGTTTATAAAATCCTCATAATAAATTAGTAGTTTGCGATTATTAATTTTATCGAAATTATCAATTAAATCTAAGTATTGATAACTCATTGTATAGATTTCGTCCCAATTGATAATTTTTTGTCTATTTCTATTTAATATTAAATCCCGTTTTCGAATACGCCTAAGAAAATGACTAATAATTGCATCTTTATAGTTTCGAACTAAAATAATAATAATTGATTGACAATTTAATTCAAATTTGATGTATTCCCAATGATGCTCTTTCCTTAAAATGGGTTCAAAATCGTCAATCTCAATAAGAGAGGCTCCTTCTTTATAGATTGGACCATGTTTATTATCAGTAATACAATTTAATGTGGGTCGTTTTGAGAGATATTCGATGATATATCTAATAAAAGAATTTCCACTTCTTGGATAGCTAATTAAGTAATTCAATAAGTCCTCATTTTAAAATATTTTTGACCTAATATATTTAATAATTATATATAAGATTCTTAGTGTGTTTGCTGGTATTAGACTTATAAAGAACCATCGATCATAATAATTATTCTTATACCAGGATAATCTATTTCTAAGTTTGAATAGATTTGAATTACGAAAACTGTTTGCTTTATCAATTACATAAAGTTTACTATGGGAAGACAAAATATGTGTAACCATTTCTTTACAAACAATTTCATCATATCCTATATTTTTTGCAAAATTGAATGATTTAATGAAACTGTCAATCCAAACATAACTATTTTTTCTTTTAAACCCTCGGTAGTTAATTCGACAAAGAACACATGGTTTAGCAGTAATTATGCATCTATCAACTTTAATAGCTTCAAATAAAATATTTAAGTAACTAAACTCATTATCATCCTCAACCTTTTTAGCCGCTATTAGCCAATTATGTCTTAATATTACAATTGAGCTAAAAAAGGGAATAATTGAAGTAATTTCAATATTTAACTTTTTTAATAATTCCATACCTGTACCAAAGACAGATTGATTATTTAACAGTTTTGGCTGTGCTGATATTCCCTCAATACGTTCTAATTTATCATTTACTAATATCCTAGTTGCATAAGAGAATGAAAATTGTTTGGTGGTTAAGTCTGTAATAATATTATGAACCCCATCAATCATCATAATGTCATCATCTGAAAAAAACCAAATATATTTTCCATTAGCTAATTTCGAACAAGAAATTAGGTTTGAAGAGGGTCCAATATTATCTGAATTTCTAAATTTTAAGATATAAATATTCTTGAATTTATTTTCTGCTATAAAATTATCTAAATACAGTATAGTTTGGTCTGTGCTACAATTATCAGAAACTATTATTTCAAAATTATAACTGTGATTGTCCTTATAATTTAAAATTGAACTAATAATACTTTTGATTGCACCGATTAGCTCAGTTTCACGATTATATGTTGGTATGCAAAAAGTCAAGATGAAATTCATAAATAAAATTTATTATTATGTTAGTTTCGCTCTAAAAAATTAAATATTTAAAAAATGGTCAAGTAGGATAATCATAGTATCTCATTACGAATCAAATTTTAAACATGGTTCCTAATTTACTTGATTCTAATAAAAAATGTTTACTGTTGATTAAATGTACTCAACAAACCATTTAAAAGAGCAGTTTTGGGCACCCAACCTAGTTTTGTAATTTTGGTAATATTTGCTGTTGATTCCATTAGTTCATTTTTTCTATAAGAAAATTTGCCAAATTTTAATTTTGATGTACTTCCTGTCAATTCTTTTAGCATCAACATCACCTCTTTAATTGAATGATTGATTCCTGTTCCTATTTCAAAATTATTATATCCCAAATCTATTTCATCCAACTTGTGCATTACTAAATCAAATGCATTAACTACATCTTCATAATAAATAAAATCACGTCTTTGCTCACCTTTTGTTAAACTTATACTATCTTCGTTTTTGTTCAATCGCGATATCATTTCCATAATAAAATTACTGCTATTACACCCAGGTCCATAAAAATGCTCCAATTGCATATTGATCACTTGAATTTCATTTTTACGCAAAAATAACCATTCTTGAAATTGTTTTTTTGTTAGCGCATATGGATCAGTGAAACGATCTAGTACCGTGTCAGTATTAATAAAAGATGATACCTTGTTCTTTATTGCACTTTCAAGTAGATGAATCGGCATAAAGAGATTTGTCTGAGCTGTTATTGGGATGTCACTGGTATTTTTACCATAAAAAGTTGCAGTGTGGATTATTATATTAATTATATTTTCATTAAATATTTTTTCCAACCCATTATGTTTAGAAGAATATACTTTAAAAGAATAATTTGTTAAGCGAAATAAATTATCCAAACGACTTTCAAGTCCAATAATATTATAATTAATTGCTAATTTTTTTGCAATGCAACTACCAAGAAACCCATTTATGCCAGTTATTAGTATAGTTTTTTTCATGAGCATAATATTGTCAGTTTGTTTAGCAATTTTACTCCCATTCATCAGTCAAAATAAACCTCTGTCGTACACCTTCACCTACTAAATAATATTTAAAGTTTTTGATCATTTGTGGTGGTCCAGATATGAAGTAGTTACATTTCAATCCATTTTCAAAAAATATTTTTTTTATATCGATAATTCCATCTACATTTTGATGTTTTATTGAAAGTATACTAGGTGAATTATTTTGGCTGTTTTTATCTATTTGTTTTAAATCATTTTTAAATATATTGTGTGAATCAGTGCGAAAACCTAAATAAATTCGAGGTGAGACGTATTGAGTGAATAACTTGCTAGTAAACAATGATAGAAATGGAGTAATGCCCGTGCCACCTGCAATAAATACGGTATTAGTAGTATTATGAGATTGAGTAAATAAGTTACCAAAGGGAAGCTTTAACCACACAGTATCGCCTTGATTTAAATTGCGCTTCATTTCATCAGTATATTTTCCCTTTACCGCATAGGAAATCTTGATAATATTTTCATCTGGATTACTTTGCATTGAAAAACAACGTGACTCAGGCCATTGACCAATGCCATCGTAGTCTGAATCTATTGATAGGTGAAGAAATTGCCCTGGGTAATATTTATACTTTTTATTTAATGATGAGAGTTTGATAGTATAAATATCTTCAACTAGATTTTCTATCGATACGATTTGTGATTTGTATTTTCGCGCCAGCATATTACATTATCTGTATTTCTTAAAATAATTTGATAACATATGTCGTGCATAACTAAACATTTCGTCAGTTAAACCTGGGTATGTGCCAAGAAAAAAGGTCCTATCAACAATTCGATCAGTATTTTTTAGGTGTTCAGCCACTTTCCAATTCTTGTCAATAAATCCAGGTTGTTTAGTTAGATTTCCTCCGAATAAATTTCGTGTTTCTATTAATTTACTATTTAGATATAACGTGAGTTCATCACGAGTAAATGGCGTTTCATTTTTCAAAGTAACTATAAAAGCAAACCATGCTGGGTCAGAATTTTTAGTTTTTTGGGGAAGTACAAAATATTCCGCATAATTAGTAAATATCTCAGTCCACTTTCTGAAATTTTCTTTCCGGCGTGTACAAAAATGAGGAAGTTTATCGATTTGTGCAACGCCAATCGCGGCTTGCCAATCTGTCATTTTTAAGTTATACCCAATCTCAGAGTAAACATATTTGTGATCGAATCCAAATGGAAGTTTTCCAAATTGTTGTGAGAATCGTTTACCACAGGTATTATTTTCTCCACCGGCACAATAACAATCTCTACCCCAATCGCGAAAGGCTCGAACCAATTGAGCCAACTGAGGGTCATTGGTGCAAATGGCGCCGCCTTCACCCGTTGTTATGTGATGTGCAGGATAAAATGATATTGTAGAAAGATGCCCAAAAGATCCCGTTTTACGTCCTTTGTAAAGGCTTCCAAAGGCGTCACAATTATCTTCAATCACCCATAGACTATATTCATCAGCCAAAGCCATAATAGCATCAATATTAAAAGGATTGCCAAGAGTATGAGCAATAAATATGCATTTTGTTTTCTTAGAAACTGCATTTCGCATCATCTCAACATCTATATTGTAGGTAGGAATATCTACATCAATAAATACAGGAACTAGTCCATACTGAATGATTGGGGTTATAGTAGCAGGGAAGCCAGCTGCTACAGAAATAACCTCATCACCTGGTTTTAGTCGCTTCTCACCCAATTTCTCTGAAGTAAGTGCAGAAAAAGCAAGTAGATTGGCTGATGACCCAGAATTAGTTAATAAAACATGTTCTACATCAAGAAATTCTGAAATTTTTTCTGAGAATTCCTCTGAAAATCTCCCTTCTGTTAACCAGAAATCGAGTGATGCATCCACCGCATTGCATAATTCTTTTTCATTAAAAACTCTTCCAGCATAATTAACTCTACTTTTACCAGGTATGAATTCTTCATTGGTAAATCGAAATTTGTAATATTCGACAGTTTTTATTAATAATTCTTTCCGTAGATCATTTAGATCCGACATAAGTGTTCCTATTTTTTGTTGAGAATTTTAAGATAACTACAAATTTGGTTTTGAGTAATTTCGCGCATATTATCACCCGACATATAGGATTTATTCCATTTTACTATGGATTCCAAAGAATCATTAATACTCCACATTGGTGTCCAACCAAGCTCAGATTTTGCCTTTGAATAATCTAATTTAAGGTAATTGGCTTCATGCGGTTGAGGATTAGTATCTATAGTATATGCAGCATGTCCACCCCAAAACTTACAAATTGAGTCTACTATCCATTCAACACTTTTAGCATCATTGTCATCAGGTCCAAAATTCCAAGCCCCAGAATAATTCTCCCCTTCACAAAATAATTTTTTTGCTAATAAAAGATATCCTGATAATGGTTCCATCACATGTTGCCAAGGTCTAATGGCATATGGACTTCGAATCATTAAATTTTTATTAGATGAAATTGCTCTGATAAAATCTGGAATTAAGCGATCATCCGCCCAATCACCTCCACCAATTACATTACCTGCACGTGCAGAAGCAATTGCAACGCTATGTTCTGAATACATACGAGGATTAAAAAATGAATCCCTAAATGCCGAGGTTACCAATTCAGAACATGCCTTACTATTTGAATACGGATCATACCCCCCAATTGGTTCATTTTCACGATATCCCCAATGCCACTCCTTATTTTCATAACATTTATCCGTAGTTACATTGACAATAGCTTTTAGACTTTTGACATCTCGGCAGGCTTGTAGTAGATGAACAGTCCCCATTACATTAGTTGCATAAGTATCAATCGGATTTTTATATGATTCTCTTACTAATGGTTGCGCCGCCATGTGTATTACTATTTCTGGTTGTACGGCGTGGACAATTTCTGAAAGGTATGTGAAATTACGAACATCACCAACATAAGATTTTACCATTTCATTTAGCATTGCTTCATTATACAAACTTGGAGATGTAGGTGGATCAAGCGCATAACCGTAAACCTTCGCGCCTAATATATTTAAATATAGGCACAACCATGACCCCTTGAAACCGGTATGACCTGTAACAAGTACCGATTTGTCATTAAAAAAGCCATTGAAGAGTAATTTAAAATCTAAATATTTTACCATATTTTCCAAAATGCATTATCAGTATTCCACAATTTGTTTAGATGTGATAAATCACGTTCCGTATCCACACACTCCCAATTACCAGTATGTTTATAAACCATTATCTCACCTTGTGTGGCTAATTTATCGAAGGGTCCATATTCGAGATCGCAATCTTCATCCGTATTTAGGTAGTCTAATAGTTTTTTATTAAAAACCATGAAGCCACCATTTATAATTCCAATTGAGGTTTGTGGTTTCTCCTCAAATGAAATTAGTTTACCATTTTTCTCAATTATTTCTCCAAAGCGGGCGGGGGGATAAACGCCTGTAATAGTTACAATTTTATTATGAGAGTTATGATATTTTATAAGCTCACTAATATTAATATCTGCAACTCCATCACCATAGGTTAGCATATTGACATCATCGAGATATTTTTCTATTCTTTTTATCCTTGCACCTTTAAGAGTGTCAACACCAGTATCTATGAGCGTTACATCCCATTCATTTTCTAAGTGATTATAGAAATTTGTAATTTTTTTTGTACCCAAATTTATTGAATAATCATTTATATACGCATTGTAATTATAAAAATATTCCTTAATAATTTCAGCTTTATAACCAAGCGATAAGATAAAATCATTGTATCCATAAGTAGCATATATTTTCATTATATGCCAAATAATAGGTTTATTCCCAATTTTAATCATTGGTTTTGGTATTGCCTCAGTAATATTTCCGAGTCTTGTACCATAACCACCAGCGAGAATGACTGTTTTCATTTTATTAACTCATTTCTTTATAATAATTGCATAATTTTCTAACTCCTTCGCTAAGAGAATACTTATGCCGCCAATTAAGATTATGTAAAATTTCAACAAATAATAACTTTTGCATTGTCCCATCTGGTTTCGATGTGTCCCAAAGAATTTCACCATTAAATCCAATATTATCCTTTATCAAATTAGCAAGATTTTTAATTGAAATATCTTCTCCAGTACCAACATTAATATGTTCTTTTTTTGAATATTTATTCATTAAATAACATACTGCATCAGCTAAATCATCCACATATAAAAATTCGCGCTTTGCATTACCTGTACCCCATAACGTTAGTTGACATTCGCCTGATGGTAATTTAATAATACCGAAGTTTTTTAATAATTTGATTATTACGTGATTAGAAGATTTATCATCAATCTTATTAATTGGTCTTTTATTTAAATCCGCTCGAATACTGTCAAAATCTGATTCCCCTAGGCATTTTGCTAAATACATTTTTCTCATAATTGCTGGAAGTACATGAGACGTTTCTAGGTTGAAATTATCCCCAGGTCCATATAAATTTGTCGGCATGGCAGAGATAAAATCACAGCCATATTGTTTTCTATAATATTCACACATTTTCAAACCACTGATTTTTGCTATTGCATATGCTTCATTTGTTGGTTCCAGTGGGCCCGTAAGTAAATATTCTTCCTTGATAGGCTGTGGACATTCCTTTGGATAAATACATGAGCTACCAAGGAATAGTAATTTCTTAACCCTATTTTTGTAGGATGCATGAATAACATTTGACTCTATCATCAGATTGTCATATATGAATTCAGCAGGATAAGTATTGTTAGCAAGTATTCCCCCTACCTTTGCTGCTGCTAGGAAAACATATTCTGGTTTTTCTCTATCAAAAAAGGATTTAACTGTAAACTGATTTCTTAAATCAAGTTCAGAAGATGTTTTGCCAATTATATTATTATATCCCTCAGAAACAAGTTTTCGAACAATCGCGGAACCTACAAGACCAGTGTGACCTGCTACATATATTTTTGAATCTTTTTTCATTTATTATTCTCCAAAGCATCCATATCTGCAATTGTCATAATCTTAACTAATTTTGAGAATTTAACATTTGGTCTCCAACCAAGATGCAGAGCCGCTTTTGATGGATCTCCAACAAGAATTTCAACCTCAGTAGGTCTGAAATATTTTGGGTCAACTTTCACAACAGTATCACCAGTAATTTTATTTAGTCCTATTTCATTCACACCACTCCCTTGCCAATCCAAATTAATTCCCGCATGTTGAAATGACAAAGTACAGAACTCTTTTACACTATGGGTTTCGCCAGTTGCAATGACTAAATCTAATGGAGAGTCATGTTGTAACATCATCCACATTGCTTCAACAAATTCTGGGGCATAACCCCAATCACGTTTTGCTTCAAGATTACCCAAATATAATGTTTTTTGTAGCCCTGCAGAAATTCTAGCTGCCGCTCTGGTTATTTTTCGAGTTATAAATGTCTCACCTCTGCGTGGGCTCTCATGATTGAATAAAATACCGTTGCAGGCAAATAGATTATATGCTTCACGATAGTTCACTACTACCCAATAGGAATATAGTTTTGCAACAGCATAAGGGCTTCGTGGGTAAAAGGGTGTGGTTTCAGTTTGAGGAATTTCTTGTACTTTACCGTACAATTCGCTTGTGGAGGCTTGATAAAATCGTGTGTCAATTCCACTCTCCTTTATTGCATCAACGAACCTTAAGGTACCAACTGCATCAACCTCTGCAGTATATTCTGGTACTTCGAATGAAACTTGCACATGGGATTGAGCACCCAGATTATAAATTTCATCTGGTTTAATCTTTTCGAGTAGCCGGTTAAGATTACTAGAGTCAGTAAGATCGCCATAATGTAAGATCATCTTTACATTTTTTTTATGTAAATCCTTATATAAATGATCTATTCTGCTTGTATTAAATGATGAGGCTCGACGAATAATACCATGTACTTCATAGCCTTTTTCCAATAATAATTCTGCAAGATAAGATCCATCTTGACCGGTAATTCCTGATATAAGTGCTTTTTTCATATTTTAGTGATTTGTTATTAGTGAATAGTAATTAGTAACTAGTTTCCTGCCTCCGGCAGGTAGGCCAGTTGGCAGTTTAAAGTATTCAGTCAGCCTTCGGCGTGCGGGCTACTTGTTACTTTCAACTGTGTTGTACATTTTCCATGTGCTTTTTAGAAGTGTATTTAAATCTGAATACTGGGGTTTCCATTTTAATAGGTCTTCTGCATTATGTGATTTTGCTACCAGTTCATCAGGATCACCAGGGCGTCTTTCAACGATTTGGTACTGCACCGTTTTTCCAGTAATTTTTTTGGCGGAAATGATGACATCCAATACAGAATAACCTATACCGGTGCCCAGGTTAACAATGAGGTCTTTATTTTCTTTATCCAAATAGTTCATTGCTTTGATATGGGCAGTGGCCAAATCATTAACATGGATATAGTCTCTTACTCCGGTGCCATCTGCCGTATCATAGTCATCACCAAACACTAGTACTTTTTCCCGGGTTCCGGCAGCTGTCTCCATGACAATGGGCAGGAGATTGGCGCAGTTTTTTTCCATTTCGCTGATCCGTCCCTTCACATCATAACCGGCGGCATTAAAGTAACGCAAGGCGGCAAAGCGAAGATCCTTTAGTTGACTATACCATTTGAGAATTCTCTCAATTTCCAGTTTTGTAAATCCGTAAAAATTGACTGGTTTGGTAGGATGGTTTTCATCAATAGGTAAATATTCAGGGTAACCATATACCGCTGCACTGGATGAAAAAATCATTTTCTTTACATCATACTCCACCATGGCATTAAGTATATTGATTGATCCGGTGATATTATGATGAGCATATTTACCGGGCTCATCCATGGATTCACCAGCGGCTTTTAAGGCGGCAAAATGAAACACCACATCAAACGTATCACTACCAAACACCCTTACCAAATCCGCATCATTTAGGATATCGCCTTCAATAAATCCAACCCCATCAGGGACATTCTTTAATGATCCGGTTGATAAATTATCAAATACCGTGACCTGATGACCGCCAGTATCTAGTAATTCTAAAACAATGTGGCTGCCGATATATCCGGCGCCGCCGATGACAAGAATATTCATATTAAATAAGTAGTCAGTCTGCCCGCCTTCGGTGGGCAGGCAGTTTACAGTTTGCAGTATACAGAAATAGCATGATTATAATATTTTTCTAATTTCCATTA
>Ga0233431_1002481_pt1 | contig 25658 bp, 31 predicted proteins | sample SI_118_April2016_FD_179867 | JGI IMG/M metagenome (GOLD analysis project Ga0233431, IMG submission 179867) | Seawater microbial communities from Saanich Inlet, British Columbia, Canada - SI_118_April2016_200_MG | ecosystem: Environmental > Aquatic > Marine > Inlet | place: Canada: British...
TAATTAATTTCTTCAAATCTCTAGGAATAAGTGAAACAGAACTAGAAAAAAGATTAGATGATTGGAATCAAAAAAATGCCAAACCAATTAAAATTGGTTATATTAGGAGCCAATTAAATTGGTATAAGAAAACAGGAGCAAGATTACCTCCTAATTGTGATAAAACCCATTATAGAGATTTAAACATCTGTATGCCTGATGCTTTATGTAAGCAAATTAAGAATCCTTTAAACTATGCTGTTAAAAAGTATTTCCAGATGATGAAGTAAACTAAAAAAGATTAAACTTCTGAATTGCTTTTTCTATTTCCTCATCCATTATGTCAAATTTCTTATCTCCCAAGAAATCTTTTTCTTCTAATTCTTTTTTTAGTTTTACTTTTAATTTTTCCTTTATTATTTTTTTATCATAATTATTCAAGTTTTGTTTATGAAGGACTTTTTCGGCCTCTTTCATAATTGTTTCAGCATCTTTTGCATATTTCTCAGCATAAATTTCACTTTCATTTACAATTGCCCCAATCTTGTGTCTTAGGGATTTACACATCAAATTTATCAATTGTTCAATATCCTTATTTTTCCCCATATTAAATTATTTTTTTAATCCTCTCTATTTTCTTTTTTATTATTTTTCTTAATACTAAAATCTCTTTTTCATCAATTTCATCATTATTTTTTATTTTATTCAAAAGATTAGTTTCTAATTCATTTTCAATTTGACTTGATATAATTTTTATATTTAAATCCATATTTTTTAGAAAAATCTCTATAGCTATTAATCTTTTTAGATTATTATAAAATATCTTACTAGAAACACTGATCTCTAATAAATCTTCAGGCATCATCAATAAAAACCTAATATGCTTTTTATCTATAATTTTTTTAGAATCAAACTTTTTCTCTTTATTAGAAACATAATTGTTAAACATGACTCTTATTAAAGGGTCTATTTTTATTGATTTTTCTAGTTTTTCTTCATTAAATATGAGGATATGAAATTTTTGATTAAATTTTTTTACTAAAAAATCTCTAATTTTTCTCTCAAGATGTTCTGTATATTTATTCAAAGTTTTCCTCTCAGTAATAGTGATTATCACATCTATATCATTATAAATATCCTCTTCTAAAAATGAACCAACAATAAAAATATTTTTTATCTCTTTAAATCTATTTAAGCTAGAAAACATTTCCCTCACTAAATACTCTTTAAACTCTAATAATTTTTTTTGATTTTTATAATAAATCTCAGTATATTTTTCTAATAACTTAATTTGCACCAAATCCCCAACTTCAACTATCTCAGCCATCTCTTTGGGGATATAAATCTGATTAAACTTACTACCCTTAGACACTTTCTTCTCAAATGTGATATTTTCCATAATACGTAGTAAATACGTATATATTTAAATGTTTCGATTATAGGGTTTGTATTTTCATAAGAATTAATCACAATGTTTAACCCTACCTATTCACAAATCTTTCTATTTTGTAGGGTTAAAAAAATTATAAGGATTTAAACATCTGCATGCCAGATGCTTTATGTAGGCAAATAAAAAACCCGCTAAACTATGCTGTGAAAAAGTATTTTCAAATGATGAAGTGATTGTATCAAATTAGTGTTATTTCTAAAGAGTAGTTACAAAATAGAAAGATTTAAAAAGGTAAAAGTATAAGTTAAAATAAGACAAAATAAGACAAATGAAACAAAAAATAACAATAACAATCGATGAGAAAACTGCCGAATCAGTTGAAATAATGCTAAAAGATGCCCTTTTTAGAAATAGAAGTCATCTAGTAGAATACTCATTAAATAAACTAATTCAAGAGAATAAAATAAAGGAAATTTAAAATGAAAAATATAATTCACCTAACATCTAACAAGAATTTTGGACTAATAAAACAAAAAGAAATCTTAGAAGCTAGAACAAATCCAGATAATTTTGAATTTGGAATAGGTAAGAAACTTAAAGAAACAATAAAATTCTCAGATTATCTTGTAGGAATTCCAGAAAATTCAATAAAATTTTGGGAAGATGCAGGACTTAAAGAAAGATTATCACAATATACTTCTAATGAAATTTCTCTTTCAGTCCCCATAAAAACAAAAGAAGGTTTTGTTAGAGATCATTTCTTATATTCTCCATTAAGGATAAAACAAGATTATAGTATTGACCTATCAGATGAAGACTATCAAGATTCTTTATTTGATGAAGAATTTAATCCAACAAAAGAAGGAAAGAAAGTAAGCAAAATAGTAAATGAATGTAAAAGAGACTATTACAATTCTTCAATAAAAATTAATGATTATAAAGATAATTTTAAAGCCCCAGAAGTTTGGATACATCAAAACACACCATTAAATCTAATAAATAAGGTTAATTTAAACTAAAATGGCACTAGAAGATTACAATTTTGTTAAATATGATGAGGAAAAAATGACCCATCTAGATAGGCATCTTGAAGGTAGTGTTACTACAGGGTCTCACTTTAAGAAAGGAGTATTTCCTAATTCAAAATCACTTATTGATTATGCTTTAGGCAGTATCAATGATTATGAAGGTAAGAGAATGGTTAAAGAAGTAGAATGCGATAAAATAGTGGGCTATGATAGTTTAATTTCTTTAGATAATTTGTCAGAGAACATAAAAATAACTAGAGAACCAAGAGGAAAAAATGAATATTTAGTAAATATTGTTGAAGGTATTGATAAAACTCCAACTACTGATATGGTTATTGTTGCAGGACCTTTAGATGAAACTGAACACGGGTTTTATACTATCTTTCCAGGAAAAAATGCACCATCATTTCCAGTAACAAGAGAACAATTAGTGGAATTTGGATATGAGGGGCAAGGCCTAGAAGATGCAGTTAAACAAAATAAAAATTATAAAGAATTCTGGGATAACCATGGATTTGTAAAGGAGAAATAAAATGGAAACAGAAACTAGATTCAAACCAGAAAATAAACTTGAAAAAAATATAATTGATTCAGATATTTTTAAATCTGGAATAAAGCATTCTAAATCAAAAGGGCCTGCACATCCTGAAAAAAATACAGGAGAACATATCCACCAAATATTAAATTTCATTGATATTCAAGACTGGGGCAATTATAGGACAAACCTAAGGTTTCTTGCACTATTACATGATTTAGGAAAACAAAATACGCTTTACGATGAAAATAGAAACCTAATAAGTAATAATCATAGTTTTTATTCAGAAGAAATAGCAAGAAATTTTATTTCAGATGAAAACTTATTAAAATCAATAAAGATTCATGATAAATATTTCCATTTTTTTAAGGATGATAATAGAGGAAAATTTAATGAGGGGAAATTTTTAAAGACATTCTCAGATGTAAATTTAGATACGCTTTTAAGATTTAATTATGCAGATAGTAATAATCGGGAAAAAGATTCTGTAAAATGGGCAGAAGATAAATTTTATGAACTTGGACTAACTAAACACAAAATTTATGAGGATAATTTAAAATGAACCATATTTTAAAAAAACTTAATGAAAATAGAAATAAAGATAACCTTAAAAAATTTTATCATTCAGAGATTTATAGTATTAATTCAAACTTCCCTAATGGGAGGAAGATAATTAATTTGGGCTCGTTTTCAAAAGAAGATATTAAAAAAGAACTCCCTGAATTTTTAGAGAATCTCCCTGGAAGATCTTACAATTCTCCTTTTTTAGATAAAGATTATTTTTATGAAGATAAAAATAGACATCAGTTTTATAGTTTTTTAACAGAATTAGATAATAATAAATTACTAAATATTAATTTTAGAACAAAATCAGAGGATAATTTAACAGATAAATCTCTTGAAAATATGCAAGATTCAATGATAATTCGAACAAAAACATTAAACCATGGATTAGATTCTAAACTATCTGATAAAAATTTAGAAATATTAGATAAGATTTCTAATGATTATGGACTATTAGATTCAAATGAGCAAGAAATGAAATATATGCAAGGAGAAATAAAAACTGAGTATATCAAAGAAAAATCCTCAATAATTTTAGATACTCTTAACCTAATGGAATCTCAAGGCCATAATGCAAATGAGATTATACACAATTTAGATAATCTGAAAATCTTTCCACTTATAAGGTGTTCAGATGATTTAATTATAAATAAAATTAAAGATTTAATTAGTTACTAACTACAAAACTACTTTTTTGGGAGACGTAATATCAAACTCAATATTAGAATCAAATTCTAAACCTTTAATTTCAGAATAAGTTTTAAATGCATTTACAGAATTTTTGTTGAATTCTATAGATCCAAGTTTATCAACATAATGGCCTGAAATTGCATTTACTTTCAAAACCTTTCCGTCTTTAAAAACAACCTCTCCTGCACCAAAAACCGGTTTACCTTCTGCAAGGACTGTATGAGGTAGAGTCTTACTTTCAGAACTTGATTTTTCAGCATATCTATATTTTGTAAATTCATCTTCAGACCTTAGCCCTATATTAAATCCGCCATCTTTATCTATTGTCCAGATATATTTACCATCTGCAGGATTATCATATAACATAAATTTTCCTTCTTTCAAATGACTATCTAAATCAAAAACCCTTCCAATATTTGCATCTTCTTTCCAACCCTTATAGGTTGTTAAAGGAATTTTTTGATGTATTGCTTGAGGGTTTGTTGGATCATAAATTCTAGCAATTTTTGAATCCTCTCGCATAAACAACTGACTATTATCTAACTCTGCAGCCCTTGCATTCATCGGATAAATAGTAAGTTTTTCATCTTCAGCTAAATTTAAGAATTTTTCCTGAGATACTTTTGCATCAGCTCTGACTTTAACCGGTGTAGAAATACTTTCAGTAATTGAAGCAGCAGCTTGTGCCTGCATTTCTATTTGCTTGCTTTGAAGTTCGAGAAGTTCTTCAATATCTACTACTTGATTTACTTTACCTTCAATAAATTCTGGAGCTTCAAATCTTGCTAAAACGCTCGTTTCAACATCTGTTAAAAGGGTTTCATAAGCATCACAATAACCAATGGATTCACAATCTGTAGCAACCCTATATTTTCTTTCTCCAGCATGGGCAAGAATTTCATTAACCAATTGTTTATCTGATCTAGATCCATATAATTTTCTCTCTTGCAAAAAAGTTTCTTTAGTTTTAGCCCAATTTGGATGGTCTATAAATGAATCATAAATAGCATCTTTTTGGATTTCTGGCAAGGATTTAAATTTAGAGTGAAAAAACTCATGAGCAACAACCCCTTTAATATAGGCTTCTTTTGATGCTTGGTCTAAGTCGAGCTCATTAATCTTTTTTGCATCAACTAAGATCAGATTCTCAGAACCAACATGCGCTCCAGCGGAATTGAAAAGGTTACTTTCAGCATCTGTCATCGACCGAACTTGATAATTCTGAAGATATGTAGATTCTCCCTTGATAATCTGCTCTCCTGCTTCTAAAACCTCTCCTAATTGATTAGGATAGGCAAGGAATTTTTTACCATTTATTTCATAAATAAAATCACTAGCAAATGCTACTTTAATTTGTTCACTTTTTGGAACATTTTCAGATACAAACTTTCTAAATTCCTTGGTATTAGAAAATTCTAATCCATAAATTGGATCCATTCCTTCTGTAAAAAGAACTTTGGTTCCAGCCTTAACTCCAACTTCCTTAGTAATAGCCTCAGCCATCTCAGCAACTTGGCTATGCCCTAATAATACTTCTGTAGGTAGCCCCCATCCAGGAAGAAATTTTTCAACAACTCCTCCAGTAATACTTTCAACAACTTCTCCTCCAACAAAAGAAGTCACCTTATTTAATTTTGGGGAGTTTCTTAATAAATTAAAAGAATTAGAAGCACCAACAGTAGTCTTAGCAACATTAAATCCCTCAACAGTCTTTCCAACACCTGGAATAGCCCTTATAACTTTTCCTCCCCATTGCGCAATTGTTGTACCCTTAACTGTTGCACCAAGACCCGTAAATAAAATTGCATTTTTAAGATCCATTCCAGATTCAAGTTCATTAAGAAAACCAGGTTCTAAATTACCTGGATCCATATAATCTCCTAATTGAAATTGATTATTATAATAACCTTTATTTGCTAACTTTTGAAAATCTGAATTTTTTAATGAAGGCAGATTTAAAGCATAATCTATTGCAATTGCCTTTTCAATAACAAATTCGCTATTTGGATCCTTATTATAAGCCCTTGCAATTTTATTTCTAAAATCCTGTCCAGCAAAAGATGCTTCTTCAAAATACGCTTCAACATCTTCTTTTGAATCAGCAAGACCCAAAACAAATGGACTTTCAGGAACATTAGATTTGATCTGATTAATATAATCATTTATCTCAGAAACAGAACTAAATTCTCCCTCGGATAATAATTTCTGCATAGCAAAACCTGCGTCTCTTTGCAAGTCACCAATTCCTGTTTTTTGACGATATTCTGAAGAAACAGAAGACGCACTTCCCATCCCAATCCCAATACCTCTTGCAGTCTCACCCCCTAAAATTGAAAAATAACCATCATCACTTTCAATATCTCCTAAAACTGTATCATGATACCCTTCTGTAAATTTAACCATTTGTTCATTTATTCCTTTATCTATTTGCTTCAATGTATTCAACTCTACCTGCGTCTTTAACTTTCTAGCTTGTTCATTATTTGGATTAAGTTCTAGTGATTTATCTAGCCCAGTTAGTATTTGTTCAGTTGACCTCCCTCCTGCAAGTAAATCAGAATAACTTTTCCCAAATTCAGAAATAGATTTAATTTCATCAGATTCAGAACCATCTAAGCTAACAAATGCCCACTTAGCATTTTTATAATCTTTTCTTTCCAAATAAATATCTGCCAAACCTAATCTTGCTTGAGAATCATCTAAATCACTAAACCTTTCTTTTATTATTTGTTTATAATAACCTTCTGCAGCATTAACATCTCCAGATTCTTTATACAATTCAGCAAGACTTAATTTTGCATTATATTCTGATTGAACATCTCTCGGTTCTTCTAAATAATCTTCCAGTCTTGTGATAGATTCATCCAAAGAAAAAACATTAACATTCTTCAAAGAATTCATATTTTTTTGTTCAAGAATAGCCAATTCAGCCAAATCTAAATCTGCTTTAGAAGTTTTTCCATCTAATTTTAACTCATTAAGATACTCTTCAGCATCTTCAATACTTCTATCTCCAATAACCTTATCAACTAAATTGTTTGTATATTTTTCATAATTATCAAAAGAAACAACAACTGCCTTAGTTTCTCCATTTTTTGATGAAGCAATAGTTAATTGCCCACCTTTCTCATCAATAATATTTTCAAATTCTTCTCCATCTTTGTAAGTTTTCACTCTAAAAGATTCTGCCTCATCCCCGTTAGAATCTGAATGTTTTTTATTAAGAAAAACACTTCCTTGTTTTACATTAACAATTCTATTATTATTTTTCAAAACAGCATCACCTTTTTTAATATCAAAAGAATTATCCTCAACATAATAATCAACTAAAGCATCTGGACTTTCCCCAGTATATGATAATTTATCATTATTCAATATTTTTACTGACCCCTTACCATAAATATGAGTTTCATCCTCTTGACTTAAAACAGAAATAGCGTTATCCTCATTATCAATCCTCCTTCCATCTAAATAAACTGAAAATTCTTCATCAGAAGAATATTCTAAATTTCTTCTCTTATCCTCATAAACCCCTCCCTTTAGTTTTACTGAATCTATATTCTCTCCATCAAATCCTGCCTGAAAACTTTCTGCTTTAATCAATTGATTATCTAAATTTAACTCAACATTTTCTCCAGAAAGGATATTTTCTTTTGGATTAAATAAAACTTTTCCACCCTTTTCAGCATTAAATTTAAAATCTTTCTCATTATAATTAAAATTATATTCTCCCCCTTCCCTTGAACTAAATTCTGCAAAATCTATTTGATTATCTTCATTAATTTTTATATTGGCATTTTGAACACCCTGAACCAAAGTTTCCCCAATTTCAATACTTCCAGATTCTATTTGAATCAAACTCTCTCCATTTTTTTCTGAAAAAGATATTTGAGAATCTTTATCTAATTGGATCCTATTTCCTTTTAACTCTAAAACTGCATCAGCTTTAGCATTTTTATTAACTAAAATAAAACTATCCTCACTTTCAACTACTTCAAATCCTTTTGGAATTGTGGCAAAAACTTCTCCATTTTCGTTTTTAATAATTGTATTTCCATTATCATCAATTTCAACATTTTCTTTTTGCTGTTCAGCCTGCATAGTATTAACACTACTCATCAAAAGAAAAACAAAAATTAAACAAAAAATAAAATTCCTAAATCTCATCTTACATTACTCCCAAATCTAAATGAATAATAATACTCAGAATTTTCTTCATTTTCATCATTTATTATATAGATCATTGTATCATCTCTATAAGGAACAACAGATATTTGATATTCCGAACTAGCTAGGTAAGTTAAATCTAAACTCCCAGGATTTTCATTTTCTTTATCAATAATCTCTTTCGCAGTTTCATAAACACCATAAATATCTATAGGAACTTCTTCCTCATAATTTTTATTAATATAAATAGAATTATCTTCTTTTTCCAAAGAAATTTTAATCTTTGAATTAAAATTAATTTGCTTAGGTTTAATGTTAACTTTAGAATCTATTCCCTGAAATTCTATATTAACATTATTAATTTCAAAAGATTCTATACAAAATTGAAATGTTAGATCAATATACTCTGCTATTTGCCCTTCAATATCAGAAAGACTTAATAATGACTCAGAACCTCTATAATTCCCATAAGCTACCTTGGAAGAATTTAATTCAATATATCTATAATTTTCATTTAAAATTATAGGACCTCCTTGTAATCCTGATAATCTTGCACCATCAACCCCCATGGCATTCATGCATTCCTGAATCATGGAATGAATTACTTCTGTATCTTTTTCAAAAGCTATTTGTCCTTGGTTTTTTTTACTTAATAAGGATTTCAAACTTTGACTCTTAAAAACAAAGAATAAAATAATCATCACTATAATTACAATAGCTAATATAATAAAGACTGTAACTTGCCCCTTTTTGTTTCTATCACTCATTATTTTATTTAATAATCTATTTATTTAAAGATTGCTTTTATAGGCAACAAATTTAAATACCTCTCTTCTTTAATATTTTTATGAAAAAATTGAGGAATTTTATGCATCTTCGTTTAAAGAGGTTAAACTTCAGATGAAAAAAAGAGTACTATTATTTTCAATATTAATTTTATCTTTGATAATGATTCTACCTTTAGTTCTAACAGCTGAAAATGATTCAGAAAGCGACACTACAACAGATTCTGGAGATAACACTGACAAAGCATATTCTTGTTTGAAAACAGAATTAGGATCAAACTGTGGAAGCACTAATTCTATAGAACAATTATCTTTTAGTCTTCTTGCAATGGGATATGATTCTACTATTCAATCAAGCTGTAAAAGTGCTTTGATAAATAAAAAAGATGATGACAACTGGGGAGACAAAGACATTAAATCAACTGCTCAGGCAATTCTTGCTCTAAATCATATTGGGGAAAATGTGGATGCTCCAATGGATTGGTTATTAAGCAAAAGAAAAATGACTGAAGATTTAAATTGGTTTTTACAAATCGATGCAAATAATGCAACAGAATGTGAGATAAGTAGGGATGATGGGAGTACACGAGATTTTGATATAAGGGAAAATAAAAAAGTATCAGGCTCATCTTCTTGTTTAGATCCTGCTTCTTCAGAACAAAATTATTATTATGAAATAGATGATGATTGTTTAGATAGCACATTTACAATTTCTTGTGATGAGGATTTTATAACTTCTGTATTTTATAAAAAACCTGGAAGCTCTATATATTATATCTCAAGCGAAAGTCATTCAGCTTCTTCACTTGGAGAAACAAAAGAAAACATAAATTCTTATTGTTTTGCTAAATCAAGTAGTGCTGATTGTGATTACCAAGATAGTTTATGGGCAACATTAGCTCTAGCAAAGCTTGGTGAAGATACAACTTCTTATCTCCCTTATATTGCTGCAGAATCAGACGAGGTTGAAAATAAGAAATACTTACCATCTGCATTCTTATACTTATTTACAGGAGATGACGATTATTATGCAGAATTAGTAGACAAACAAAAACAAAACAAATATTGGGAAGAAACAAATAATAAAAAATTCTATGATACTGCTTTGGCACTTTTATCATTACAAGGAACAAATAGCGATGCAGAATCAGATGCAGTAGATTATTTAGAAGAAGTACAGGATAGTTCAGGCTGTTGGGGTTCAAATAATATTTTAGAAACAGCATTCTTATTATATGCTGAATGGCCAAAAGCACCAGCTATTAGTTCAGGGACTCGTTCTGACTGTGAATCTTCTGGATTCGCATGTGTTTCATCAGGGTTATGTACTTCTTCAGATACTTATTCAAGTTACTATTGTTCTGGAATAGGAGATGTTTGTTGTGCAGAAGAATCAAAATTAGATTCTTGTACTGAAAAAGAAGGAACTATTTGTGAATCAGATCAAAGATGTACAGGTTCAGAGGTTTTAGCTTCAAATACAAATTACTGTTGTTTAGGTGATTGTGTATTGCAATTAGATGAGAATGATTGTGAAAGAAATGATTATGTTTGTAAATCTTCATGTTCTGATAGTCAAGAAGAGAAGATAGCATATTCAGGTGATTGTGATTTTGGAGAAATTTGTTGTGCAAGTAAACCTAAGAGCGAATCAAATTTAGGATTAATAATCTTACTTATTATATTAATAATCTTAGTAGTTCTAGCAATTATTTTTAGAAATCAATTAAAGATATGGTTCTTTAAGATAAAGAGTAAATTTAGATCAGGTAAAAGTCCAGGTCCTTCAAGAAGGCCTCCAATGCCTCCTGCAGGAGGAATACCTCAGTTTAATAGAAGGCCAAGACAAATAATTCCAAGACAACCAGTAAGAAGGCCCCCAATGAGAAGACCAAGTTCTGTAAGGAAGAAGTCAGGCGATAATGTTTTTGACGATACAATGAAAAAACTACGAGATATGACTAAATAGTTTTTTCAAGCTTTCATTTCTTACGAAATTTCAAACAATGAAAAAGTTAAGAGATATGACAAAATAGTTTTTTCAAGCTTTCATTTCTTACGAAATTTCAAACAATGAAAAAGTTAAGAGATATGACAAAATAGTTTTTATTTTATAATCCTTTATTTCAATTTCTAATATCTTATAAATATTTCTTGCTCTGAAGATGAATAACTTAAAAGAGTAGATGATATGAATATGATTTCGTACTTAAGTTAGGTTTACCTTCTTAAGTAAATTATTATCTAAACATTTATTAATATCAATTCTTATTCTTCTATATGAAAAAGGGATTATTATTAGTTTTAGTATTATCTTTAATGATAATGCCAGCTATTTCTGCAATTACTCTAAATTTATCTCAAGATTCATATCAACCAGGAGAACTATTACAGGCAGAAATAACTGGAAATTTTATTTCTTTTGAACCAGAAAATATTTTATTATACAAAGGAGATAAAGTGCATTCAACACCTGTAATCTCGGATTTAACTAATCACAACAACATTTACTATTATTTTGCAATACTTCCTTATGAACAAGGAAATTATTCAATAAGAATTGAAGATGCAGAATATGTAAAATCAGGAAGTACTGTGGATGATACTATTATCCAAAATTTTACCATATTACAATCAAATAAATCTGCATTATCTATTAATCCAGGATTTATTCTAACTTCTGAAGACTTTACAATTGATATTAAAAGTGTATATGGAAATCTAGATATAACTGCTAAATTAGAAGGATCAGGAGAAACACAAACTATTTCCTTAATAGAAGAATTAGAAGAGACAATAAGCTTTTCAATAGATGGTTTAACAGAACCCACTACTCTTTCAATAGAAGATTATAACATTCCTGTTTTTATAATAGATAAAACACCAATTGAACCAGAACCTATTGAAAATAAAACAGAATTAATCTTTATCCCTTCAGCATTATCTGGAACTGTAACTCCTTCATATCCCTTTAAAATCTTCGTAGCTAATTCGGGAACTGAAGAAATAAAAAATATAAAAATATCTACAGAATCAAATTTAACATTAGTAAATACAGAATCAAATTTATTAGAAGCAACAAAGCAATATGAAATAACAGTTATCATCCCAAGCGGTTTGAAAAAAGGACAAAATCTTGAAGGAACAATAATTGCGGAGTTTGGAGATTTATTAGATAAACAAACAATCACCTTACCTTTTAATTTTGAAATTACAGAAGATGAAAGACAAATAGAAGTAATATCTGAAACTATTACATTATTATCATGTGAAGATTTAAACGGGACTCTTTGTGATGATGATGAAACGTGCAGTATCAGTACTGAAACAAGCACAGATGGCTCTTGTTGCCCGGAAGAAGGAAAGTGTAAAAAAGAAAAGAAATCAAATACAGGAACTATAATCGGATTTATGATCATAATCTTTGTTATAATAATAGTATTTGTTCTTTATTACAAAGGAAGAAAGAGATTAAAACCAAAATCAACAGATGAGATCCTTAAAGAAAAAAGAGAAAAATATGGAGATAGAATGAAAGGTACAGAATCAAAAGAAATTTCTGGAAGATTAGATAGGTCTTAATTGTTTCTTCTTATCTTTCTTTTTAGAACTTGCTTTTTTACTAGCTGTTTTTTTAGAAGACTTTTTCTCTTTACCATCTTCCAATTCTTTAATCTTTTCTTCCATTTCCGCTAATTTTTTTGTTAACATATTCCTATCTATTATTGAAGCTTTAGCAATTTCATCATATTTATGGATCTTAATTGTAAGATTTGAAAGAAGAGAACTTAAATCAAAATTTTTAAATTTTAATTCTGATGGCTCAAGAATTTCAACATGGGAGGGCAACATATGTAACACAATATCAACAACAACAGCTAATGTTTCTGTTGTTAATTCAACTTCCGCAAAAGTAGAATAAAAATCCTGAACATTTTCTTTTTCAATTAATTTTGGTTCGTGAACAATTCTTTCTTCAACCTTCACTTCTTTGATTTCTTCAAGTTTATCAATAAATTGATTAAGAGTAACCTTAATATGTTCTGCAGGTCTACCTAATATCTCGAAAATAAATTTTGTTCTTATTTTATTTGCCATGTTTTTTATTCAATTACTTCAACTTATTAAATACTAATAAAGCACTTAATGCCACACAAAAAAATGCAAATATAAAAATCGCATATTTTTTCATCAGCTCAGTTTTAGATTGATAAAGGATATTATTCTGTTCTTTTAAATCTTCTGTTTTAGGATCAGTGGTTTGTTGATTTAATTGAATAACGTTCCCAGTAACACCAATAGTTTCAACAGAGTTTGAAGTTGTTGTTTGTACAGGCAAAGGCTCATACACTTCATCAATTTCTTCTTCTAAAATACCTATATTCTCACACTCTTCGGTATCTGGTTCATCTTCTAGTTTAAAACAAATTTCAACATCATTTCCACGAAAATCTCTATAGGCCTCTCTTATCCTTAAGTCAATACGTCTCATCTTATCATTATTACCATCACCCTCAAAAAATTCATCAACATAGTATTTACTAGATTTCCATTCTTCATTATCTTCATGATATCCGTCGCTAATTATTGTATCATTATCATCAAATTTAATCCAAATTTTAAGATTATAAAGCTCATCTAACAAATTATATGCATTAACCTTAATCTCAAATTCATCTCCATTAATTATTTCCTCATCATCCCATTCAAGCTCAAGATAAATATCATCATCATTGTTATCATCAGGTGTTTGTTGTGTTGAAGGAGAAATATCTATTTGATAATCTTCAAAGATTTCAGTATCTCCATCTCTTATTTTAATTGTAATATTCGCAGTACCTTCATAATCTTCAGTGATATTTAATCGAAATAAAAAACTATTAGATTCAGAGGTATTAATAGCCTCATTAACATAACTATAAGTTGATTGCCAAGAATCTCCAGCCCATATTTCTGATAATCTCTGACTATCATCAATTTCATCATAAATATCAATTTTTACATCATAAACATCTTCTGCAAAATCGATTAAAGTTAAATTAACTTCAAAAACTTCTCCAACAATTACTTCATTAGGATAAGTTAAATCAATACTTTCTTCACCAGAAACTAAGCTAATCAAACAACTACTCAATATAATCATCCCTAATAAGATTGTCCAATTCTTTCTCATCTAACAAAATATCTCCACCTATTTTTAAAGATTTGTTTTCTTTATTATTCCTTGCTTTTTCACCAAAAAATTGGGGAAACCTCTTTCCCTTTTTCCTTAAAATTTCCATATTAATCGCCCAATTTTTACCAGAATCTTTTAGCGCATTTTTTTCTTTTGGATTTAAAAAAACCCAACCCAATCTGTTAACTCTAATTGCTATAACGGGTTTTAGTCCAAAAATATCTGAGAAAGTCATAAACCGATCTATTTGATCTTTACTAATATATTTAGGAAGTTTTTTACAAGATTTAGCTTCAATTGCAAACTTCTTCCCCTTTTTACCTGCAATTATATCACAATCAGCATTCTCCATTGTTCCAGAACCAGCTACTCTAACAGCTCTATAATGATTATCAACAAATATTTGGTACAATTCTCTTTCAGTTTTAGACCCTTTAGCTTTATTTGACATACTAATTTCCTTTACTCCAAATAATAACTCCATATGCTGCTAAGGCTCCAACAGAATTAGCAATCATATCAAACATGGTATTGCTATATCCTCCAATTCCTGTTTCAGGAACTGCAACAGTTATTAGAAATTCGATTATTTCATGGAAGCCACCCATCCCAATCCCAACAAAGAATAGCAATAAGAATAATACAAATGAAGAAATATTTTTTAAATAAGACTTCAACATTTCATAAAATAATAAGGTCCCAAAAAAGATACCTAGAAAATGTATGATTATATCATATCTAATTAATCCAAAAACAAAATAATGTCCATATAATCTTAAACCATCAATTATCCATAAACCACCTAACATATGCAAAAATCCAACTAGACTTAATCCAATTAGAACAAATTTACTGAATTTAAACTTGGAACCTAATAAAAAGATGACTGTTAAAACAAGAATAACAACAAAAACATAAATCAAAAATTCAAAATTTTTTCTTCCTGAAAATAATATAAATGCAATTATCAAATAAAGTATATTAAGAACTAATAACCATAATTTAAATTTATTAATTTCCATATTATAAATCCCTTGCAAGAAGTGTTTTTCTTTGATTTGCTCTAGCTCTTTTTATTGCTTTTTCTAGAATCTCATTAACTTTTATTTCTAGCTCCTCTTCAACTTCATTAGCAACATTATTAACAACACCTTCTACATCAATTTTTTTAACAATTTCTCTCACCTTACTTTTTACTATTACACCAGTCATTGTACTTTATCTAACAAAATTAAATATATAAATCTTATCAAACCTGAATTATTAATGAGTCGCCTAATTAGGTATAAATATATAAACTCCGTTTGCCTTTATAATTGATGGAATATAAGGAACTTCCAAAATATAACACTTCTAATTATAATATTTCAAACGATAAACCTGCTAAAAAAGAAACTAGTAAGTTAGCAAAAATTGTTACAGGTATCGCACTTACTTCTTTGGCAGTATTGCCTCTAGCCGGATGTATTGAATCTTATAGTTATAACGCTTATCCAAGAAGGCAAATTCGTACAAGGCGTCCTGTATTAATAACCCCGAGATATAATGTACCAAGAAGACATGTAAGGCGTCCTGTGAGACAAGCTAGGCCAGTTCAAAGAAGAAGACCCATAAAAAAACACAGGCAAGGAAGTAGGCACAATTATCATAGGAACAATTCTAATAGAAGAAGACACAGGTAAGGATTATTTTTTATTAGTATCTTATAAAATCTGAAGTTTTGAAGATGATTGGAATCTCTTTTGCTGTTGTTCTTTATAACTTAAACATATAGGAGATATAAATATTTAGAAATTAGTTTTAGGATTTCTTTTTCTTACTTTTTAAGGAAGGGTGACTTGTTAGGGAAACCTCGGTTTCCATACGATCTGGACGAACCAATGGAAAAATAACGCATTCTCTTATTGGTTTATCCATTAAATAAGAAAATAATCTTTCTGAAACTCCGAATCCACAAGTAGGAGGCATACCATACTTCAAAGCTTCAACAAATGACTTATCATGTTCCATACTTTCAGTATCTCCTGCCTTTTTCTGTTCCACTTGTTCCTTAAATCTTTCTTCTTGATCTAGCGGATCATTTAATTCAGAATATCCATTACCCATTTCACTTCCAGCAAGAATAACTTGAAATTGTGAAACTTTCTTTTTATCTTCTTGATTTCTTTTTGCTAAAGGAGAAACTTCAACAGGTTGGTTTACTAAAAACCCCGGACCGGATAACTTCTTTCTAGCATATTTCCATAAAATATCAACTAATCTCCATTTGTTAACTCTCGCATCATATTCAACTTTTAATTCATCTAATTTTTTCTTAATTTCTTTTTCACTAGACTTATAGATATCTATTTTAGTATATTTTTTAATTGTTTTTTCATAATCATATAATTCCCATTTTTTTCCTAAATCAATCTTATACCCGTGAGTTTCAAATTTCAAACTTCCAAGAACTGCCTTTGTAAGTTTTTTATATAATTCTTCAACTAATTTCATTCCATCCTTATAATCGGCATAAGCCCAATAGAATTCCATTTGAGTATAATCTTGTAAGTGTTCCATATCCATACCTTCATTTCTAAACTGTCTTCCAATCTCAAACGTTTTGTCATACCCGGCAACCATTAATTTTTTTTGCCATAATTCTCCCATAGAAATTCTAAGATAAACATCTACATCTAATGCATTATGGTGTGTTTGAAAAGGAGTTGCCGCAGCACCACCTGCAGAAGTTTCTAAAACAGGAGTTTCAACTTCTAAAAATCCTTGATCATTTAGAAAATCACGCATAGTCTTCCAAAACTTAGCTTTTTTAACAAAAGTATCTTTAACTTGAGAATCCATAAGAATATCTAAATATCTTTTTCTTAATCTTTCTTCTTCATCCTTCAAACCATGAAATTTCTCAGGTAAAGGTAATAATGATTTACTTAATATTTCGGTTTTTTTAATTAAAACAGAAACCTCTCCAGTTCTTGTTTTCATAATACTTCCTTCACAACCAACAAAATCTCCAGAATCAATATATTTTTTAAATAATTCAAAACTACTAGGGCTAGTTATTCCTTTTTGTAAAATAATTTGTATTTTTCCCTTATTATCTTGTACAGTTGCAAAAATTAATTTTCCTAGATTTCTTTTAGTCATTAATCTTCCAGCAATCTTAATTTTATCAGAACTTTTTTGATCATTTTTCAAATGATTATATTTCTTTTTAATATCTTCAGAATAATCTTTAACATCAAACTTATGTGGATAAGGATTAACTCCTTGTTCTTTTAACTCCTTCAATTTTCTTTCTCTTTCTTTAATTATCTGATCTTCTCTACCCATAAGAAACTAAAAGAATTTTAATTTAAATATGTTGCTAAAACCAAATTATCTTCTTGTAAGAGATAATATTAAAAATATTAACAATAAAATACCTACGATAAGTAAAATTAACCACCAAAGAAATCCATAACTTCGAGAATCTTTTGAAGTAGTTCCTAATGAAATAGTGTTTAGATTAGAATAATCTATATTTTGAGAATTTTCAAATCCAAATTCCCCACATGATCCATCAAATTCACATTCTTCATAATATTCTACATTATCATCTTTATCATCGTCACAGTCATCATCATCATATTCACAACTTCTTTCTCTTGTTTCCCTATGAAGAATATCTTCAAATCCACAATCATTTTCATCATATTCTGTTCTTGTTCTTTTTTGTTTTATAGTATCATCAGATCTACACTTTGTGATATCTTTCCAATCACTCCAATCTGTAAAAACAATACTTTCTGTACAAACAGGATCTCCACAATTAACATCTCTTGTTTCTTCATGGATAACTTCTTCAAATCCACAATCATTTTCATCATATTCTGTTCTTATTCTCTTTTGTTCTAGAGTATCATCAGACCTACATTCAGTTGTATCTTCCCAAACACTCCAGTCAGAAAAAATAAGATTTTCTGTACAAACAGGATCCTCTATACACGCTCCATCTTCACATCCATTTTCACAATAGCTAACCCAATGGGTGAATATTTCTTCAACACATTCATTGTTCCAAGCATAAAAATTATGAGAATCGTAATAAATTTCGTTATCTATACAATAATTATCAGTATTATAATCATCAGGACATTCAACATCACAACTACCGCACCAATCACAAGTGTCCCAATCACAAAAACCAGTTGCACTAATAAAACTTAGAGACACCATTACGCTAAATAGTATCATGATTGAAATTATTGTTTTTTGTGATTTCATTGTAATTTTCCTAATATATCAGAACTCTTTCCCCGAAAGGATAAAAATATGACCTAATAATGACTTTTAAATGATTATATATTGTAATGTATATAATGTAGAATATATTATAGAATTCTATAAACTCAAAGTTTCATAACCTTAAATCCAACAAAACCCTGATGTCTAAGCTCTTGAATCTGAACATCTTTAACATTTGAATGAGGAGATCCTTGTTTACAAGCTTCTAACATGTCATTAACTTTTTCATCTCTTCCTTCAGCAACAACTTCAATTCTTCCATCTTCAAGATTTCTACAAAACCCTCTTATATTCAACTCAGTTGCTTTTTCTTCTAGAAACTTTCTAAAGAAGACGCCTTGCACATTTCCAGAGATATAGATACGTATAGTTTTCATTTTTTCACCTTTTATTAAATTATAAAATTGTTTTCCTATTTAAACATTATCATAACTTCCTCAAAACTTCAAAATGTTTGTTTTGAAGGACTAGAAAATTATTCACAATTTTCTAAGGTCCAATTCATTATGAATAATAACGAAAGTTTGACTAGCAAAATAAGTAACAGGACCAATAGAAATTCTTTTCTTATATCTTTTTAATTCTTTTTTAGGTAATCCTTCATGATCTCCAATAACAAATACACTATTCCCTAACTGAGAAGTCTCAACATCTCTGATACCTTCTCCTTTAGCATCCAAAACACAGATATCCTTACCATCTGCTTCTAATTCCTTAAGTAATGCTGAGAAACTCTTTTTTTCAATATGACATCCAGGAAAAACTTCTGTTTTCTTTTTCTCACTACACTTATACAACATCCTTTTAATCAAACCACCAACATCTTTCTTACTGATTGACATATTTTTATTTGAAATAAATTCTAAATGCATAGGAGGATTAGGTGCACCATCAAAAATTAAATGTAAATGAACATCTTCTCTAGTTCTATTAGAAATAAAAAATGCTTGAATAATAACATTACAAACAATATCCATTCTTCCAGCACTCATTAGGTCTTTCCAATTCCCAGATGTTCGTGCCTTTGCAGAATAATAAATAAATTCTCTCATGAATAATAATCAGAATTTATGTTTAATAAACTATTCTTTATCAAAAAGAGATCTATTATCTTATAAACAATCCTCGTTAGGATGGCTCAGTGCTTCTAATTTATTTAACATATTACGTATTTTATATTTTTGTTCTTTTGCTAAATCTTGTTTAAAGCCATAATTGAATCTATCATTTAGAGGGATTTCATGTAAATCTTTTTTAGAAGTCACAAGCGCCCAATCATATAAATCATATAAAGTGCCATATAATTCACTATAACTAATATCATTTTGATAATGTATTTTATTCGTTGTTTTCAAAAAGTCAGAAACTTTACCCATAATCTTACAATTATATTTGGCCACATTTTCAAACGTTGTAACAAAAACATCACCTATATTGTCATCTGGATCCAAATCTTCCATGAATGTGATTAATAAAATTTGTTCTCAACAGTATCCTCATAGCTATAATCAAAATTATCCATATCTTCACTAAATTCTTCAACATGACTTTCTGGTGCTTCAGGAGAGTCAATCATATTATCTTTAGGTTTTTCTATATGCATACCTAAGGCATCTAAAGTGTCATCTAGACAAGAACTGTAATTCATATCAAGATTATTTAAACAATCATCAGCCAGATTTTCTGGACTATTGAAGGTATATTGCTTTTTAACTTCAAGAGGATTCATACTTAATTCAGTTCGATGATAATTAACAACACTAGGATGACCTTCACCACCCATATCTAATATATTTGGGTCAGCTCCAAAATGAATGTTTTTATCATAATTCCCAGCAACTTTTTTTAATTCCTTATAAGAGTCTCCTTTTTTAGGATTAGTAACTTCTAATCCAGATAACTTTTGCAATTCTTTTCTCCGAACATCCTTACGAATTGTCCTAGCTCTTGAAAAACTTCTTAAAACCATTTTTTAGAATTAATTTTTAATTTATTAAAAAACTTATAACTTAAATCTCCTAACACTTTACCTTTTTTCATTCAATCTAGAACCCTTTTTTCTTTAAAAACCTTTTTGTGTGTTTGTTATTACTTTGATCTGATTAATTTAAAACAAAATCAGGTTTAGCAATAACCTTAGAATCTTCTTTTTTTTCAATTTTTTTAGCAACTTCAATAAATTTATCCCCACTAAAAAGAATAAACAACTCTTCATCTTCTAATTCATTAACTATTGAAATATCTTTTATATCTTCTTCATAAATAGGTCTTCCAATTAAAAGCTGATCTAAACTTTCTTCTTTAATTTCAACAAAAGGTAGAATTTTACTTAATATTTCTGCAGGAATCAAAATCTTTCTTAATTTGCTTTCATCTCCTTTTTTATTCCATAAGTCATAAGCTTCTTTAACTTCTTCAATGGTATGAGATTCTTTTAAATTAAATATCCCTGCCCTTACTCTAACTAATTTAATCATATGCGCTCCTCCAATTTCTTGACCCAAATCATGTATTAATTTTCTAATATAAGTTCCAGCTTCAACATCACAATGAAATCCAACAGTCTTCCCTTCTATTTCTTTTATTTTAAATTTATTTACTGTTCTTTCTCTTTCAACTCTTTTAACACTTGATTTAACCGGAGGTAATTGTTTTATTTTTCCAATAAATTTTTCCATTTCTTTTCTTAATACTCCTCCACGCACATCTTTATGCACATACATTTTTCCAATGTATTCTTTATCATGATGCATAAAATAATCAGATAATTTACAAGCACGGTTTAGACTAATTGGTAATACTCCTGTAACTTTTGGATCTAAAGTTCCAAAATGCCCAACCTTTTTAATTCCAAAGATTTTTCTTATCCTTGCAACAACATCAAAGCTAGTATGTTCAGTTGGTTTATCGATATTAATAATAGAAAAATTAATTAGTTCTTCAATTGGCTTTTCTGCTTGGATGTTTTTTATGTTAGGATTCATTTTATTATTCCGATGTAGCAATTATATAATTCTCTTTGGAGCTCTTTGCATCTTTCTGAGATTTTAAATTCACTACTGATATTAGATTTACTATATGTCATCAGATTATTATCTAAAAGAGGTAGACATTCAGACCTTTTAACATTAACTTTTATTGGTTCTTGCTGAATTTTCTTCCTATTAAAATTTATCATGATAATTAGAATAAATTAAGGGTATTAAAGATTATCTAATTTGGATTTCCACTAAACAATATATGCTTCAATAAACCCTCCCAAAGTTTTAAAAATGGGGTAAGAGTAGTAAAATCAACCCAAGTAGGGGAAAGAGTTCTTGATAAAATACTAAAAATGAAACAAATAAAATACGAAGTTGGAATTCCTATAAGAAATGAAGAAAATACAATTTCTCAAACTTTAGAAAGTATCTCAAAACAAACCATCCCTCCAAAAAATATTTATGTTTGCGTAAATGGATCTGTAGATAACACCTATCAAAAGGTCTCAGATATAGCCTCAATAGAAAAAAATATAAGCCTTATAACTTCTAAACCAGGAAAAGCAAATGCTTGGAATAAAATAGTATCAAAAAGTATAGAAAATAAACTAATGTTTTGCGATGGAGATGTTATTATCAACCCCTCTGCTGCAGAAAAAATGCTAGAAACCTTTGAAAAAAGCCCAGATTTAGTATTGGTAGGGGGATCTAACGCATATACTGCAAAATATAAAGAATCTATTTTTTCTAAGTTTTTTGCAGAGAATTTAGAAGGTACACCTATAAGTCAAAATTGGGTTTCTGGAAGATTATATATGACAAAAATAAATGAATTATATAATCTCGCAGAAAAATTAAAACTAAATTTAATGCCAGAGGATATCTTAAATGAAGACCAACTTTTAGAGCTAATGACAAAAGGACATAGAAAAATTATAAAGTCTGCTTATAATATTTCAAATTATGCTTCAAACTTTAAAGAATGGAAAATGGCTTGCAAACGTACTTTATCTGGAAGAAGACAACTCCAAGATAAATATCCTCAATTACAAGGCGAAACAAATTTTTTAGAAAATAAATTAAAAAATTATTGGGATAGAATTAAAGATGTAAATGGAACTAGAAGAAAATTAGGTGTAACTTCATTATGTTTAATAAAAAAAGCCCTAAAACTTTATTATAATTTATCTAATAACTTAGATTTAAATCCACTATGGGATGAAACTCTCTCAACAAAAGTAGAGATAAATTAAATGTTCATCGACCCCAAAATAAGAACCCTTTAGCTCTTTTATCAGCACCTAACCTTTTCAGCTTCCTTACCTTTCTCAACTCTTTCAAGTCTCTCTCAGTAGCATAACTGAAGCAAATAGCAGGCATATGGATATGTTTTAAAACAAATCTCTTAACTTGCTCAGGCTTTTGCTTTGCAGCTTCTCTCAACATCCATCCTGTTGCTTTTTGAATATAATCTTCTTTATCCTCAACATAATATTCTGCTAATTTCATCGTTAACCTAATATCTCCTTGCCTAATTAATGGGAATGTAGAAACCATTGCTAGCCTTCTCATCCACATATTTTTACTTTTAGACATCTTAATTATTTCCTTTTCAAGTTTAGGATATTTCAATAGAATATAACCACTAATATTTGTTCCAACGATATCAATCTGATCCCAAGTTTTCATATCTTCAAATTTTGTCTTTAAGAATTTCCAAGTATGTAAATCAAATTCTTCTTTATATAATTGAAGAGTATAAATTGCCAAAGACATTTCCTCATGGTATCCTGATGTCCATAATCTATTGAAAACTTTATAGAAATCCTTTATTTCATGTTCTTCATGAAGTCTTTTAGCAAGTGTTCTTAATTCAGGAACTCTAATACCATAGAATTCATAAGGTGATTTAATATATTTTTTAATATCTTCGGAGAATTGCTTATTGCTCAACTTTTTCAATTGCCTCTTAATTGTGTATGTCATATTAAATTAGAACAGGCGATTATTTAGCTAGCGCTTTTCTTTGAACTATCACCTTTTTATCTTTTGAAGTATGTTTTAACTCTTTAGCTTGATCTTTAGCAATTTTTAAACCAGCTTCCTTAGATGCTTTTTCTTTTTCCTTACTTTCTTCTGATTCTTCTTCTTTAGCTTCTTCAGTTTTTTCTACTTTTGGCTTTTCTTTTTGCTTTTTATCTAATTCTGCCTTTTTCTTAGCTTCTCTTAATTTATCAAACTTAACATGTTCAGGAATATCAACTAATTCAACTCTTACAATTCCACTATCATATTTTATAGCTTTAACTTTAATTTTTGATAGAGGTTTTCTCATACCTTTAAATCTAATTTCATTGTTAACAAGATTATCTACTTTTATATCTCTTAAATCTCTTTCATAAACTTTCATATGTTTTGCAATAAATTCTTTTAATGTTTTAACAGCTTTATTCGCTCTCTTATATTTAGGAACCTTTAACCATCCTTTTCTTAAAGGAACAATATATTCTCTTTCAAGTTCAATTTTTGGTTCTTGAGGTTTTTTCTCTGCCATGTTATTATCCTAAATGTTGTTTTCTTTGTTTTCTTGGTTTAATTTTTAACTTAGTTCTTCTCCAACTTCTTTTAACATAAGTTACTGAAGATGGATGTGCCCTTTTTCCAGCACCTAATTTCTTTAATACAACCCAAACAGGGGCCCAACCAGTTCTTTTGTTTTGTTTACTTAATTTGATTTTCTTTTGATATTTTAGTCTTGACATTATTCTTTTACCTCAGTATTTTCTTCTTTAGTTAATTGTTTATTTTCATTATCTTTTGCTTTGTCATCTGCATCATTTGATTCTTTAGGAGCTATAGATACTGCGTCTGGTTTTTTACCACTTCCAATACTATCTAAGAATTCTTTACCCTTAAGAGTTAAAACTCTTCCAGCCCTTTTTCCAGGTTCGTTATATTTTTCTAAAAGTCCAGCAGCTTCTGCTTGTTGAAGTATTGTTCTAATAATTTTACCCGAAGCCTTTCTAAATCTTTCAGGTTTTACTCCTCTGTTATATTTACCACCATATCTTGTTTTTAATCTATTAACACCAACAACTCTCCTAACATAAGCTTGTCTTAGAATACTTGCAGCTCTTTTATACCAGAAATCATCTTCAACAGGAGGTCTTTGTCTTGAAACACCTGTTTTTACATATAAACTCCATTCTGGTTTTTCAAATTCAGGCATACTTTTCAGTATCTCAGCTAATTTAGTATTAAATTCATCAGCCTTCATTTCATATACAGGACTTATTTTTGTCATTTTGTTAATTTAGGCATTCCTTACGGAATTAGATAAGTTATTTTATAACTCATTAACCTAGAAATATGTAAGAAAAAGGGTTTTTAAACTTAACGAACCCCTAAATACTTAAAAGAAAGAATCCTCTAATCTTTTAATGCCAAGAAAAACTTATGATCCAAAAATGGTAAAAGGTACCCACTTTGCAAAAAAATCCCGTCCTGTTCGTCATGTGAGTTCAGTATTGCCCATAGGATTTGAGGATGAAAACTGTTATGGGGCAGGAAAGGAAAACTGTGAACATTATTTCAAATACGCTTGCCCAGGTTCATGTAAGTGGGTTGAAAATATTGTTAATACAAAAAATAAAGGCCTTAGTTTTTTAGAAGATAAAGTTTAATTATTCTTCTCTAGCTTTTCTCCATTTTCTAAGAAAAATACTAAATCCTAAAGTTTTGTAAGTATATTTTTTACCAAGTTTTTTTAAGATTTCTTCTGCATAATCTTTAACATCATCTTTACTTTCACGAGCAGATTTTAAAACATGAATTTTAAGAACAGCATTCCTATATTTATCAAGACGTTTTTCAATATCTTTAATAAACTCTGTTGTTAACCCTTTCTTACCTAATTGAATTTCTTGTTGTGATGTCATGTTAATTAGAGAAATAACTAGTTTTTATAGGTATTTATTTGTCATATTTTTTCTAATCCTCTCTCTTGCATTATACAATCTAGACCTAACAGTCCCAATACAAATCCCTTCTTTTTTAGAAATTTCTTCATAACTTAAACC
>Ga0233431_1002482_pt1 | contig 25648 bp, 30 predicted proteins | sample SI_118_April2016_FD_179867 | JGI IMG/M metagenome (GOLD analysis project Ga0233431, IMG submission 179867) | Seawater microbial communities from Saanich Inlet, British Columbia, Canada - SI_118_April2016_200_MG | ecosystem: Environmental > Aquatic > Marine > Inlet | place: Canada: British...
TTACTAAATTCTTTAAATCTACTTTTTGAAAATAACGATCTCTTGTCTCCTTCATAACTTCTTTATACGAACGTCCATTATTCTTTGCACTTTGGCGCTTTATCTTATTTAACTGTCTCTTATCGAAGATGCTGTCATTAACATCGATTGTTCTTATAAGAGCGGCTTTTCTTTGTTTTGAAACTACATAGGCTTGCCTGGGTGATAAGGTTCTTTTATCTAAGGCCTGAACATATTTCTCGACATCTTCATATAAAGGAAAATATAAAGGCCTTTGACCGTCTGCTTTAGCTTCTTGTTTAACCTGTTCTCCATGTGGTAAAAAGATTCTTTTTGCCTGGATTTCAGAGTCTGATCGATCAAGACCAAAACAAACTAAAGTTCCGACATTTCCTAAAGCGCCTCTCATTCTTTCGTCAAGCTGGCTTAATTGCTGGTGGGCCAGGACCAGGTATAAGTGTCTTTTCCTGGCTTCGGCCAAAGTACGGCTAAAAGTTTTAGATCCTCCTTCGCTGCCGACAAACAATTGAAACTCATCAAGGTATTCAAAGAAGTCCTTGCTGGTCCTTCTGGCCATGGCGGCCTGCTGGATTAAAGTCGTAATAAAACCACCAAAGAGTTTTGCTGAAAGCTCGCTTAGATAAGAGAGATCAACAATTAAAACCTTACCTTCATCTAATATAGTTTTAAAGTTAATGGTGAAATTTGTTTGACCGAAAATATTTCTAATCCGGACACTCCCTATAAGTCGAGAGATTTTATTAAGAGTTGACTCAACCCGGGTGGCCTGTTCTCTTGCTGGCCACTTATCAAAGCGGTTATGAAAAAATTGGCTGACAGCTGGATCATCAGTTTTTTCTAAAAGGATATCCCTGTAATTTTTATCAGTAATAAGTTTAGGCATTTCAATTATGCTTAGTCCGTTTTCCATAAGGACCATTAAAGAGTTAAACATAATATCCTCAAAAACAGGCGCGTTTTCTAAATCCCAGCTTCTTTTAAAGACTTCGATAATGTCATTGGCATGCTCGGCAGGATCTTCATTCTTTTGAAGCTCTAGGAGATTTATCCCTGGGCTGTAATCTCGCCTGGCTGGATTAATGTACACAATTCTGTCAATATTACTTTGCTTTTTAAAATAACCTTGAGTGCCAAGATAAGATAATACATCATCGGCCAAATCTCCATGAGGGTCGATAAGGGCTACTCCTCTCCCTTTGACGATATCTTGGTAAAGCATATGCTCTAGCAGTTTACTCTTACCTTTGCCAGTGGTCCCGATAATATGCATATGATCATAGCGGTCTTTCTGTTTAATTTTATAAGGAAGGTTAAGCCAAAAGGGGCTAACATTACCTAAAACAGTGGAGCCGTTGGTAGAAAAAAAGGATAAAAAATAAGCAAGGTCTTTGAAAGTCATCAAATTAGTGAAAACAATTAATTATTTCTTATTATACAGTAAATCTCCTAAAATGGAGTCCTAGAATGCCCGTATAAGCGACGATAAGGGACAAAGCATACATTTATATACCCTTTTTAAGACACCTTTTTTAAGGGAAGCTGGGTTTTAGTACTCCAAGAACAAAATTCACAGTCTTTATTAGGAGAAGGTTCTGGTCCATTAACACAATTTGCCGCCCCACAAATTAAATTTTCAATTTCTTTTAAATCTATTTCTACTTTTATTGGTTCAACATTGAAATTAACTAAACCATTCTCTTTAACTGATTTGGGGTAGTAAAAAACAAGGTAGCCAAAATTTGTCTTTTTAAATCCATTTTTATAAAGCAGATAACAATACACTCCAATTTGTTTTTTATAAAGAAGTGCTGTATCTTCTTTTAACTCATAGCCCCTGGTCTTATAATCCAAAGGGATATAAATATTTTTATCAATAACGCAATCATCTAATATACCTTTGAGCAGAACATTAATATTTTTATTAAAATATTGTAGGCCCTGGAAATTGTTTCTCCATTTTTTTAAAAGACTTTCTTCTTTTATTAGCTTACCTTTTATTGTCTCCCTTATCTCCGGAGGTAATTTATCTTGTATGCGATATTGGTCATAATAGTTTTTTATGACTTTATCCATTCCACTAGGTAAAGAAGGGAAAATACATTTAGGTCTGTGAATTTTATAATTAATCTCCGAGTAAAAACACCGAGGACATTCAGAAAATAAACCTAGTTTAAATGGTGAGAGGACTATAGGAGGTTTCATATTTATATTATCTCATACTAGACAAGCAAGTGGGTTGAATTAAGTATTTTTATACCATAAACTATGGTATTTTTTTAAATCGGATCTTCTCCAGATATTATCTTTTATAATATTTTTATCTTTTAATTTTTCCTTATCTGTAAACCAAAAGAAGTTGGCGCCTTTTACATTCATAGTTGTTGAGAGAAGATTTTTTAATCGCTCCTGGGTCGTAGTAATTGTTAAAACTCTTAAAGATTCTGCTTTATATCTTTTATAGTATTGGCCGGTATTTACATATTCAACATACCCTCTAATTTTATCTTTCCAACGGCGGTTTGTTTCTGTCGCTCTATCTGCTTCAATAAAAAATCTTGCTACCTTACCTTCGCCTTTAAGAATAAAATATCCGTCTGGAGTAACAGCTAAAGATTTGCCTGGATTCTCCGGATCTCTTACCTTTTCCTTTAATGCCTTAAGTTCCCATTCAGGAATCCACTTAAGCTCGTACCCTAAGCTTCTGGCAGAAACAGTAAAAGCTACTCTAACATCATTTACAGCCAAGGTATGCTCTAAAAAATATATTTCAACCTGGTTATTCTTTTTATTCCATTTAATATTTTTTGGGTCCATGCCGTCATGCATAAAAGAGATAACCTCTTTGCCTCTTTGAGATAAGCAATAAACTCTCTTAGAAGAGCCATAACCGGCGTGTGTAGGCTTTTGAATGGCCGAAAGGTACTTATTGTGGTAAAGAAGCGATAAGCGTCTCTGACAGGCTGTTTTAGAGGCATTTTCAAACTCTAAAAGCCTGATCTGGTCGCCAGTTAAAAAACGAAATAGGTAAACCCATTCAATTACTCGCTTGTCCCTATCAGTAAGACGCATGGGCGGTGGCGTTTTGGACCTTTTATAGCGTGGAAGTCTAGTTTTAACCATGCTCTATTTTACCACGCTACTGTTCTCTTGTTTTTCGAAAACGTTGATTACTTTAACCAGCGTGTCGATGTCTTTATCCTCGACTTTAATTTCAAATTCTTGATCAGCTTCGATTTTTATCTTTACTGTTTTCATTATTCACTTTCTTTCTCTTCCGGAAGGCTCTTCCAATAGCCAAAAGGCTTTTTGTTGGTATTGGCTTCTGCCTGGGCGCAAGTTAGATAGTTCTTCCACATCTGGACCTCATCATTACCTCTTAGGAATGACCCAAGCTCGACATTGTACTTTTTACCCGAATAGGTATATTCGACGTTTACAACTGATCGGTTTCCTTTCCAGATTGAGGGCGTTACGCTCGTAAGAGAAATATTAAAAATTCCAGGTTCACCGAATTTATCATCTTTTGAGGTTTTAGTTCCAGTGATATCAATAAGAGGTATTTTAAATTCATTCCACTTTGACATAATGGGTAAACTTATTCCTAAATAAGGATTCTTTACCGTTCCGGAAATAACCAGGTAAACAAAGCGGCTATGTGGTAATTCAGGGTGTCCTCCTATATATTCTCCCCTGGTGGCAAGTGAAACATTCTTTCTTGATGAAAGAGACCCTAATTCAAATCTTGTAACTATGAAGTCCCAGATAAGATCTACAATAAAAAATAGTCCAAACCCCCAGACAACAATTGTTAGAATGAACATGAAGATAATAATCGTCCAGGAGGTAAAGTTCATTAAACCCAAAATGAAACTGCCACCTGTAGCGATATCTTCTCCTAAATATTGAGAAAAAGTGCCTGAAACTGCTGAATTTAAAAGAGTGTGGGCTCCCCAATTTAAAAACCACAAAACAATGGCAAAAAATGCCACGACCATATGAAAGAAATAAGCACTAATAACCATTATGAGCCTGTCTAATATCGTTGCTCTTAACCACCACCTTATCAGCCTTCCTGTCGATAACCTGTGATTCCATTTTGTTAATGACCAAAGCATTCTATCCCCTTTCTTTTAAAATTTTTTTATTCTTCAAAATCTTTTGGTCCAGTTAATATTTCTGCTGTACTCATTTTCTTTTTTATTATTTCTTCAACTTCCTTTCTTTTCTTTCCGAGTTTTTTTGAAGTCTTTTTAATTTCTTTTGCCTGTTCTTCATTTGTTTTGTCTGGAAGTGGAAATGTTTTTATATGATGTTCTACAAGATTTCCGTCTTTTAGCAGTTTGCACCAGCACTCATAATTAGGTAGGTTGGAAAGCCTATTGGCCATTTCTTGAGAAACATCGTTGTAAAGCCGGGCTTTGCCTTTACCCATAATAAATTCAGAGCTTGCACCAGTCCGAAATACACCTTTCTGGCTGGTCCGGCGTAAGACTGGCTCAGGCTCCGGATCAGGTTCAGGTGGAGTGTTATCAAACTGCAAGGTTAATTCCAGGCTATCTTTTCCAGTAATCCGGAATAAAATAAAATTGCCTACATTTAAAGTGGATCCTTTGTTTAAAATATCGACCTGGTCTCGGTATTGGTGCGCCACCATGGTATCTATTTTAAATTTCCTAGCTTGACCTTTCCCCCAAAAACTAATGTAATTTGAAACTTAGTATTTGGGCCTATAAAATAGATAAAAGAAAGGAAGGACTATGCCAAGAAAACGCTACACACCGGAACAGATAATAAACTCCCTGAGGGAAGCGGAAGTGCTCCTAAGCCAGGGAAGCACCGCCAAGGAAGCCTCAAGACATCTGGGAATATCCGAACAAACCTACTACAAATGGAGAAAAGAGTATGGAGGGATGAGGATAAACCAGGCAAAAAGGTTAAAAGAATTAGAGAAGGAAAATTCCAGGCTAAAGAAACTGGTAGCCGACATATCACTGGATAATGCCATACTTAAGGATGTGGCTCAGGGAAACTTGTAAGCCCGGCCAAGCGCAGGTATGCAGTGGTGGCAGCCAAAGCAAAGTATGGCATCTCCCAGAGGCGTGCATGCCGGGCAATAGGACAGAATATATCAACCCAGAGATATGTGGTAAAGAAACTTCCAGATGAAGATGAGCTGACCGCTCGTATTATAAACCTGGCAACCCAGTACGGACGCTATGGTACACCCAGGATAACAGCTATGCTTCTTCGTGAAGGATGGAAGGTAAATCATAAGAGAGTTGAGCGCATATGGCGCGAACAGGGACTTAAAGTGGTAAAAAGACAGAAGAAAAGAAGGAGGCTATGGTTAAATGATGGATCGATCATACGGCTGAGGCCAGAACATAAAGACCATGTCTGGAGTTATGATATTGTGGAGGATAAAACATATAATGGCAGGAAGTTCAGGATCTTAAACATAATCGATGAATATACTAGGGAATGTCTGCTCTCATATGCTTCAAGGAGTATAACATCCAGAGAGGTAGTGGAGTTCCTGGCAGATCTATTCTGCATAAGAGGTCTTCCTGAGTATATTCGTTCTGACAATGGCTCCGAATTTACCGCTAAAAGGGTAAGAAAGTTTATCAGTGATCTGGGAACCTATCCTGCTTTTATTGAACCTGGAAGCCCCTGGGAGAATGGATATATCGAATCGTTTAACGGAAAAATGAGGGATGAATTGTTAAACGGGGAGATCTTTGATACTATGGCCGAAGCCAAGGTCTTAATCGAAGGATGGAGGGCTTACTACAATACTGTTAGACCCCATAGCTCTCTTAGCTATATGCCACCTGCTCCTGAGGCCAGGGTGGTTGATATCAGTTTACAAATAGCTTGAGACTAAGTGAAGAACTGTATTAAAGACTGGGGTAAGGTCAGTATATCACTCATAACAATCGCAATATCATCTTTATTAAGTGGAGAATTTTGTTTGTCTGAGTATTTTTTAATTCTACCATCCGTTGAAACAAATTTTGAATTTATGACGACATATTTTCCATTATCAGAAATTTCTTGTTCATGTGCTTTCCCATTCCAAAATTCTGCAACATCTCCCAATTTTTTTTCCTTCCACTTTTCAAATTCCTTCCCATTATTATCCTTGAATCGAATTTCTTGGGCGAAGATTTTTTGCATCATCCCTTTTTTGTAGGATTCAAAGGATTTTTTTTGTTCTTTTAAATTTTCCAACTGTTGACTAATCGTTTTTAAAAAAATAACAATTTTTTTTTGTTCTGGTTGATTTGGGATTATTATGTTAATTTTTTCTAAGTATCTAAAATATAAATTTGACACATTTGCTCCTTCAACAACTCTCGCAAATTCTTTTTTTAACATGGCCCTTATGTAATAAGTTATAAAAAGACCATCTTCATTAGTGTTGTAAACAGAAATCATTTCACCTACCGCGACATTTGGGATTGTTAAATAACTACACTTTATAAAGTCTAAAGGATCTTCGCCAACACGTGGGATTAAAACTTCTCCTCCTTTACTAAATATCAATTTCTTGGAGTCTATATCAGTAAAAGATCTAATTTTATTTATTTCCCCACTATAAACAGTATATAATTCTCCATATCTGATACAAGGAGTCTTTGCATCCTTTTTTACTGAAAATTTAGGCGCGCTTTTTCCATAATAGAAATAACCAAATTCATTTAATTTTCCACATCTTAACTCATCAATAAACATTGGAAATCTAAGTTTTGGAATATTTTGTTGAGTATTTGCTGCCATTTTAAAACGGTTTGTCTATTTTTAATTCATCACAAAACGCTGCAATTTTATTTTGTAAATTTAATTCATTAGAGTGAAGTTCTTTTAATTTTTCCGACACTAATTTAATATCAATAATTTCTTCTTCTTCAAATGTATCTACATAACGAGAAATATTGAGGTTGTATTCATTTTCTTTGATCTCATCTAAACTTGCCTTGTGTGAATACTTTTCAACTTCTTTTCTATTTTTATAGGTGTCAAAAACATCTGCAATATTTTCGCCGTTGAGCTCGTTTTGGTTTTTCCCCTTTTCAAATTCTTTTGACGCATCAATAAAAAGAATTTCCTCATCATCCCTTCGACATTTTTTAAAAACTAAAACTATAGCTGGGATGGTTGTTCCGTAGAAAAGATTAGGTGGGAGCCCTATCACTGCATCAAGATAATTTTGTTTTTCGATAATATGTTGCCTTATATATCCCTCGGCGCCGGAACGGAACAACACACCGTGCGGTAAGACAATTGCCATAGTCCCGTTGTCTGCCAGGTGGTAAAGCATGTGTGTTATGAAGGCATAGTCAGCTTTACTTTTAGGCGCTAGTCTGCCATATTGAGAAAATCTGTCGTCATGAGCAAGTTGAGGGTCATCCTCGCCTTTCCAATTTGCCGAAAAGGGCGGATTAGCTATTACGACTTCACACTTAAGATCTGGGTGCATATCTTCCGTCAAGGTGTCGCCTCGTTTAATCTTAAAATGGTCAAAATGAACCCCATGCAAAATCATGTTCATTCGCGCAAGGTTAAACGTGGTTGGATTAAGTTCTTGCCCATAATAATCCTCCACTTCGGTGTAATCTTTGAGACGTAGCAAAAGAGAACCAGAACCGCATGTTGGGTCAAAAACTGACCGAACACGTTTTTTATCTAACGATACAATTTGAGCTAATAGTCTAGACACTTGAGCGGGGGTATAAAATTCTCCCCCCTTTTTTCCTGCACTAGCTGCAAACTCGCCGATAAGATATTCATAAGCGTCGCCGAGAAGATCATTTTTTGAATCTTCAATACTAAATTCAATGCCACTTAACAGAGCAAGAACTTCGACAATAACATCATTTTTTTTGTTTTCGCTTGATCCAAGTTTTGAAGAAGTTAAATCAACATCATCAAAAAGTCCTTTAAAATCATCTTCGCTAGCTGTTCCCATTGAAGTATTTTCAATACTATTTAAAATATTCTTCAACTCTTCAAGGATGAATGTTTTCTGTCCGGATGTGTTTCCTTTACCTTTTTTAACAATATAGGAAAACATTTCTGTTGGTTTTAAGAAAAACCCCAAATAATCAACACAAGCGGATTCTATTTGTTCTAGATACTCTTTTCCTTCTTTTGTGTTTTCCTTTACATCCACGAAGTTAATTTTGTCATTAATAAGGAGTTTTTCGTTTACATACTGTTCAAGTTTTTCAGAGAGATATTTATAAAAAATAAATCCAAGAATATAGTTTTTATATTCATCTGCATTCATCTTGCCCCGAAGGACGTTTGCAACACCCCATAGTCGTTGTTCTAACAGCCTTTTTTGTTCCTCTGACATAATTTTTCTTCCTTAAATAATAAATTTTTGGTTTTTATCTGCCTGTTTTTTTGATATCAAAGTTTATATTATGTTCTAGTGTTTTAGCTTTAATCACTGTTGTAAAAAGTGCTGCTTTGTTTTTTATCCGGGACATACATTTACGAAAGAGCGGAGAAGTAAATGTATCCATACCCATCCTTTTTTATTGTTTTTATTTACTAATGTTTCCTAAGAATTTTAAACTCTCTTTTATTTTCTTTTGAACATACAAAAGACTTATCGAAAGACTTTCTGCTGATTTTTTTGAAAATTTAACTTCTTCCAATTTCTCAAGAATCTTTACCAGACGCTTGCTTTCTTCAACCACTAGTTCAATTGGCTCCTTCTTTATTTTTTCCTTTTTAGGAAGCAGTTTTAATTTATTGTGTGTTTCTTCAATGGTGAACCTGGGTTCACCTTTTACGGCTTTAACTAGTTCAATTGATTCATCTCCGGTAAGTTTGTTTTCTTTAAAGAAATTAAAAACGTCTCGCAAAACGTCCGCTTGCTTCAGAAGCTGCCTTAAAGCACGGCCGTGTTTTTCTGTTAACCTCTTATGACGGATTTCTTCTTTAACTTCTTCCGGAAGATCTAAAAGACCAACTAGGTCTAAGACTCTTCTCTTGGTTAAGCTTAGTCTTTTGGCAACCTCTTCCCATGGTGAACCCAGGTTCACCTTTAGGTCCCTTAGAGCAGCGGCGCGGTCGATATCGTTTAGATCCTCTCTTTGAATATTTTCAATTAAGGATATAACTCTTGCGTCTCCGTTTGAGACATTTTTTATAATCGCTGGTATCTCTTTAAGACCAGCTTCCTTGGAGGCTTTAAAGCGTCTTTCTCCAGCTATGATTTCGTACTTTTTGCCTTGTGGTCTAACAATGATTGGGCTTAGGACTCCATGCTCTTTTATTGACTCGGCCAATTCCGATATTGTCTGTTCAAAAAAAGTTTTCCTGGGTTGGTCTGGGTTTGGGATAAGACGATTAATTTTAATCCTTACCATGCCTTTGCCCGCATTAACATCAAACAGCTCCCCGGATAATTCCTCTTCGTCTTCTTTGAAGATATCATCAGCTTTTTCTAATATGCTTGGTTTCTTTTTAGCCATTTGACATCACCTCCTTTGCGAGACTGCGGTATTCTTCGGCCGCTTCGGAACTCTTTGCGTATTCAAGGATTGGTGTTCCGTCAACCGAAGACTCTTTAAATTTAACCGTTTCTTTAATGACGGTGTCAAAAACTAAATCCTGGAAATGCCCTCGCAGGGTTTCTAAAACTTCTTTTGCGTGGAGGGTTCTTGTTTTATGCATTGTTGGTAAAATTCCAGCAATTTTAAGTTTAGGGTTTAGTTTCTTCTTTACTTTTTTAATAGTTCTATTAACCAGGATCCCTGCTCCTCTTAAAGCCAGATAGTCTGTTACCATTGGGACAATAACCTCGTCAGCCGCCGTTAAAGCGTTTATTGTTAAAATACCTAGACTTGGAGGGCAATCTATTAAAATATAATCGTAGTAGGTTTTTAGCGGCTCTAAGATAGATTTTAAAATCCTTTCACGGTCATACATATTCATTAATTCAATCTCTGCTGTTGAGAGGTCAATATTAGAAGGAAGCAAATCAACATTGTTAATTTTAGTTCTAATTATTATTCCCTTAACAAAATTTTCTCCTTCGCCGTTTTCTTCGACTATGGCGTCATACAAAGATTTTCCTAATTCCTTCATTTCTATCCCGCATGAAATTGTTAATGAGGCTTGAGGGTCAGAGTCAACTAAAAGTACCTTTTTGTTTTTTTCTGCTATGGCGGCGCCCAGGTTTAAAGTAGTAGTTGTTTTCCCTACTCCTCCTTTTTGATTTGCTATGGCTATTATTTTTCCCATTTTTTAAGATCCTATTTTTTGATACCTAAGTTTATATTATGTTCTCTTGCTTTAGTTTTAATTACAGTTGTGAATAAGGCTGCTTTGCTTTTTTTAATATTTCCGGTTAGGTGGGTATCTTTGACTTCGCTTAAGGCTTGGAAAATTAAATTTTCTGGCACAAAATCTACAATTTTTCTAAAAAATCCTAAAGAGTGATCATCGTCTAATTGTTCCGCCATATATGAAGCGAAGGCTTCCTTTTCTGGAGTTCTTTTCTTCTTTTTTGAAACAGCGTTCTTCTTAACGTTATTTAAATTAGTCTGGTTTAACGTATGGATATAGTTAGTGTGACGGTTTCGCCATGTGGCAGTATCGTCACGTGGACCTTGTGATGTTTTCGTCACATGGTTGTTTATAGGTTTATTATCATCAACTTTTTCAAATATTTTTAAGTGAGCAACAGGTAAAATAGTATAACGAACATTTTCCCAAGTGCCGCCTTTATTTCTTAATCTAATGGCTGTTACTACTGGTTCGCCATTAAACCTAAATCTTAAAAGGCTTTTTATTCTGCGGTTGGCAGTTTCTCGGCTAATGCCTAAATCGCGAGCAACTTGTTCCTGACTAGGATAGCAGTCTCCGTTTTCGTCCATGTAAAGAGCAAGAGCGATTAAGGTTTTAAATTCTCGGTCAGATATCTTTCTTAGAAGCCCCGATGTTCTAGCGGCTACAAAAAGTTTAACAAATATTTTGTTTTCCCAAGATTTATCCAAAGCGTCAAACTCTTTTTGGATTTCGACTGTAACCATTTTTTCATCTTTGAATTTTTTGGAGGGAGTGAGGTCCTCGATGGGGAGACCGAGCTGTTCTCTAAAAACGTTCTTCTGTTTTTCAATCTTTTTGTCTTTGGCCATTGTCCTAATTAAAGCATAAAATCTTTAGCAAAAACTACCCGCTCTTTTTAATAACTTCTGTTTGATTTAAAGTCATTTGGTCGAAAGCCTGGGGCTCCTCTGATAAGTAATTATCAACTTCTTTGCGCATAATTCGCCAGGATCTGCCGACTTTTTTACCAAAAATTTTTCCAGGAACTCTTTCTCTGCTAACGAGGTCATAAACAGTTCGAGGACTTACTTTAAGAAGTTCTGCGGTTTGGTCAATGGTGAGGATTGCGTCTTTGTTTTCTTCTACCATTTTGAAGATACTCCACTTTTAATTGAATTTATTACATTTTAGTAGAAGACATAAGAAGATGTCAAGGGAAAAATAAAAAGGTTGGTAAAAGTAAAGCGGAATCTATGAGCGTAGAGTTGGCTGTGTTGCCATATATTCTTGAATTAAAACTTTGGCATAACTTCGCCCCACGCTTCTAATCATCTTTCTCGCAAAAACAATAAACACCAAACAAAGAAAAAGGGTTATACAAGAAATAGTAAGAGCTATATTGTTTGGATAAAACACCGTAAAGATTATTATGTTTAGCGCGGAAATTATAGCAGAGACAACATTCCCTCCAGAAAAATTACGAACGAAACCATATTCAGCATTATGTTGTCCGAGCAAAGTTCCTTTTCCAACCTTGCTTCGAATATGGCTTACTGCCTCATTGATGTATTTTCTAGAAAGGTTTTCATTCTTACTTTCAGCAATATTGTTTGGGATATTTATTCCAAAGTCCGCCCTAATTCGATTGTGAATCTTTTTGGTGTATTCAGAAGAAAAATTAGAATTGAGGTGTAGAAGAAAATCGGTTGTAGGAAAAGTAAGACCATTTTTATAAATTCTCTTTTCGAATATCCCTTTTGAAATAAGACGGTTCAATTGCATCATTAAAAAAAACAGTGCTAGGGGTAATGTTATGGCAGAGGTTATTTTAAGAGCAAGGAGTTCTCCTAAAAAATCACCGGCTAGAGGGTTTAGAAAAAAATAATAAAGGACAAAAAACGGAATCATTGAAAGAATGGCGGGGAAGGCACGGGCAATTAAAATATAGGGATTAAACTTCATACTACTCCTCAACCTCGTCATCATTCTGGTATCCCCATGCACTAAGAAAGGCATTATTGCATTCTTTAATAATACCGTTTTTATCCGCGATACTATTGGCCGAGAGGGCTTCATTGAATGCATAGTTCTTCAATAACAGAGCAGCTTCATTTTTTTTGCGTTCAGTTATATCTTTATAACTCATAACCACACCAATTACTTTCCCATCAGCTGTCTTTAAGGGAGCGGCAGCAACAATACAAGGGATTTTATTATTACCTCCTATCCTTTTTTCTTCTGTTTCAATTCTACTAGCACCATTAATCATCTTTTTAAGAGTACAGTTGGGTTTATGACAGTTGGGACCTGGAAATGACTGATAGCATTTTCTTTTTAGATTTTCTTTTTTGCTAAGTTTGGATAGTTTGCAAAATACTTCATTGACTCTTAACACATTATAGTCTTTATCAATTACCCGCATGGCATCAGCTGTGACATTAACTATTTTATCCAATTCGTAATAAATTTTTTTCAGTTTATCTTCTGCTTTTTTTATCATGGTTACATCCCTACCATATATATTGACATAACCCGCTTCTTGTATTGGAGAAACAGTGAGTTCCATGGTATTGTCTCCCGTGCTCACTTCTACGATCTGGGTCTTGTAGGACTTTTCTCTGATTATATTCTTTACTATATTATAAATTGGCTCTGGAGCATCATCGCCTATTTTATGCTTCCATTCTTTAAACTTTACCTTGCTGGCTTGATTACGATAAATGATTTTTCCATTAAAATCTATCCTGACTATTGGATTAGGATTCTCAGATGGGAATTTAGCTAAGTCTTTAATTTCATTTTCTGCTTTTTTTCTTTCAATAAAACCCTCTATTATTTTTGTTATACCATTAATTAGATCCCTCTCTTCTTTTAAGAAAGGACCCTCTTCTGCTACTGGCATTTTCTTTAGATAATATACTTCTGCCGTGCCCCCTTTTTTTCCTTCTATTCTAATATCTGACGATTGCTTCCATTTAGTTACCTTGAAGTCTCTGGACTTGTACTCCTTAGTACCGAAGATTATCCTACTACGGGTAATCTCTGGATATTGCCAGGAAAGCTGCATCAGCTTTACTGTTTCTCGAAATAACTTATCTAAAGTGATACCATGTTGAGTTGCAAGATTAGAGAGTTTTGTTAGGCAATTTAGCTCTTTTAACCTCTCATTAAGAATATCTTTGTTTTGTATTAGTTCTCGTTCTGTATTTTTAAGTTTTGTAATATTGTCAATGCTCACAAGAACCAACCTTTTTCCCATAACTTCCAGTGGAACAGTATTCACATTTAGATCTAATATCGTCATTTTTCCATCAATTTTAAATGGAAGGGCTGCTTCAGCCAGGTAATGGGGTTTTCCTGTCTTAAAAGTATCCAGAACTGTATTTCGAACTCCGCATATTTTACAATTAGGACCGAATCCACATCCTTCGATATTATCTAATGAATAAAGACAGCGAAGGGCTTCCCCACCACGAACTGATCTGAACCCCAAAAGTTGGACATGAACTTAACTAAACTAAGACCAACTGATGAGACTTGTTTTTATTAAATTTATCTTCAAATTCTTCAGGGGCATATAACCAAGTGAAGGATGCAACCTTTTTGTATTGTAAACATCATCAATCACCTACATTTAAATTATTTGCTAAAAATTTAACGGGACTTTTTCTCAATATCTAATTTTTTACAATCCTAACTTTATTTAAAATCATTCCCATCCCCCCAGTTTCCAAAAATATGCAAAGATTGCTTAAAGTTAAATCTTTTTTACCATCTGGTTTTAAATAATAATTTATTGTATCTGTGGTTTTTTTAGGCCTATAAATATCAAGCATTATCTTTCCTTTATTTTTATCTATCTTTTTATATAAACATAAAGCTGCCACTTCAGAAATATATGATCTTCTGATTCGCTTAAATGGTTTCAAAAGATCAGTTGGGATAATATTTCTAGTTAAATCCCTTAAGTCTTCGTCTATCTTTAATTTATAATCTTCCTCAATAATTCTCATAATTTCCTGCTCGAGATAATTCATGATCATTGGATTCTGATATACCATAGCAATATATAATTGATTCAGTTTCAGAAAATTATTTATCAAATTAACGAAATTATTTTTTTTACCATAAAATTTAATCATATCTTCTGAGGTTTCAAACCATTCTTCTTGAGACTTATCCAGCATTTCTTTAAATAGTTTTTTCAAGTGCCTTTGTTTAGTTTCAGCAATTTTAAAAATAATCTCCATTGGATTAATTTTGTTGTTAAAAGCATATCTTAGATAAGGTTTAAAAATCCCGATGTTCCAAATGAAATAAATCAACCAGTGAATTACTTTAAAAGAATTTAGCTGCTTTTCTGTCATATCTTTCGTTTCTCTTACCGATTCTTCAATTTCAAACACCCTTTTATTGTTATATATTCCGTATGCACCAAAAATAGGTCGGAATTTGGTTTTAACTTTAAATTTTTGTCTCCATTCATCTGTCTCATACCTGGAACCAGGCAGTAAGCGGATATTAAGCGGCTCAATATCATCATAGCCCATCTCAAAAGCTTCTTTTAAACTATGAGCATGACTTTTAGCACTTTCTCCAGGAAGTCCAATTAGTATATCAGTAAGTACTCCTAAATTGTGTTTTTTATAATAGGCTATTTGGGTATTAAAATCTCTAAATCTAAGCGCTCCGCGTCCGACAATATTTAACACTTCTGGATCTGTTGATTGAATTGCAATATAACCTAGATTTGCTTTAGTGATTTTAGCAATTTCAATATTCCGATTTCCTGCATTTTTCGAATGCCACAAATATGCGTTCACCGGATAACCTGTCCTATCCATTACCTCTCTTATTTTTTTAGCTATCTCAATATCTCGGGGTAATATACCAAAATTGGCATCACAGAAAATCCAAGTTACCTGTCCGGCGCTATGATCAGCTACATAATCTAATTCTTTTTGGACAAGCTCCATAGATCTTTGTCTTAGTTTGGCATACTCTTTACCTCCCCAGCAGCAGTAAGCACAACCAAAAGGGCAGCCTCTATTAGTTTCCAAAAGTGGAATCATATTAGGATCTTTTAAAAATGGATCAAGCCAACCATTTAGAAAAGGGCTTGGAAAATCAATCTTTAATTTTTTTTGTGTAAAATCTACAGGAATATATTGGAATTTTCCCTTAATCATGCCAGCACAACCTCTTGGTAATATTGAATCGTCTCCTTTTAACATATTTTTAACCAATTCTTCGAAAGGGACCTCACCTTCGTGAATAATATAATAATCTAGATTCGGTTTTCGCAACAAAAATTTTTTAATATCTTTAGCTTCTAATCTAATATGTGGACCTCCTATAATAGTTTTAATTCTCGGATTCAGCTCTTTTGCCAATTCTAAAAATACTTCATTCAATCTAGTATTCCAACTGTAATTACTTAACCCCAGAATATCTGGAGGACTTTTTTTTAACGCTTTTTCTAAATTCTTTGGATATTTAAATAATTTAATCTTGATTTTTCCTCTTAATTTATCGTCAGTATAGGCTGCTAAACATGCAATATTTAAAGGGATTACATAAGTAGTTTTGACAGTATCATAAATTAAATCTGCTAGATAAATCTTTAACATAATGACCTTACCCCAATCTTTGGTCCAGTTTTTAAGTTAGCATCACGATTTGTAAACTGATATCAACCACCCTGGCCTCGGGAAGTGTGCTCTCATCCCTAATTAAGTGAACATAAATATGTGGTTTTACTTTTTCATTAAAATTGATATCTGTATTACTCAGTTTAAGACGCTTTTGAATTTCACTCAGTACATCTAGCTCTGATTCCCCAAGTTCTTTTTGTGAGGCAAAATCTTCAATTACACTACCAAGTAGTTGTCTCCTGTAATAGGGTGATACCAGTTTCATTTTGTCTATATGATCATTATTAAAATCCACAGATGATACTATATCCTTCCTCACATTATTTGTAATAAATTGCCATGTCTGCCCATAATCAATTTCTTCTTTTGTTATATCAAAAGTTTTAACAATTTTTAATATAACATTTAGCTCAGAGTTACCTATTTCTCTTTTCTTGATAAATTCATATATTACAGGCTTAAATATTTTACGGATACTCTTTTTTTCAAATTTCTTAAGTTTGCCAAGTTGTTTGACATTGATATTTCTTTCACTGATAATTTCTTTCTTTAAGTCATTTAATTCGGAAATTAGTTTAGCATTACACTTTTTGCATAGAGCAGTAGTTGAAAGAATTGAGATTTTTTCTCCGCATTCTTTGCAATTTCTAGCCATAACAATTCCTCTCTTTTTTAATTACTGTTTTCTCGTAACTGATAATTTCTAGGGTTGACTTGTTATAGTTATATTATCTTTCAAATATTATAATATAGTATAAAATAAAAATGGACAACTGAATTAATGATTGAGGGGATATTATGTTTGTTTATTTTGCAGTAATTTTATTTTTTGGAATTTTCTACCTTTTATTACAATTAAAAAAAGCTTCTAAAAAATGGTTTTACATATCATTGGTTTTTATAATAATAACTTCCCTTCTAGTTTTATTTACTAGAACTGTAAATGGAATGTATGGTTATCTTGCCCATATATTTTTAAATTGGTGGGTTTGGCTTACTTTAATGTTTTGGATTCCAGCTAGGTACGTAATAAAGAACTGGTTAAAAATACTATTTCGAGTCTTTTCTGGTATTTTTTTTATTGTTACAATTTTAACAGTTATTCTAGATCTTCTAGTAGACTACAATATCATATTGATCTGATCCAGGATTCTAGTATGCGCTGATAATTATTGTACTAATTAAGGAAATTAATTGTAATTTATTATGTCACAGGTATAATGGAAGATGTACAATATAAGTCCATATAATGCGGGTTTTCGGAAGAGATATAGTCATTTTTAGACCGGAAATAGCTTAGACTTTTTTACGGGGTCAGTCTATAAGCCGGGTTATGTATAGACAATTGGGTGTTCTTTAGTTCATGTTTACGGTATTGGTGATGCAATGAAAGAAGAAAAATTAGATGGTTTTCAATTGCAACATAAAAATCCAGAAAATAATAGAAGAATTGTTACAGAAAATGGGGAAAAGATATATTGGTTAAATCTAAGTAATAGGTTTAGTTCCGGTATGTATATATCCTCACCTGAATCCTTTATTGCAGTTCTAACATTGCGTACAGTGACCAGAGAGAAAAACGTCTATGCTTTTATTTTATACTTTAATGTCTAAACCATAAGAAGTTCAAATTATGCTATATAGTTCGCTTTATACTTGACACCTTGAAAATGGTGCTATATGCTATGTATAATACAGATAATACGTAGTATTAAGCCAAATATGACAAGAAAAAAGCTACCAGCCGTTTTAGAACCGGAGGAAGCGCAAAATTTACTTAAGCAGCCAAACAAGCGCTACCCCACCGGTTTAAGAAATAAAGCAATAATGTCTTTAATGCTTCACTGCGGATTAAGACTTGCTGAGGTTACTAATTTAAGACCGGGAAGCATTAACCTTACCAAAGGAAAATTAAGAATAGTTAACGGCAAGGGGAACAAAGACCGAGATCTGGCCATACCAGAATATTTAGTAGACCTGCTTGAAGCCTGGCGTAAGATAAGACCAAAGGACAATTATTTCTTTTCAACCCTTGGAGGCAAAAAACTTTCCGATAGATACATTCAGCAAATGGTTGGTAGATATGCGCGCAAAGCCGGTATTGCTAATAAAAAAATATCCCCCCATACATTAAGGCATAGTTACGCAACTCAATATTATAAGCAAACAAAAGACATTGAGACCCTTCGCCGGATCCTGGGCCATACTAATATTGGAACCACTACAATTTATATTACCCTTGCCAATACAGATGTTGAGGAAGGTATGAAGTCTTTTAAAGGGTTTCTATAAAAAGGTTTTGATTTAATTATTATTTTAATGATTATAAACTATTCTCTTGCAACAACCCATATAATTTGTTAATTTTACTATAAGTTGCTTGTGCAAGAGAAAAGTCATGGGTTATGTAAAAAGAATTAACATAATGACGGTCAGTGATTTTTGGGATAGCTTCAATACAGAGGAGAAATGCCACGATTATCTGTTTAAAAAGCGCTGGCCAGAAGGATTCGTATGTCCTCTATGCAAGGAAAGAGAATCACATTTTCAACCGGAAAGGAAATTAAACTGGTGTCTGAAATGTGGGTATCAAGCTTCAGTAACATCAGGCACCATCTTTCATAGCAGGAATTTACCTTTGTGGAAATGGTACTGGGCGATATATCGAGTTGCTCAAGACAAAAAGGGATTTTCAGCCATGCAATTAATGAAAGAAATAGGTGTTTCTTATCCAACAGCATGGTACCTTTTGCAAAAGATACGAGAGGCAATGAAAAAGCGAGATGGACAATATATGTTATCTGGAACCATAGAAATGGATGATGGATATGTTGGTGGAAAAGAAGAAGGTAAGATAGGTAGAGCAGGTGAAGAAAAAGTGCCTATAGTAGTGGCAGTTGAAGAAAGAATTACAAAAAAAGGATTAAAACCAGGCTATACTGCTATAAGGGCGGTGCCAAATCTATCTGGAAGATACATTAACAAATTTGCACAATCAAAGATAAGGCTGGGTTCAATTATAAAAACAGATGGTTGGAAAGGGTATTCAAGTTTATCAAAAAAGGGGTTTTATCACGATATTATAATTACGGGAGGAGGAAAGGCAGCTGGTGGATTATTTCCGTGGGTGCATGTTGTTATTGGAAACCTGAAACGTTTTATTTTGGGTACCCATCATCATGTCGGTAAAAATCATATCGACGGGTATATCGCTGAATACGCTTATAGGTTAAATAGGCGTTTCCATGAAGAAGACTTATTTAACCATTTATTTCAGGCTTGTTTGCTTTTATCACCTAAGCCAAAAGAGTCTTTGAAGAAATAAGAGAATACTTTATAATCATTTATAATTTTATAAAGGAGGAAAATATTTATTTCTTTAACAAAAAAACAATATCTATCTCTTTATTGATATCACTTCTTACTATTCTTTTATTAACCACTGGCTGCTGCCAGCTTGGTTCCGGAATAACCTCATTTCTAGATGATATTAAAGATCAGCAGGAATCTGAGTCAAGCAGCCAGGAGGAATCTATATCAGATGAACAGGAAGAATCTACCGGTAATAGCGAGGAAGAGCAGGCAGAAGAAAATATCTCCCTGCCAGACGGTCCAAACTGGATACTGGCAATCGGAGGCGGGGGACGCGACTATGCCCCTTCCGTAACTGTAACAGATGATGGTTATGTAGCCGCAGGCATGACTACATCATTTGGACATGGAAGCGGAACCAATAATCTGGACGGCTCCCATGATTTCCTTGCAGTCAGGCTCAATAAAAAGGGAGATCTTATCTGGGGCACGGTTATTGGAGGTCCGGAAGACGAGAGAGGCAGTTTTTCTGTTACTCCAACCTCCGATGGCGGATTCTTGCTTACCGGGACCACACAATCTTTTGGTTCGGGAGGAGCCGATATCTTTGTGGTTAAGCTCGATCCCAGGGGCCGCCTAAAATGGGCCAAGGCTATCGGAGGCAGCGGTCAGGAGACAGGAAAGACCACTCTGGAGGTTGAAGGAGGGTATATCACCCTTGGAGATACGACTTCCGCCGGAGCCGGGAAAAGGGATCTACTGGCAGTAATGTTTGACCGGGATGGAAACATAATATGGGCCACTGCAATCGGAGGCGCCGAAGACGATACCGGTGCCGGCATCTCAAAGGTAAATGGCGGCTTTATTATTGGCGGGACCATATGGTCCTATGGGGCCGGAGGGGCTGACGGCTGCTTTATTAAAATCAATGATTCCGGAGATGTCCTGTGGAGTAAAACTGTAGGAGGCGCCGGGGACGAAGGCATTAACTGGGATGGTGTAAGGGTCCTAAGCGATGGAGGATTTGTCCTGGGAGAGGGCACGACTTCATATGGAGCAAAAAAACAGGCGATCTGCTGCATGAGGCTTGATTCCGATTGCAGCGTTGAGTGGGCCCTGATGATAGATGGTCCCAAAGATGACGCAGGCTGGACGATGAATAAGACTCCTGACGGCTATATTGCCGGAGGGAAATATGATATGGCCCAAAATGGAGGAGATACAGTATATATTAAGATTGACATTAATGGTGATTTCTTATGGGCAAGGACCCTGGGCGATGAGCGTCTTGACGAGATCGAAGAGATACTGCCGGCAGACAATGGCTATATCATGGCTGGAGTTACTAGATTAGCAGAGCCTAATGGAGATTTCCTTATAGCTAAGGTAGGTGAAGATGGGTTTGTAGGAGGAGACTTAGATCCCGTGCAGGAGCTTATACCTGCGTCGATTACTACTGTTAATCCTGAGGTCGATTCGTTTTCACCCATACAAACCGATGTTTTATCATTGATAAATATTATATCTGTTTCTCCCGATATAGAGACTCCGAACCTGGAGATCAATGTTATCCACAGGAATTAGCTTAATAATTTAAGATATTTTTTCTCAATAATAGATATTTCAATATGCTGTCCGGCTAAAAGATCTATTTAAATTTAAACAATCTCTTTAAATATGCACCGTGCCATAAAGTATGAAATAATGAAATTAAAAACATTGCGATGCTAAACTCAACATGCCAGTACAGAACATTGAAAGGCAAGGGAACCGTTATGCCGTAATTAATCCTTATCACCAATAAAATACCCAGGGAACCTGAGATCAAAAATGAGACCAGTAAGAGTATATTCCAAATCTTCCTATGGCTGGCAACTCTGATGATTTTTTTCTTTGACAGAATATAGCTGACCGCATACAGGACGCCTAAAGCCAGAAAAATCACCAGTAGATCATAAGTTGCCTTTGTTTTACTTTCGATTGTGGCTGGCGTCTCCGTAATTTGAACATCAGAATCTGACTCTACCTCAACAACCAGTACGCCTCCGGCTCTGTCTTCAGGCGCGGGTAGAGACTTATCGCATATTCCATCATCATCAGTATCAATATAGCGGCCGCACTCTCCGGGATAAGTGCAGTCTATCTCACCATACGGACAATCTTCAAATGCCATAGTCGCCCCGGAGATTAAAACAAGTAGTATTAATATAAAGATTATTTTTTTCATATTTTTATATGAGTAAATTTATGTTTGACTCTTAGCCTCTTCCGCAAGATCCTTGATTATTGCCGGAGAAAATTTATATTCTGCCTGTCTTATTTCTTCCAGTGTTGTATTGATGTCATACTCTTTCTGAAGATCAAATTCAGCTATAATCTTTGATAGAAGAACTTCAGAATCAATTTCCCAAAGAGCAGCCACTTCCTGCACGCTCAAAGCCTTCATCTCGCTTCCCTCAATTTCTACGGAATGATCATGTTCGTGTTCATGCTCTTCATTCGCCTCTTCAATCATTCCTTCATCTACTTCCTCTACTACTGTTGGGTTTTCAGCAGTACATCCCGCAACTGCGATAAGTACGACTACCATTACTGCTATCAGGATTACTTTCTTCATATCAGTCACACCCTTTCCTTTATTAATAAATAAAAAAGTTAACCTTTCCTTATTTATTAATACTCCGAAGGGATGAGATTTCTTTCAGATTATTATTTTCCGCGCTGTAGTCCCATGCCTTCCCAGCTGCGGATCTCACTGGCAGTAAAAATATTATCTTCCAAAATTTTGCCGATGATTTTTATTTTTTCACCTATTTCTAAAGATACTCTCTGACTGATAATCATTTCCTCAGTAATTATTTCCCATTTTTTACCATTAAGATCCTCTATCAAAATAGTATCCACATTATCCTCCATGATCACTCCAGCTAAAAGTCCGTTTTCCGGATCGGACCATCTTAAGGATTTGTTTTCCTCAATACCTCTATAAGCGGGAATATTTTCCGCAAAAACCTTTTCTATTCTTTCCGCTCCGCCGCTGTAGAAAAATGTAACTCCCAGTAAAATGCTTATCACAATATTAATGCTTAAAATTTTAAATAGCGGATAGCGGTAGCCAGTCCTCGTATGCCTGATGCCTGAAATAGAGACTACTAAAAATATAATTAAAAATATTACCCACAGGATTGGCAGGGAAGCAATCAAAAATTGAACTTTTGAATATGAAAGAGAAAAAAACAAGCCAAAATCACTTTCCGCCATACCATATAGAATAATTGAAAAGGCGATGCCTCCAAAAAACATAAACAGAATAAATACGATCCATAAAATATAATTTTTAAAAATAAAATGCCACCGCGGACTCGGTTTGATATCCTCAGAAACTATTTTGTTTATAAGTTTTTGCGATTTTTTAATTTCTTTTTCCATAAGCTCATTATAGTTCAAACATGATATTATTCTTACTTGCTTCTTCACGGAACGCTTTTTTAGCACGATGGATAAGTGTCGCTATTGTTCCCATCGGCTTTTTTAAAATATCTGATATTTCATTGTAGTTTTTTTCTTCTAAAAATTTAAGCACTAAAACATCGCTATATTTTTTTGGGAGACCATTTAAGATTTTCTGGATCTCCATATTCTTGTTCCCATTATAGAGTTCTTCTACAAAATCATTTCCAGGCAGCATATCTTTAAAAAGCTCATCGTCAATATTTACATGTTTGTCCTTTCCATAAGATTTTGATTTTTTCCATCCAGACATAGTTGTATTGTAAACGATGCAATAGGCCCAGCTGGAAAATCTCAAACTGCTGTCAAATTTATTTAAGTTTTTCCATATCTTTAGAAAGGCTTCCTGCAAAATATCATCAGCTTCTTCAGGTGAGAAAGAAGAAATTCTCAAAATATAGCGGATTAGTTTTTTTTCATATTTCTCAAACAGGCATGCAAAATACTCAATATTTTGTAATGACTTATGAACAAGCTCATCATCAGTTAGTTTCCGGAATTCATTTTTAGAAATATGCATAGATTATATTTAGTCCGATACAATACGGTTGCAATTAAAATAATAGTTTTTGATTATACACTATATCCAGCATTAAATTTAGCCATTACTGGCAGTGCTCCGATCTTCCAAACACCTTTTTCAAAAAACGCTTCTATAGCCTGCTGCTTTGCCCTTTTATCAGATTAGAGTGTGACACTTTGTACTTTTTTTAAATATTCAGAAATTTTCACGTTTTTGTCAATATAACTGTGAATATTTGTAGTAATACTGTGTTTTTAACGATTTTTAGTAAATTCTTTTTATTATTCTATTACATCCTGCAATGTAATATTTTCAGGAGACTCTGAGCCCCATATCTCTGCTAAAGTAGTTGCTGGTTCTTGCTGGCTATTGTCAATAAAATCTTCAAGGCTTGGCTTCGGACCCTGCTCCGGGCTTGATGGCCGGGCTGTACTTGATCCTGAACCTGTAAATAAAAAATCCAGCCCTATTCCCTCAATAGCTGTTGCAATAAGTAATGCTACTATAAACCAGAAACAGTCACTCTTTATATACTCCGAAAAACTGCTGCTTCCGGAACCTGCACAGTGTTCGACTATCTTTGCACCAAGGTTGTATATTATTGATAGCTCCATATTATTCTACCTTTTCCTTTGATGCTAAAATATTAAATACGTGCAATGTCTTAAAAAAATATGTTTCTCTATCTTTTAATAATTTTCTGCATTCAGGCCTCTTTCTCAACCAGGCAAGTAGACCAAACCCATCTATAACCAGTACAGCTATTAAAAATACTATAAAGATCCACGGTGTTATAATACCGCCGCCTATTTTTAATAAAGCCTTTGAGCCATTTGCATAATAGGAATTTAATAATGCATGTTCTATGGAAACCCAGACATAAACCAATACAGGTATGGCCCATACCCATTCTCTCTTTACTTTCTTCCTGATATGCAGAGCCAGCCCCACAGCCATTCCTATAAGCCCTGTGGCTGCTGCATGGCCGATATATCCAAATGCTCTTCCATCTACCATAATGCCAAGGGCATCAGGGAAAAAATATAATCCGCCTATATGAGGGCCATAGGTAAATGGAAAACTTATTCCCTCCCAGAAAGTCTTTTCAATGATGCCAAACCCGGACCCGGCAAGAACAGACAATATCAAAAAATCAGAAGCATTTGGCATTGATTTTCTTATTTTATAGAGAAAATATACTGCCAGCGCAACCGGTACAAGCTTAAACAATTCTTCCACAGGGCCCACTATCCAGCCGCTCATAAGTGCGCTTCCCATATTGGCACCAGCCATACTCATTAATTTATACAAGAGAAAAGCAAGTCCTCCACTTATCACTATCCCCTGCAAAAAAATTGAAAGTAGTCTTTTCCAGCCAACTGTCCTTGTAAAAATAGAGAGTACCAGTATCTCTGTTAAAAACCAGATCTCGATCCAGAAATAATATTTTCCCCTTACTATAAAATAGATCAGGAGAAAAATAATACCAGCGGCCCATACCCATATTAACCATTGCGGAATTCTTCGAAGTTTTAAACTCTTATTAATAATTGATTTAATTTTATTCATAATTTGAATATTAAACTATTTTTTATAGTTGAGCAAATATTTTATTGTACTTTTATCCGTTAATTTATGATATTTAAACATCTTTTAGCCTTATTGGGTTAAAATACAAATCTCTTTCAACTTTTAGACCAAAAGGACCCCTTATGCTCTCTAATTCAGATAAAGAAAAATAACCAAGCTCTTTTTCAAATCCATCCACTAATCCAAAAAAGGTATCGACATCATCAAATTCAGTGGCGTACCATGTCCAGCTAGACCAAGGGGTAAAAAACTTTACATAAGCAACGGCTTCATCTCCCTTTTCTCCTTGCGAATACAGCTTTGGAACTTCCTTCTTGATTGTTTTTGTTAGTAATTTCATTCTCTTTCCTTTCTCTATAAAAATAATTTGCTTCCGCACGAGCGGAATAAAAAAAGAAGGTTCTTAATGTAGTCAAGGTGGAGATTTTACGGTTACTCACAGAGGAATTGGGAGGGATAAATAGCAAAGCGGTTTATGCTCACAAAGGAAAATACTACCTTTACGGAAGAAAGGTTCTGCGTATAATCCCTTCCTGGAAGCAAATCGATCCGAATAAAAAGGCTTTTGAAATGAGCTATCATTTTGAAAAAATGAAGCTCTCTTATGCTTCCAGCATAGGAGTAAGGTCTTGAAGAATGAAAGTCCTTATTAGCGTTAGTGAATTTGAAAAGGGGATTGGGGTGGGGATTAAAAATCTTTGTTTACAAATTTGTAAACAAGTTTTAACGGGTAGGTTCAAAATCTTTT
>Ga0233431_1002484_pt1 | contig 25641 bp, 24 predicted proteins | sample SI_118_April2016_FD_179867 | JGI IMG/M metagenome (GOLD analysis project Ga0233431, IMG submission 179867) | Seawater microbial communities from Saanich Inlet, British Columbia, Canada - SI_118_April2016_200_MG | ecosystem: Environmental > Aquatic > Marine > Inlet | place: Canada: British...
TGTTGCCGATCTGTTGATCCTATCCGATGAAGTTAGATACATCGGTGATGAAATTGCGGTGGTGGTTGCAGAAGATGAACTGATTGCGCAACAGGCAGTTGAACTCGTAGAAATTGACTATGACGTCTATGATGTCATCACCCAATCGGATCAGGCACTGGCTGAAGATGCTCGTGAAATCCATCCGGGATCGGGAAATATTGCTGGAAAAAGCAGTTATGAAGTGGGTGGTAATTTAGGAGAAGCCTTCGCCGCCTCTGATATGATACATGAAGCTGAATATAAAACAGCCATGGTTCAACATCTCCATATTGAAAATCATACTGCTTTTGCTTACATGAATGACTTAGAGCATTTGGTAATCGTTTCCTCTACTCAAATTCCACATATTGTCCGACGGGTAGTCGGTCAGTCACTGGATTTACCCTGGAGTCGCATTCGGGTTAAAAAACCTTACATAGGTGGTGGATTCGGAAATAAACAGGATGTGGTACTGGAACCAATGGTGGCCTTTTTATCCTATCATCTGGAGGGAAGACCCGTTAGAATAACCATGACCAGGGAAGAGTGTATGCTAAATACACGGAATCGGCACCCCATGGAGTTAAAAGTAAAAATTGGGGTGACGAAAGATGGAACCATGAAGGGTCGGGCGATGAACGTTATTTCCAATACCGGAGCCTACGCCTCCCATGGACATTCCATTGCTGCTGCAGGTGGCAGTAAAAGTTGTTTATTATACCCTCGACAGGTCATCGCTTATGATGCCCGGACGATTTATACCAATACTCCAATCGGTGGTGCGATGAGGGCCTATGGTTCCCCACAGATCATGTTCGCCATTGAGTGTGCGGCTGATGATATGGCACGGAAACTAAAAATGGATCCTGTCGATTTTCGTTTGAAAAATGCAGCTAAAGCAGGGGATATCAATCCATTAAACAAACAGGCGATCTCGACAGCTGGCATCATTGAATGCCTTCAAAAAGGAAGAACAGCCATCGACTGGGATCAGAAATTAAAAGAAATTGGTAATAGTCAATCAGGTACTGTTCGAAGAGGACTCGGTGTCGCCTGTTTCAGTTATGGAACCGGAACTTATCCGGTTTGTGTGGAAATCGCCGGGGCCAGAATTATTCTAAATCAGGATGGTTCAGTGCATGTCCAAACCGGGGCCACTGAGATCGGACAGGGATCCGATACTGCCGTCGCCCAAATGGTCGCTGGAACCATGGGGATCTCATTTCAAAAAGTTCATATTGTTTCCACCCAGGATACTGATGTGACACCATTTGACACGGGTGCGTATGCTTCCAGACAAGTTTATGTGGTTGGAAATGCAGTTTTTAGAGCTGCCAGTGAATTGAAAAATAAAATATTAAACTTTGCCGCTGAAACCACAGAAATTCCGACCGAAAACCTGGATATTGTTGACGACTATATTGTTACGGTCGATCAGAATGCCAGACAGGTCATCAGTCTGGCTGATTTATCTATCCAGGCTTATTACCATAAAGAGATCGGTGGGCAACTGACGGCAGACATATCCTATAAAACCACTACCAATGCACCTTCATACGGCTGTACCTTTGTCGATCTTAATGTTGATGTGCCACTTTGCAGAGTGACCATCAATGAAATCTATAATATCCATGATTCAGGGAAAATAATTAATCCCATGATGGCCAGAGGGCAGGTTGAAGGAGGTGTTATCCAGGGTATTGCGGCGGCACTTTCCGAGCAAATGTTAATCGACCCTAAATCAGGTAAGGTCTATAACAATAATATGCTGGATTATAAAGTTCCCACCATGACTGACGCTCCGGATGTTCACTCTGATTTTGTGGAAACTGAGGAACCAACTTCCAGTTACCAAACCAAGTCATTAGGAGAACCGCCAATTATTTCTCCTCCACCAGCTATTAGAAACGCTATTTTACATGCAACCGGGGTCGCCATTAATGAATTACCCATGACACCCCAGGTAATTTTTGAGCATTTTAAAAAACAAGGGTTGATTTAAATAAGAAAGCGGAGATAACACAACCATGTTTCAGTTAAATAATTATATAAAAGCAAATTCGGTCAGTGAAGCCATTGAAATGCTAAAAGCTGATGCTGATGCCCGATTGATTGCCGGTGGCACCGATGTCTTGATCAGACTTCGTGAAGGTAAAAAAGAATTTGGCAGGCTAGTGGATATCCATGATCTGGGGGAACTTAAACAATTGACGATCCAGAATGATGGAACCTTGATTATCGGATCCGGTGTAACCTTCAGTATGGCAATGGCTTCCGAATTGATCCAAAAAAATATCCCTATTTTAGCAGAAGCTTCCAGTACAGTTGGTGGACCACAGGTTCGAAATGTGGCTACTATTGGTGGCAATGTTTGTAACGGTGTCACCAGTGCTGACAGTGCTTCCTCTTTATTTGCACTGAATGCAATTTTAAACCTGGAGGGGCCGGACGGTAATCGACAAGTTCCAATTGCTGATTTCTATCTAGGTCCTGGTAAGGTTGATCTTAAGCACGGTGAAATTTTAACAGCATTTATTATTGCACCCCAGAATTATCAAAATTGTTACGGTGTTTACTATAAATATGCCATGCGAAATGCAATGGATATCGCCACCATCGGTTGTGCTGCCATCTGTAGAGTTGAAAACAATCACCTGGCAGAGTTACGACTTTCTTATGGTGTCGCAGGACCGGTCCCCATACGGTGTTTTCAAACAGAAACAATGGTAAATGGGAAAATCATCTCTGATCAGTTGATCAGGGATATCGGGGATAGTGTTATAAATGACGTTAATCCCAGGACATCTTGGCGGGCTTCCAAAGAATTTCGATTACAAATTATCAGTGAATTAGCCAGAAGAGTGGTTCGTAATGCAATTGAAAAAGCAGGGGGAAAATTCTAATGAAAAAAAACATTTCTTTTACAATTAATGGTCGACGAAAAAACCTGGATGTCGATATTCGTCAATCCCTGCTGGATGTCATTCGGGAAGAAACCGGAATTACCAGTACTAAAGAAGGTTGTGGTGTTGGGGAATGTGGTGCCTGTTCAGTGTTAATTGATGAGGTACTAGTGGATGCCTGCATTTATATGGCAGTCTGGGTTGACGGAAAAACCATTCGCACTGCAGAGGGGGAAAGTAAAGAGGGAAAACTATCCAGTGTTCAACAGGCCTATGTTGATGAAGGGGCCGTTCAATGTGGATTTTGTACACCAGGCTTAATTATGGCCTCCACTAGCTTTGTGGAAAATCAAAAAGATCAACCTGTCACAAGCGATGATATCCGGAAAGCTCATGCCGGTAATATCTGTCGTTGTACAGGATATAAAAGCATCATTAACGCTGTCGAAAAATGCCTCAACGAATAGGATAAACATAATCTAATGATTACAAATAAAACCATATTCAATTTACTAAAACAAATGGCTGACGCTTTCACATTCACTTTTGGAGATAAGTGTGAGATCGTTATTCATGATCTGAGTAATATCCAGCAATCAATCGTCTACATCACCGGCGACGTAACCAATCGGGTTGTCGGAACCCCTGTTTCTGATGTGGTTATTAAAAAGATCATGGAAAAGGGCGATAAGGTAGAAGATCAGTTCGGATTTAAAAGCATTACGGATGATGGTCGGGAACTAAAGTCCAGTACTTTGTTTATCAGGGACGATAATGAAAAAGTCGTGGCCGCATTTTGCATAAACCTGGATGTAACAGACTATCTAAACGCCATACAAACAATCAGTGCTTTCGCTGGAGGATTAAAATCCGGCGAAATAGAAAAAATCTCAGAAAAAATTGCCTATTCCGTTGATGAAACTGTGGATTCACTCTTTGAACAAGCCGTAAATGAGATTGGAAAAAGACCGGCAACCATGACCACCCCTGAAAAAGTTAAGCTGGTTAAATCCCTGGAAGATAAAGGTGCCTTTCAAATCAAAGGAGTTGTCAATCAGGTAGCGATTCGGCTGGGGGTTTCAAATTTCACTGTTTATAATTACATCAAAAAAATACGTGCCACCAATGGTTCATCGTTATATAAAGTTATTAATTAGCGCTTAACAGATTGATTGGGTTTTCCTCAGCGATACGGAAGTCGCAAATCAGCCCAATTCAACATTTATGAGGATCAATCACAAGTTATGTTTTTCAGAATCTAAGTTGCTTTCTTTAGCCATAGTCCGTCACTTTCGTTTCTTCCTAATATTAACAAACTCGTATAATCCTAATTTTAAACTTCCATGTTTCGTTAGAATATCAAAATTAGATAGTAGGGTAAAACACACAGAACCCAATATTGGATTTATTGTTGTTTTTTATGCTCATATTTGATAATTTTCTCATGCTTGAACAACTTATGGCTTATACTTATTCTTAATTTATTTAACGGCAGAAGATTACTCTTCGGGTCTTGAAATAATATCTAGTATCGATCTTGATTTGATTCTGGCTGATATCGTTTTGGGAAGTTATACAGGGATCGATATCCTGAAAGAGGTTAACCGATTAGAATTGAACGTCCCGGTTATTATGTTTACAGGTGTGCCTGATATCAATACTGCTTCCGATGCTGTGAGACTTGGTGCTTTCGATTATTTACCTAAACCTGTTCATAAGGATGTACTACTGCACACCACTAGTAGATTGTTTCCAATATAACGTTGCAATATTAATGATTCTCTGATAAGATGTGACCATACAATTCGATCACATTTTAACTAAGGAGAAAACTATGCCATTTGTTAGTAAAAGAACTAAATTAGTAATTGAAACTAAAACATTGGAACAGCTTAAAAAAATTTCTACATCCAGAACTGAGGTGAAAGTAAAAGTGGAAAGAGCAAAAATCATTTTGGAATTTTATTTTGGAAATTCAATCAGCTCAATTGCAAAACAACTAAACACGAACCGTCCAAAAATAGATCGCTGCCTTGATAAAGCCTTTGAATTAGGTGTTATGAATGCGTTAAAGGACCTCCCCAGATCAGGGAAGAAAGCGAAAATAACAGATGATGCACGTTCATGGGTCATTGCATTGGCATGTAAAAAACCAATTGATTTTGGCTATTCATATGAACTTTGGACGACAAGACTTTTAGCTCAGCATGTTCGAGATAACTATAAAAAAGAAGGATATGATTGTCTTAAGAAGCTTGGGCGAGGAACAGTCTCAAAAATTCTAAACAAGCATGATATTAAACCACATAAAATAAAGTATTATCTTGTAAAAAAAGATCCTGAGTTTGATGAAAAAAAGGCTCAAGTTTTATTTTTTTATAAAACAGTAGAAATGTATAGAGAAGGGAAACAGGATAGTGGTGATAATCTTTTTTTCATTTCCTATGATGAAAAGCCTGGGATTCAGGCAATTGAAAAAATTGCACCAGACTTACCGCCAGTTAAGGGGAAATTCAGTAGTGTTGGTAGAGATTATGAATACAAAAGACATGGAACCCAAAGCCTAATGGCTGGGATAGATCTCTTGACGGGGAAGATAATTGGCCAAGTAACTGATCGCCATCGCAGTCGAGAGTTTGTTGAGTATCTAAAAAAAATTGATAGGGTATACCCTAAAACACATAAAATCAAAATGATACTGGATAACCATTCTGCTCACATTTCAAAAGAAACTAGAGCCTATTTGAAAACAAAACCCAATCGGTTTGATTTTGTATTTACGCCCAAACATGGTTCTTGGCTAAATCTAATTGAATGTTTTTTCAGTAAAATGGCTAGAACATTTTTGAGACAAATTCGCGTATCATCAAAGGCTGAATTAAAGGAAAGAATTGAACTATACCTATCAGAAGTAAACAAGGACCCAGTAGTTTTTAAATGGAAGTACAAAATGGATGAAATAAAGGTATAGTTTATTGATATATTAATTTGGAATCAAACTACTAGGAGTCGTATTGGTCAATACCGAAAAATGTAACGGATGTGGCGACTGTGTTGACGGTTGCCCGTACGGTATGATCTTGATTGGCAATGACAATATCGCCTTTAAGTGTGATTATTGCGATGGTGATCCGGCTTGCGTCAAAGAATGTGAGCCTAAAGCTATAATTTTTGTTGAGGGTGACAAGGAATTGCGCAAGATCAACGGTTTGCAGATGAAGCATCGCAGCAAAACCGGCAGTCCAGCCGAAAAACGCTATCAACTTGGAACAAACCTGCTTATAAGTGCTAGAGGATAAACCTGTGCCTCCATAAAATTGATGATCTTGCAAAAAGTAAAAATCAATTGAGTTTTTGTGGAGCCGCATCATTATAAGTATTAATCTAATTTCGCTGACACCTATAGGTACAGTTATAAAAACCCAAACGTTTTATGTATTGTAAAAAAAGCAATGCAATAACCTGAATATCACTGATCAGATCTGACATACATATATATACTCATTGAGTATATATATGGTTTCTGGCATATATCCCCATGCAACAACATTCAGGTTAATTGCTCGAAAAAGAGAAGCCACAGTGAAAGTGCTTACTCCCTGAGCAAATGCAGTTATACCTTTCACTTGCTTGATATAATGTTTAAAAGCAATAACTATCGCCGTATTTCCTGAAGTAGCAGAAGAGGCTTGCACCTTATACACAGGTTCAATTTCCATAGTTGTGCATTCTTCAGTCACAATGGCGCCAAAGAGCTTTTTAAAAGTCGTCAGAACTTCTTTTATATCGACCAGGAATAGTATTTACATTTGGCACACCAGCATCGTTACGAGTTGGTTCAAAGGTAGAGACAGGCAGATTAAATATTTCATTTTGATGTGTGTAAATATCACAAATTTGACAGGTAACCTATGACAGTGGCATACTTTTCGGATAATAAAATATTATAAGACTGTTGAAATAGTTGAATGGAAGAAGCGCTTGAGATCAGGGTGAGTGCATTTAAAGGGATTTAGTACAATCCAAATTCATTATATAGTGTCGGGCAAAAATAGCTATTTTTCGGCGGCCAATCTTGTTATTTGATAGGGGGAAAAAAATTATTGATTTCTTGCTTGGTTATTCTCCAATATTTTATCAAAAATACATAATATTTATAAAAAAGTACTGATACCCGTATTTTTTAAGCACATTACTCCGCATGTTTTCGATTTATTTTTAAACTTTTCAGGCCGCTTGGTATTTCCAGTTCTCTGAATAAGTTTTATTATATCTCTTACACCTGATATCCTTTTTCCTTTCCTGTTCCTGCGGTAAAAAGGGCACATTATGCTTTTTTCTATAGTTTAAATGATCTTGTTTTTCCAAAGATCTTTTAAGAAATCAATAAATGGATAAACGATTATATTTTTATGGATGACTCTTTTCGTTGACTCGAAGCAGACAATTATTTTTTTGTCGACCTTTACACTCTTTTCCTCACAGAAAGCGTTTATGCCTGATAGATGTTTAGTGTTTATCTTTTTCGATGATTTTACTTCAATCAAAACCAGAGATCCGTTTTCTAGTTCTATAACAAAATCAACCTCATATTTTTCGTAAGATCGCCAATAAAATAACGAAATCATTTTTTCGTTTTGATTGATAAACGCTAAAATTTCTTGAAATAGATACTGTTCGCAAGCTGTCCCATATTCACTTGTTTTCTCGTGCAACGAGAATCTTTTTAATAAAGCGTTTCCAATTCCTACATCGAAAAAATAAAACTTGGAACTTACCATGGCTTTGCGTTTAGTCGTTTTAGCAAAGGGATACAAGCGACGGCCAATCAAAGTATCTTCCAAAATTTGAAAATACTCTTTTATGGTCGGAGCAGACACACCCACATCGGAACACAAAGAATCATAAACAATCTGTTCTGATACTGTGGTAGCAGCTAGTTCTAAAAATTTTGAAAATTGAGCTAACGAGCGCGCCAAAGCCTCTGCTTTTATTTCTTCCTTTAAATAAACGCTTAAATAATCTATAAGTTCAGACCTGGGATCTTCCGATAAGATCACTTGCGGTAGGGTTCCCCATTGCAGCACCTGATTGAGTGAGATCTTAGCCTGGGTATATTCAGGATAAGTGAAAGGAGAGAAGGAGATGATTTTCGCTCTACCACCTAGTAAGTTTATGCCTGCTTTTTTTATTTTTCTCGTACTGCTGCCGGTTAAGATAAAACGAAAGGTAGTATTTTGTTGAATGATGTTTTGGACTTCATCCAGAATGATGGGTACCTTTTGTATTTCATCAATGATGATAAGCGTTTTACCTTCACTAGCCTGGATGATTTGATTCAATCTAAACGGTTCGTTCAATAGTTCTATTTGTAATTGTGTGTTTAGTAAATTTATATAAATCGCATCAGGATAGGTATGCTTGAGAAAAGTGGTCTTCCCTGTTTGTCTTGGACCAAATATGAAAATACTCTTTTTATTTAATATTTTCGTTAAATCTAATAGTCGTTCTATCATTTTATCCCCTCCTTTTTTTTGCGAATGCTATTTGATTGATGACTTATGTCTTAATATCAATTCCATAAAAAATAAAGATAAACATTATATTTTATGAAAATATCTAAAGTTTTAGTTTATAATTTCTAAATTACTTCTCATCTTAATCCAATTATACCGCCAAAGGGTAAATATGACAGTGATATACTCTTCGGACAATGAAAGATCTTGAAATTATTAAAATAGTCGAATGAGAGAAAAGGCCAGAAACACTTACATCATATTGACACATACAATTATAACTATTAATGAAAATCTAAACATGCATATAAAATAGGCAGAAAAATGTGTTCTATTCAAATGACACTTAATGATGATTTAGTTGAACATGTTGATATCATTGTAAAAAAGCTTAATATGACTCGTTCTGCATTTACTCGTAAGGTATTGAAGAGCGCGATTGATTACTATAAGACAAGTCTTTTGGAAAAGCAGTATATTTCTGGTTATTTAAATAAACCAGTAAATGGTAATGAATTTTCTGTTTGGGAAGATGAACAAAATTGAGGGGATGAGTGAAAAGAGGCGAAATTGTCTGGTATAAGTTTAAAGTTCCTGATAAAAAACACCCCGTTCTAAATTTTGACGAGAAACTCCATTCTGGAGTACCTTGGAGAAACCACAATTGCGCCAGTTACAACTACAATAAGGAATATTCCTAGTGAAGTATTCTTGTCCTGGGAAGACGGGATGAAGCGAGATTGCGTTTTAAATTTGGATCATATACAAACAGTGACTAAAAGCAAAATAGGCCCTCTTGTGTCTTCTCTTTCCACAATAAAATTAGATCAGGTATCTTCTGCCATTTTATTTGCTCTTGAATTGAGCAGCAATATTGATTGAGATGGTTTATTTACATATCATGGAGGATAAAAAATTGACCTTTCTGATAGTCGCAAAAACTCTTTTTACGATATTGACGTATGCCATTTATTATCGAAAAGAGTTTTCCAGAATAGAAAACTTTAAACTGGGTGAAGAGAGCATAGAGAAGTTTTTTTTAAGTTACAAATATATTATTAAATATATGAAATTATTAACTAACTACTGAACAAATTTAAAAAAATGACGATCAGGGAAAAAAGCCGTGCAATTAAAGGGGATATTCTACATTTTTTATCTGACCCTAATTCTGGAACATCAGATCAATCCTATCAATATTTTGAAAACGGATTACTATTGATTGAAGATGGTCTGGTTACAGATGTTGGTAACGAACAAATACTAAAAAAAAAGCTCACCGATAAATTTGAGATCATTGATCATAGCGGAAAACTGATCCTACCCGGATTTATTGATACCCATATTCATTATGCCCAAACCGATATTATCGCCTCCCACGGCAAACAACTGCTGGAATGGTTAGAAACCTATACATTTCCCCAAGAGGGACAATTTAAAGACCCTCATTATGCAGAGGAAGTCAGTGAATTTTTTCTAAATGAACTCTTACGTAATGGAACCACCACAGCCCAGGTGTTTTGTACTGTCCATCCCCACTCAGCCGATATTTTTTTTAAAAAATCCCATGGCAAGAATTTACGCATGATTGCCGGAAAAGTAATGATGGATCAAAATGCACCGGGTTATTTGAGGGATACTCCCCAAGAAAGTTATGATGACTCTTTACAGCTGATCAATCAATGGCACCAGAAAGACCGCTTACTTTATGCGATTACACCACGATTTGCCGTGACATCGACAGAAGTCCAATTGGAAAAAGCCGGTTCATTGATGAAGGAAGCCCCTAATTTGTACATGCATACCCATCTTTCAGAAAATGTGAATGAAATTAAATTAGTTTCTGAACTATTCCCCTGGAGTAAAAATTATCTGGATGTTTATGACCATTTCGGTTTGGTAACCAGCCGGTCTACGTTTGCGCATTCCATTCATCTGAGTGAAACAGAGTATCTAAGAATGGCTGAAACCGGAGCTGCAATTTCCTTCTGCCCTACCTCAAACCTGTTTATCGGAAGTGGTTTGTTTGATCTGAAAAAAGTCAGTGGCCAAAATATTGCGGTAGGCATCGGAACTGATGTGGGTGGCGGCACTAGTTTCTCCATGTTTCAAACATTAGCCGAAGCTTATAAAGTATTGCAGTTGAACGGACAAAACCTATCACCCTTGCATGCTTTCTACCTGGCAACGCTAGGTGGTGCAACTTCACTGAATTTGGATTCTGTCATTGGAAATTTTGATACCGGCAAAGAAGCTGATTTTAATGTGATAAATTATAATGCCACACCACTGATGGAAAGACGTCTGCACTATGCGGAAACCCTTGATGAAAAACTATTTGCTCTTATGATATTAGGAGATGATCGATCAATTGATGCGACATACATAATGGGTGAGCAAACATACCACTGCGATGCCTAAATCTTTTAATGGTACTAAGGGGCAATTAAATGCACTGCCGGAATTAAAAAGTTTTTTTATCAGACTCCTTTGATAAAAAACTACCTAAAAACCTTAGAAAAAAACATCAATAAACCCTACATGGAATTTGATCAGAAACAGAATTTCACAGTTGACTCTCCCCCATCGTGTCTGGTCCCCCAGATTCTCCAACCATTTGAGCAGCGGATGAAAGAGACCTACCGTCCCAACCCGCTGACCTTTCTCAATGTTCAGTAGTCCCAGAAAATCAGAGGTAAGGTTTAATAAATATCAATAAACGCATATTATTCAGCATTTTCGTTACAAGTCCGATGATATAGTGGTTTATTTTATTGATCAGACAAGGTTGACTTTTTATTGGCAATATATATACTAAATTATATATACATTAAAATATGGAGGAAAAATGAAAGTTGCAAAATTATTTAAAAACGGTGGAAGCCAAGCGGTTAGATTACCTGCAGAATTTAAGTTTGAGTGTGATGAGGTTTATATTAAAAAAACTTCATATGGTGTTTTGTTAATTCCTAAATCTCATTCTCCTTGGAAGATATGGCGGGAGGCGCTTGAGAAATATGATTTTCCTTTTATGGAAGAAGAAAGGCAACAGGGAGAACAATTAAGGGAAGGATTAGATGAACTTTTTGATTGATACTAATATTTGCATATATATTTTAAATCAACGACCCAAAAAAGTGATTGATAAATTTGAAAATTACAATTCAGGTCAAATAGGGATTTCATCAATCACTATTGCAGAATTAGAATATGGAGCTAAGAAAAGCTCAAGGGTGAATGAAAACCTTGAAAGACTGGAACTTTTCCTTTTCCCTTTTGAGATTTTCCCCTTTGATGCAGTTTGTGCCAAGTATTATGGTGATATTCGTAGCCGTCTAGAAATTGAAGGATGTGTCATTGGTCAACTTGATATGCTGATAGCTGCACAAGCGCTTTCAAAAAGATTAACGCTTGTCACAAATAATCAAAAAGAATTTTCCAGAATAAAAAACCTTAAACTGGAAAACTGGGTGTAAAGGTAATAAAGAATTGTTCTCTATATAGTTTTTAACATGGTTCGCTGTTTAATGACAATCGCTACTGATAGTATGAAACCGATAACGGTTACCCAAATATTTGTACAATTGCTCACCTAACACTCTTTTGAAATCACATATCAAGCTACCATTAGTAGTTGTATTCCACTTTGATTGTAAAATAATGTTGGTAAGGGTTCATTCCAAATTCTGATTCGGTATCGCCTTTAAATACATTAACTGATCCGGTAATTTCCAACTCATCCATCCAATTATAATCAATTTCAGATTGATGAATCTGGCTTTGATCATCAATATTCAAAATTAAAATCTGCTCAAACGACCAATTTTCTTCAAATTCCCCACTATCATACCGTAAAAAAAGATAGTTTTGCCTTAAATTTCCCTTACCAATTTCACTCATAGTATTCTTTAAAAAACCTGGATAGGGGTTGCCCTGACTGCTGGTGTAAGGGGATGTATTTTTCTCCCAGGCATCATCTTGATGTGCTTCTTCAACCCCGTCTTTAATAGTATCCCACTCCTTTTGATTATAACCGTGATCGGAATAGTAATATTCCAAGATGATATTCATATCTATCTGGAAGGTATATTGAATTCCAATTAAGTATTGTTGAAATAATACATCCCGTTGATCTTCTTCATAATCATACCTACCAGGGAGATAGAAACCAGGATATTGTACACCTTTACTTTTTTGAACTGGAACATCTCTATCCCTTTGATAAGTTCCTGCCCACTCTCCATGGAATTCAAACGCATCTGTTATCAATCCTGAAAACGATAAAGCAGAGGATAGTTTTTGGTTGGTTGCTTGATGGCTAAAAAGTGCTATGTCCCATGGTTCCATACTGATAGCAATTTTCAAAGCTGTCTGGGTTCTGTCTTTTTGATTTGAATATTGATCATCTAGTTCTGCCAAAATAAAGGTGGTTGTCACTGGTTCCGTGGAAAATTCTATAAATATCATGTTTAGTCCTTCATCCTCATAAACAGTATCGGTATTTTCATCATGATTTGGAATTAGCAGCTGAACCGGGTTCCAGTAATATCCGGAACCCCACTCCGTTTTCAGCTTACCGGTATTAACAACCACAGATTGACTGTCATTTAGCCATTGTAGATAGACTTCTTGAGAGTAGTGCTGAGAATTTGAATCCAAATCCGATTTTTGATAGCGTAATTGATCCTTAGAATAGAATTTTAAATTATCAGTTAAACTTGGATTTAATTCGATATCCAATAAAGTTGATTTTTTATATGTTTTGAAGTCAAACAACTTATTTTCAGGATTTAAGGGATTATTATTCCTATATTGATATTCCTGGTGCTGAATATAAAAATAGCCTTTTATCCAATCCGGTAGTAATGGGATCTCATTTTCTTCAGATTCAATATCGGGTTCGTCTTCTTCGGAAACATCTTCAATACCATATTCCTGCTCCCAATTATTTGTCGATTCCTGAGCATAAATGGATAACAAAAATCCACCAATTAAATAAATTAGTCCGATTAAAATCAAGTGTCTTAAAAAAGAGTTCATCTTTAATATCTTATAAACGGTTTAAGTTCTCTTTTCGGAATCGGGAATCAGGAAGATCTTTTTGTTGATACTTACTATAGAGCATCCAGGTATAACGCCCTTTAAATAAGGGATTGATTAGCAGCAGTTTATTTAACTTTTCTCCCTTTCCCACTTTGGTAAACGATTTATAAAGTGCAACTTTCAATAGTTTTCCGGATATCGCATAGTGTTCACTTTTCACAGGTTTATAGGTTTTTTGATTGACCCAATATTCAATTCTACCATAAGTAATTTTTTGATCAACGGCTTTCAACGACAAATGAAAACATTTTTGACCATTTATTTCAGCCTCACCTGTTAAAATAGCTGAATAATCATCCGCAAAATTTGCACCGGCTGTATCTCCATTGCTGGCTTCTCCCATTAGACGTTGCGCCGGAGAGATACGGATGATTTTTCGGGTTTTAGGGATATGAAGCCATAAATCCCTACCTGAAAATAACATAGCTCTACCTTTGTCCCGTTTTGGTGCCAAAAATTGAACCAGTGTATTTCCGGCTTTAACTTCCACCTGCAAGCTGGAGCTACGTTTAGGTTTATCAGGTCTATGACTGGTAATTTTTAGTTTAAAAGTAAAAGGTAAATTTTGAAATCCTCTAAATTGATCTGCCTTTTCAATGATTTCCTGTGCTGCAGGGGTCGCATATAGGGGTATTATGAACAACAAACAGGATAGTCCGATTAATAATATTTTCTTCATGGTTTGGTTTTGTTTAAGGGTTTTTGTTATAAGATTATACAAACCGTAAGGCATCTATAATCTTGAAACGAGCCGCTTTAATCGCCGGGTATAAACTGGATAAAATTGAAGCACATAATCCCAGGAAAAACGATTCAATTAAAAATGGAACATAAATACCGATACGAATAGGGAAACCATTTGTTGTTCCCGGAGGTGGCGGCATCATAATTTCAGCACTGGTGATTCCTTTGGCAACTAACATTCCTCCAATAATTCCCAATATTCCTCCAATGATTCCCAGATAGGTAGCTTCGATTAAAAATAGTCCCACAATCTCTTTTCGGGTATTACCCAGGGCTCGAATGGTTCCTATTTCAGTGGTTCGCTCCATCACTGCCATCATCATTGTATTAGCAATTCCTAAAATTACAATCACCATCACAATCACCTTGATAAAACCAAAAACATTATCAAACAATTTAACAACCTTGTGATAAAAGGAAGCCAGATCACTCCAGGTTTTTATCTCAACATTCATTCCTTTTTCTGCAAATATTGCTTCCAGGCGATGCTTAATCATATCGGTTTTTTCAGTTTCATCAAGCAAAACCACTACCCTTGTCACTGCATCAGTATACATCAGGTTCTGAATATGGGGCAGATTGGCTCGAATGGCTCGATCATCAACTTCTTTAATACCGGTACTCATAATGCCGGCTATCTGAATATCAACCGCATTAACAGCTCCATCAGCAGTGCTGGAAAGCAGTGTTAACCAATCACCGACTTTAGTATTTAAACTTTCAGCCAACCCTTTTCCGACTAGAGCAGATGCAGGATCATCTGGAAAGAGATCCTCTCCCTCCAAAATAGAAACAGCAGAGTTCATCAAGGCTTCTTTATCCGCATCAATACCTGAACCGAAAATACCCAACGAGGTACTACCATTACTCAGTAATCCCGAAACATTGATGCGTTGGGTGACAATTTCAATTTCAGGTTGCTTCTCAGCAATTTCAAATATTTTAACTACAGTTTCTTTGGAAAGCATATATTTTTCAGGATCGGTTTTTCCAAACGCATCATATCCTTTTTTATAGATTTGAATATGCCCCAGACTGGAGCGAATCATATTTTCTTTTAACCCATCATACATGGATTCTACAAACCCTCCGAAAACAATCAGACTAATGCTACCGAAGACAATTGCCAAAACCGTAATGGAGGTTCGGCGAGAGTTGCGTAACACATTTAGAAAAGCGATTTTTAAAAATAGTATCATTATAAATCCTCCAGAGCTTTTTTGGCTTTGGCGGACCATCTTGGGGCATTAAGTTGAACCACCTGCTGCCAATATTTTTTAGTTTCTTCTTCGTTTTCAGTAATTTTATAAGCCTCCCCCAAATGATAAAGTACCATTGCTTTAAAACCAGGTCCATTTTTGCCACCAACAATTTCCAGCACTGTCTTGAAATCTTTTTGTGCATAATGCGCTCGATTTAAAAAAGCCGGTAATTGTAATGAATTATTAGCCCGTTGTATAAGAACACCAATATTGTGAGGATCTTTTTTAGCAGCACGATCCATTTTACGAGTCCCCAATTTAACATATTTCAGTTGCTTTCCTGTCTTGGTTTCAAATTTGGCAAACATGGTTAAAACACTACCATGAGAAGCCATGAGCTCGTAATCCTTTGGAAAAATTTTACAAGCTTTACTTAGGTATTTTTCCGCTCTCTGAACTGTTTCCTTTTCCTCACTATCCAGGCCGGCGATTGCAGAATATAAAATCGCTAGACGTACCAAGGTTTGATTGTCCTGGTTTTGTTGCCATTTTTGTTCTAATTCTATGGCCAATGTTGCTCGTTCTTCAGCTGAATCCGGAATCTGGATCTGAGCAGATAAATTGATAACGACAGTACTAATCAAAAGTATGAGAAGTATCAAAATTTTTATTTTCATAACAGTTATCCTTAAAAAAATTAAATAATATGACCATCCTGAAGTTCAACGATACGGCTAGCTTGCTCCATCACAGCAGTATGGTGTGTACTGACTATGAACGTAAGTTTCTGGTTTTGATTTAAATCTAACATCAGATCCATAATTTGATCGGATGTTTTGGAATCCAAATTGGCGGTAGGTTCATCTGCTAATAAAATATCAGGTTTGGCCACAATTCCCCTGGCTATGGCAACTCTTTGTATCTGACCACCGGATAGTTCATTGGGGCGATGTTTTATAAATTTTTCTAATCCAACCTGAACTAAAGCTTCCCTGGCTTTTTCCCTGGAGTTTTCTGTTTTTTTTAATTTTAAGGGATATTCAACATTTTCCAACGCATTTAAAACCGGAATAAGATTAAAAGACTGAAAAATAAATCCAATGTGATTGCGTCTTAAATAGGATAATTCCACATCATTCAATTGATCTGTAGATTGTCCGGCAATGGAAACCATTCCGGCAGTAGGGATATCCATACAACCGATGATGTTTAAAGTAGTACTTTTACCACTACCGGATTGGCCTTTTAGAATTAGGAACTCTCCTTTCTCTATGACCAGATTAAGTCCTGATAAGGCTGGTACATCTACTTTACCCATTCGATATGTTTTTGTAATATTTTTAAGTTCTACGACGGCCATTTATTTACTCCTTATTCAGTTGTTTTAAATTGAATGTTTTGATTTAAAAATTTATTTTCAATTTTTTGAATACGTTCCTCCTTTTTCTCATCATCAATGGGTAATTGTTTTAATTGGTTAAAATAACTCAATGCTGTTTGATGATTTTTATCTCTGTTCTCTTCATCAGCAATTTTAAATTTAACCAGATATAAACGGGTTAAAGCGTCTAAAAATTCAAGTTGGACATCTTCAGGCAGATATTTCGGGTTGGATTCGTTTTTTTCTATATACCACTGCTCATCCAAAAAAGCGTAATGAAGTGAATCTCTTCTATTCTCCAACTCTCCCAGAGTGTTTAGATGAAACAGCCTGACATTTATGTTATCAGGCTCCAGTTCTATTGCACGATTCAAACCCTCAACCGCATCATCGATTCGGCTTAGTTTCCATAACCCAAATGTAAAGTCCCACATGGCGCCTGCTGATTTGGCTTCATTCGCCCCCCATACGGCTAACGATTCAGCATGGTTTGGTTCCACTTCTAAAGCACTATTCAGCGCTTCACTGGCACTATCCAGATCATTATGTCTGAAATGGATAATTCCCAACTCCTTTTGAGCTTCTGCCTCATCCGGATAAGACTGAATTTCCTGTTGCAGTTCTTGTATGTATTCCTGTTCATCCTGAGTATAGGGTGTTTGATCATAAAATCTGGGATGAGCTCCCATTGACCAGGCGATTATGTTTCCAATAACAAAACTAATAATCAAAAACTGACCGGCAATGGAGGTATTGGTTTCTGCTTTACGAGCAAAAGACCTTCCAAAATCAGAAGCATGTAATTGAATTTGTTGTATAGATATAGATAAGAAAAAAATAAGTAGTAACAACTTTTTTGAATTGAGTAGGTGGTTCATTTTTTCCCTCCAGGAAGGTGTAGAATAATTTAATCTTAAAACTGAAATGTTATTTCTTGTAAAGATAATATCAATCAAATTGAATTGATAAAGAATATTTACGTATGGGGAGGGAAATTTTTCGCGAAAATGAGTTATTTACGTGAAAACATATATTTACTTCGTAAACCACAGGCGGGGGATTACGTGGAATCGAGTAACAGCTTCGTCAAATATTATGAGATGACTGGAATTAAATTCTCAACCAAATGTTTTTGAGAGGAGCTTAAATTAATGGAACGGTCTGGTTCACCTTTCATATAAATGCTATATTTTCCTTCTGATTTTTCAATTTTATCCACCAGATTTGGATTCACCAGCGTTGAGCGATTTATTTTAATTAGAAAATCTTTAAACTGATTCTCATAGTTTTTTAATTTTTCATAAACAGTCCACTGTTCCCATCCGTTTTCTTTCTGATAATAAACAGTACAATAATGATCCTGAACTAAAATATGAGAGACAATATTAATATCGATCTTCTCAATTTTATCATTGGATTTTAATATCAGTATTGAGGAATTTTGATTCGTTTCTACATTGATTTCATCCGAATTGTTTTGTTTGTTATGAAACTGATCAGTTCTTTTATAAAAACCTACTTGAAACAGAAAAACCTGAACAATTAAACATATCGCTGCCACTTCAGCAAGAATTTTGGAAAGATAAAAAAACTCAAAAACAAATGGTTTACTAAATACAATCACAAAAATATAGGTTAACAAAAAACCCAAAAGAGAAAACTTCCAGGTTCCTTTGATGGTTGGTTTCATCTTCCATTTAAGAACATAAATGCCAAAAAACCAGACGAATTCATGGGCAATAACACCAATATTCAGGTCAAAAATCCTCTTTAAAAGATGCGCCCATCGAAATTTTTCTAAACCATCAAGTATAAAAATTATAATAGCAACAGCTGTACAAACCACAAAAGGTGTTAAATAGAATAAGGATTGTTGAATTTTTTTATTTTTTATCATCTGTAATATCTTCGCATCAAATATTTGGAACAGCTAACAAACTTTTGTTTATCGCCTTTCACAAATAGATTCTATCATTTTTAATACTTTTTCAATGACTTCCTGGTTGGTAAAGTCATAGATGTGAAAAATGCTACCTTTAACAGTTCTCTCCTCATGTGACGTACCCAGGCTAGTAATTTCAGTGCTACAACCAAAAATAAAATAGGGATTAAAACTATACTTGTCTTCAACACTTGAAGCATAACCCATACTCAGTGGTTTTGTTTTTAAGTCAGCCCCCAAAATTAACAGGTAAGATATTAATTGATCTCCTTTTTGATCATCAATAATATAAGCTGTCACCCATTCATGCCGGGGTGTCCGGCGGGTAATCAATTGGTTTTCCGTTGTCATGATTAAATGAGTAACTACTTTATCTTGAAATGCTTTATAATGCGTTCCCAATTTAGATTTAAAAAAAGTGTGCTGTTTTGAGAATAATGAACTCTGCTCACAAAAATAAGGAAAAGCGATCTCATTTTTTTTCAGTAAAGTTTTAGACGAACGAACAGGCTTTTCTTCAGGTTGATGCAGAGTCTTTACATCAAAGGGAAATTCAAATGGTTTAATGGGTTCAGGTGCTGGTTTCAATATCAATTGTTTTAATTTTTTTATGGATTTTTGGGCAAATTCAAGTGCTAAGTTAAACTGTTTAAATTGCTGGGAAAAAGCACCCACTTTTTCGGACAAAGGATCAATAGTGACCTTGTCTTTATCGTCAACAGATTCATTAACACTGCCAATTAAATCATTAAAAACATGAGTCGGTAGCTCTTTTAACAACTTCAGTTCCATTTTTGGATTACTTTCAACTACCTGATTGAATGATTTATTTCCAAACATATACTTTTCAAAAACTTCATATTTTTTAGGATTATTTTTCAGTCGGGTTAAAACCCAATCCATTAAGAATTCCTGCCGAATAATCTCATAGTCCAGATAATTAAATTTAAAACTAATCTCCTCGTTTTGATAGATTGCTTTTAGATTAGGACGAAAATAAATATAAAACAGGTAATTTCGGTAATCATATTTTTCTAAAACAATTTCAGCCACTAAATAATTATCTGCTTCTTTACGTTTTAATATTGTGTCGGCTTTAAATACCTCCAGAGGGAATTTTTTCAGAATGGATTTTTGGTATGTTGGTTTAATGCAAATTTTTATCAATAAATTTGCTATATCCAGCAAAGTGTTTAACACCTCCTGTGTATAGTTAGAAGAGAAGGTCGAGGGAAATGGAATGGAACTTTCAGCAGCTTTTTTTAAAGTAGTGATGCTTTCTATGGTTTTGGTGAGTTTATAAATATCCCATAAAATTTTGATTTCTCTCTCAGATTTGTTTAAAAACTGAAATTTCAATCGTTCCTGTTTGGAATCCTCTTCAACCAATTGAAAAAAATGAGTTAAAAAGCGATTAAGAGATCCTTGTTGACTGAAGGGAATAAATACAGTGAGATATTTTCTCCGCAATTCAGCATCCGCAACCGAATTGAGAATCCAATCCAAACGCTGTCTGATGAAATGTTTCAAAACATTGTTAACCATATAAAATTCAGTTTGCTCATCAATATAAGCATCCTGTAAAAGGTTTTCATCATTTTGATGATTTTCAAGCCAATCTATCCAGGTTTTGATTCTGGACTCATATTCAATCTTCAACTGGGACTCAGGCTTTACATCTTCCAGAAATATCAAATCAACAAGCTTTTTTTTCCGTTCTTTCATTTAAAATACCATTTATTTTAACAATATACTTCTCGATGATTAACTGGCTTTTTCTCTGAGACTAGATCAAGAATAAATCAATACTAGTTAATATTCAATACTGCCGTTAAAAAAAGAATAGTTTTGAAAAATTAGTTAGAATAACAAACATTTGTTGTAGCCATAGCAATGTCATTAATCATTGCCATTTCTAAAACCATCATTAGATTTCTGAAGAGACTGAAACTATATTGGGAGAGGTCTAAACATGGGCTTAAAGCGCTTTTTCTCGTCTTTTAATAACAGCATCGGCAATTCTATAAATCAATTCATCCTCTTTTAAGGCTTCTTTAATAAGATAGCCATCAACGCCGGATCTAAGAATCTGAATCACCTTTTCTTTTTCTTTATTGGCAGTTAAGGCCAGAATGGGAACATCAATAAAACGATGCTTTTTTCGAATTTGCTTAATCAGTTGTAAACCATCCATAATTGGCATATCTATATCGGTAATCACCAGGCAGGGATTACAATTCAGGATGGTAATCCAGGCTTTTTGTCCGTTGCTGGCTTTACGAATATCAGTAAACCCGTTCATCGTTAAAAATGTCCCGATCAAATCCAAAATGACATCTTCATCATCAACGACAATTACTGGTTTACGTTTATCTAAATCTAATCCCGGATCCATATTTTACTTTTAAAATGGTTTAACACACTTATTTGGAATATTTTTCTTCATGACGGCAAAATATAAAACGAATGATTTGTTATTTCAAGGGATATCTGGTTATTTCATAATGAAATATATAATTTTTACTTCTTTCTATAGCAATTTCCAGTATAGTTGTCTCTATCAGTATGCTGAGCGAAGCCGAAGCATCCGTCGACTTCGCTCAGTGTCCGAATATGTTCAATACAAATGCAAATTGCTATAGGTTTTCTTGCCGGGTATTACACCTGTTCAATCAATTTTCAGTTGAAATCACCCTCAATTCAAGTTAAGGGTTAGCTATTACTATTTTAAATAAGCACCGTTAGATCAATCATTTCCAATTATCAAAAAAAGCAGTTCCTAATTAACCATCAATAAATCAAAATGAAAAAACTCAGCGGAAAAACCCAAAAATGGTTAAAAAGTCTTCATATTATTTCAGCCTGTGTATGGGTAGGTTGTGCAACAGTTTTAACTGTGATGCCATTTTTTATAAATCCTGAAAGCGGTGGAGAACTATATGGAATAACCTCAACACTGGACTTTATTGATTTATACATTTTGGTGCCAGGTGCTATTGGAACGGCCCTGACAGCTCTCCTTTTTTCAACATGGACCAATTGGGGTTGGTTTAAAAATAATTGGATCATTGTAAAATGGGTTATTTGTATTTTCGGAATCGTATTTGGAACGTTCTGGTTAGGACCATGGATGAGTAATATGGCTCACCTGGCTAAAAGTTTAGGATTAGAGGCTTTATCCGATGCACAGTACTTGAACAGCCGACACAATTCCATGCTTTATGGGACTATTCAAGCCCTGACAGTCGTATTTGCCGCATTCATCTCAACACTAAAACCCTGGAAAAGAAAATAGGTTGAAGTGATTTTTGTCTTTGGGCGGAAACAGAGTCAGGCTGTTACTGCCCATTGAATGAGGCTTCTGTTTTTTGCTTACCAATGTCAATGCCCAGTTTTATCATTTTATTCCTAAGTGTACTGGGGTTTAATCCCAGGAGAACTGCAGCACCACCGTTTCCATTGATTTTCCCTTTAGTAAGCCCCAGGATCATTTTAATATGTCTTGAAATCACCTCTTCCAGGTCGTATGTATCTAACCCTGGTTCGGAGGCCGTCAATGGTTTTACCCGGCTTTTGGTATTCAAATGTTCAAATTTGATGGGTCCGGCTGGATTAATGATCAAGGACCTTTCAATGACATTTTGCAACTCACGGACATTCCCCGGCCAATGGTAATCCATCATTTTCTCAATATTGCCAGGTAAAACTTCAGGAATTGTTAGTAACTTCAATTCTTTAGCTTTGGCATTTATAAAATACTGTACCAACGCCGGAATATCACACTTTCTTTCTCTAAGGGCAGGTATCTGAATAGGAAATACATTTAAACGAAACCATAAATCTTCCCGGAATTCCTTCAAGACAACCATCTCTTCCAGATTTCTGTTAGTCGCAGCTATAATGCGAATGTCTAGGGAGATGGTATTAACGCCACCAACCCGCTCGATTTCCTTATTTTGCAATACTCTCAATAATCGAACCTGAGCGGCGGGAGGTAATTCACCAATTTCATCTAGGAAAATGGTACCTTTATTCGCCCGTTCAAATCTCCCCCGTTTTTGAGACAAGGCACCAGTAAATGAACCTTTCTCATGACCAAAAAGTTCACTGTCGATCAGGTTATCGGGAATCGCGCCACAATTCACAGTAATAAAAGGGCCGTTGCTTCGGTGAGATAAATGATGGATCGTATTAGCGATAACATCTTTGCCAACCCCTGTTTCACCTAATAAAATAACCGGGCTATCCAGTGACGCGACTTGCTGAACCTGTTTTATTACGCCTTTTAAACCAAAATCGATACCAATGATCTCATCTCCTGAAAACCGACGTAATTCACTTTGTAGAAAATGATAATCATCAGCCAGCAAATCGTTGAGCTTAATAACTTCCCGATGTTTCAGCGCATTAGACATAGCAATGACGAGTGGGTCTTTAAGCATAGAAACCCATTTCAGATGATCTTCAGAGAACGGCATGGCATCCTCTGATTTCAGCACTAAAAACCCAAGGGATTCTCCTTTTGACTTGAGAAATAAAATCATAACAGATGTGGCTTTCTGTTGGTATAGGGCGCCCATTTCACGGGTAACAGGAAACCCCTGGGGATCATTAATCAAAATGGCATCTTTATCAATGGGAACGTTATCGACCATGGAACCGACTTCCTTGGTCAGTGGTGACAATAAATCTAATTTTTTACATTCAGATTCCGTAGCCCTGGCGATCGTTCTAAGCGCCTGATAGTTCGAATCGAAAAATTGTAAAAAAACTTCTGATATCGGCATCATATTCTTCAGCAATAGCAGCAATTGTTGCAAAGCTTCCTCAATTTCAAGACTACCGCATATCTTTAGCGTCGCTTCCTGAAAAAATTCGTTTTTTTCCAATGGCCCTACCTATATGATAAATAGCAATTAACAGCTTTGATACATCCGAATTTCACCTGTTTACCGATATCCTGATGTCATAAAATCTGTTTTCGTTTTGGGTACTATAAACTGTAGATGCCGTATTTGGCAAAAGCATTTATCGAATAAGGTGATTTTTTAAATGTATATCTATATATTATTGATATAATAGGTTATAAATTTGTGGCACACTTTTAGTAATAAAGGCCCTTAACTTTAAATTAAATTATTCTGTAATTTTGCAGATAACTATCATCAGAGAGGTTAAAATGAATGTTCATAGAAATGAATTATGGCTCAGGGATCATCAGGAGCAACTGTTAAAAGAAGCCAGAGCGATTCATCGCGTTAGCAGTATAAACAATAACCCAAAAACATTAAGGAATCGTCTTAACAAGTATATTAAGAATTCTTTTTTGTTAAAGAATGTGTTTTAAATATAAACGGGAGGGTATCATCAATCTTTCTCATTCAGCTTTCTCATCGAACACAGATGGTCAAGCACAACGGCTCTGCAACTGGGTAACCATAGCGTCTGGATTGATATAATGAAAAATCAGTAGTCCCCCTCTTTAAAACTAATAAGCGACAAAATGAAATATAAAAGTTCAGCGACCAGAATGATAACAATCAGCTGTCGTTGTTTTTAACATCAAATGATACTAACAAAATTACACTATGATTTCAGGAAGAAGACGGTATACGCCAGTTTCAAATATTACCTAAAGATTTATGGCCCAGAAGTTATCTGAACATATATTAAAGGCACAGCCGCTCCAATGAGTATCAGGATCGCACCACGACCCACAACCCCTTTCCGGCCTTTAAGTATGAATGTCCCTGAAATAGCTAAGAAGAGTAGAAGTACGGCATATCCGTCTGCGATATAGGTCCAGCTTACTTTACCCCGGTTATAATGCAGCTGATTTGCTGTTCGTAAAAAAAAGCGAGGCTCCCTACCAATGGTCTCAATAATCCCTGTTTTGGTATTAAGGCGTGCTGAACCGTTGATCAAGGCCAGCTCGAAAATGGTGTCACTATCATAAAAGAATGCCTGCACGTCATCTCTGGAGAGCTTTAGCTTTAAAATGATTTTGTTAACAAGTGCCTCTTCCTTTTTTGGAAAGGGACCTTCAAGGCTAGTGGTTTTAACAACGCTTTTGAAATTTGGGTCCCAACTACCCAGGTGGTTAATAGCTATCCCCGAAAGCGCATAGACAACGGTTAAACCAATAATCAGGTAACCCACATCGCGATGAATGGCACGCAGCCAAACTCTGTATTGTCTTTTAATGATATCAAGAACACCATCTTGCTCTTTCTTATCCATATCGCTGTTCTTTCCAGGGATCGCCAATGTTGTGGAAGCCACGCGTTTCCCAAAAACCGGGGATATCGCGTTTGACAAAATGGATACCCGTTAACCATTTAGCAGACTTCCAGAAGTAAAGGTCTGGTACTAAAGAGCGAACTGGCGCTCCATTTGGCTGTTTGAATGGCAATCCATTGAGTTTGTTAGTCACTAATACATTAGGTTTCAAGGCCTCTTTAACAGTAATATTTGCGGTAAAGTCATGGTGACTTTCAAAGATGGCAAAGTTAGCAGTCTTCTTTAATCCAGCTTGTTGTGCCAGATGTTTAACCTGAACACCAGACCATAATCCACCCAGCATTGACCAGCCGGTAACACAGTGCACATCAGACGCTTGTTCGACTTGCTCCATCTTCATCAAATCTTCATAATTGATCGTGAAAGGATTTTCAACTTCACCATACACTTTGAGCCGAAAATCTTTAGTGCTGGCACTACCTGGAAAACCACCCATGTGCCGTAAGCTTTCGACCATTCTTTGACCTGGTGGCAGGCGTTTTTTCCCATCACTGCGTAATTCGGTCTGGAGTTTCTGATTCAGTGTTTC
>Ga0233431_1002487_pt1 | contig 25630 bp, 28 predicted proteins | sample SI_118_April2016_FD_179867 | JGI IMG/M metagenome (GOLD analysis project Ga0233431, IMG submission 179867) | Seawater microbial communities from Saanich Inlet, British Columbia, Canada - SI_118_April2016_200_MG | ecosystem: Environmental > Aquatic > Marine > Inlet | place: Canada: British...
AAACACGCTGGCCGATCCCGGATTAATATATACGCATGTCTGGTATCACCCCACGAACTCCGCCACGAGGATCATCCATATCGTCGTCTCGTCGTGGTATCAGGTGAACATGGACGTGTGCCACTGTTTGGCCAGCAGAGTGGCCAGCGTTAATGCCAATATTAAATCCCGTGATCGACGGGTCGCTTTTGATTAGTTCTAGGCGGCGTTGTTGGAGTAGTCGATCAATGGCATTTTTCTCGGCCCCGTGCAGTTCAAAGTAATCAGAGATGTGTCGGCGGGGTATTATCAGGCTGTGACCTTTTGTGACGGGGTATCCGTCTTCAGTAACAAAAGCCAAATCATCGTCACCGCATTCTTTCTGACAAAATACGCAATTAGTTTCTCGATCATTATAACTGTCAGTAACAGCACGGAAGTCAGTATCGTCGCTATCACGCTTTTGCGCATTGCAAGACCTACAAAGCATTTGCAAATTAGATATGTCGTTTGCACCGCCTTTGTTGCGAGGAATGATGTGGTCTACATCTAACTGGGTCTCGGCGTGCGAAGCACCACAAAGTTCACACCTTCCACCAGCACGGAGTTTAACTTGATACTGAACGCTGCCGGGCACCGGGTTGTTCTGACGCCGACGATAGGTGTCGCCACGTTTGGAGATATGACCCTCAATTTGCTGCTGACACTCAGAAATAAGCTCTATGCGTTGATTTTCACTTAGTTTGTTGAATGATGGAGCAAGGCAGTATATATCCCCGTCGCGTACCAAAGCACCATCTCGCACGAGCCTTTTGCCGGGCATTTGATCAACTACTGTTTTTCTGTAGTGATCACGTTGAAAAACGTCAGAGGCTAAAATGTCGCCGGCAATTTCATCTTTTGATGCCGCTCCGCCACGTTTTAGAACAGACTGAAGCATGACCTGCTTGTATATGCGGGTCATAGACATGGTTTGGATGAGCTTCTTGAAATCCTCAAATGTTTGCATATAACCCTACTTCCGCCGCCATTCCCACGGCTTCATAAACTCACCTTGCCACATACCAACTTTGCGGCTACTGGCTTCTTCCTCTTCGTCCACATAGTCCTTTGAATACCGGCGATAGGCAATTGCCCAGCCGCGCCTGACCATCTCGGCATTGATGTCATAAGCCCCGGCGTGGCAGACGGAGATGCGGCGCTTGTATCGGTCCGTGGTTTCGCCCTTGCAGGTGATCCAGTGGGTTTTGATGATCTCGGCCAAGGCGAATTTCGCCATCTCGCCGCAGCGGTACTCGCTGCCATCGGCCTTCTTGCAGGTCTGCTTGCTTTCGGGCGCGTCGATGCCGTGCAACCTGATCTTCGTGCCGCCGATCTCGATGGTGTCGCCGTCGATGATTCTTGGCTTGCCAGTCAGGTCGTCGGCGTGGGCTATTACCGGAACCATGAGCAGTGATAGGCTGATGACTAGAATACGGATTAATAAATTCATGCGGATGATGCTATCATCAGGATCATGACCTCATCAACAAACAACCTCGAAGCCGTCGCCCGTGACATCTGTGCCAAGCAGTTGTCGCGCCACGGCGGGTGTGGTGTATAACTCGCCGCCAATGTTGACTATGCGGCTACAAGCCTCCGACGTAGTCGCCGGGGGAAGCGACGTTGCTTTGTGGGGACTAGTAGAAATTACCTGAGTACAATCTTCCATGCATCACCATGACTGTCGCGGTTAAGATCAGGTAAGTTAGGAACAGTGCAAGGCCAATCACCAGATGTACCTTTTTTGAAGAATTTCTTTTCCAGATTGCTCCTATAAGCCATTTTGAGAAAAAGTATCCCAAAGCGATGAAAGCCAAAGTTGGACCAGCACCAAGTAGCTCCTCCTTTTCTGCTAAAATCAGTTTTGCTGATAAGGAAAAAAATCCACCGCATAACAGATGTAAACCAATCAACCAACGAGACTGCGGGGCGGCGTTTTGCTTTTCTATGCCTTGGGGCGGGGGGATTAACGCATCATCTAGTTCGTCGAGCATGGAGTTCTCCGTTGTGGGTGTGGCCGGGAAAGTCGTGAAGCAGGTGGCTAAGTTGGTCACTGAACCTACTGGGCAAAGCCAATATGCCAAAGCGTATCTCCCCAATGTGGGCGGAGGTTGTGCTAGAATACCCGGAATCTCCGAAGTGGTGTACCCTCTAGGAGTCCTGAAATGGACTCAGTAGTCGTATGGCGGCCTTTCCGGCACCCCTGACACCCCGGAAACAATGATCGAGTCCCTGCGGGCCGGAAAATGGATTCTAGGGCGCTTCCGGGCGGGCTTGTCTGGCTGATGAGCGGGATTAAGCACGCGGTAAGGTAGCTGCCTAACCGGGCTAATTAGAGGCGACACCTTCGAGGTACAGAATATCTTGGTGAAATAAAAATGCCTGCCAACCGAGAAATTTAACAGTGTGCCAAGCTGCTCATCGACAAGTACGGTGGGGTATTCTCTCCGCAATCGCCATGTCGCAGCGCGGGTGACCGATGAGGAAGGAAGAGAACCGATGGCCATAACCCTTGAAGTATCTGATGGAGCTACTGATCTCGGGAGCATGGGGGTCATGATGGTCGAAATGGCACGAAGGCTCGCGTTGTCAGATGGTGCGTCTGAAACCGCAAACGAAAACTGGAACACGATAAAGACATGGCTTGAGCTGGAAAGGTCAGAGCTTGGGGCATCTGAACGGGATCGCATTGGAAAAGCGTGGAAATCCTATCTCGCAATTGGCGAAGCGCCATCTCACAAGCTACAGCCAGCATTCGATCAATTTGCAGAAGATTGCAAAGCAGACGGCTATGATTTCAGGCCGGATAAACCGCCAGCGGTTGTGATACAGGCATTCGCCCGAATAATGGCTACCAAAGACGAGATTTATAAGAAGCGAGTGCATGACGTAATGCAGGAGCGGAAGAAACGATCTCCGAGTGAGACCAAGCTAGCGGAATCGGAACCAAAGACTGAGCCAAAACAGAGACGGAAATCTTCGTCGGTGTTTTTTCGGTTTTTCATTGTGTTCACGGTCGTTTGGTCCATCTGGGCATTTTTCCGCTCTGATGGAGAATTTATGGCTTTCGGCATATACTTTGAGAAATGGCACCAAGAATATGGTCCGATAGGTTTCTTCACGGACTTTCTCCTTCCGCCGATTTTACTTTTGTTTGGGAGGATAGCTTTCAAGTGGGTGATGCGTGGGCGTCAAGAATAGCGAACCTCGTCGTCGCGAAGCGCTAGGAATACTGTGAAGTTTCTAATGTTTGGGGGAGGTCAGTGCACGGTCAGGGTTTTAACTGACTAGCCTATGTGTTTCCTGCGGTTTGCTGCGCCAGCTTCTCTATTTCGCTAACCGTGCGGCGCAGCTCATCGGTGAGGCGGTTTTGAACGACCTTGTCAAAAGCGTCTGCGAGTGACCGATAATACCAAAGCGTACCCTTTTTCCCGCCAGTGAACCGGCCCCAAAGGTCCTCTCCGATGTCTCGCAAATCAGATAAAATCGCTCTGGCATTGTGGAGTTTATCGGCACAAGAAACCAACGCAGCGGATGCTGGCATATTGGCAACTCCCGCAACGTAGGTTTCCTTTCGCTGTCGCCACTCAGGTTTAGGTTCGACGTATGTATCAGTGCAGTGATCAACTATGTCGGCCACGCCTGAGCCGAAACGGTCCCTGATCCGGTCAAGGGTCTCCTTGCCGCCTTGGTCCTCCACAGCGTCGTGCAAGAGGGCCGCAATTGCCTGATCTTCTGTGCCGCCGTGCTCCAGAACCAAACTCGATACAGAGAGCAGGTGGGTGACGTAAGGTATGTCTGTTCCCTTTCGCTTTTGGTCCGCGTGCAACTGCGTCGCCATGACGAGCGCGGATTCATATCTGGGTGTTAATCTCATTCTATTTCCTTCTTACCGTACGGGTAGATTGAGAATTTGCTGTCGCAGTAGGTCTCGTTATCGTCACCGACAACAATGTTGATACTCCAAAATTCGCCGTTGTCATCTGAGTATCGACACGGCGTGACAAAACGCTTGTCTCCGAATTTGACCAGGCCTTCCATTTCCAGATAATCAATGGCAGCCTTTTCATCGCCGACGATGACTTTGTTGCCCGGCCAGTCGTTCTGTAAGGGTCGATCTTCCCCAAATTCCAAGTCTTTTGAACTTAGAAAAACGGTCAGCATTGTTATGCCTTCTTGGCTCCAGCACTCGGCCCAATAAGGTCGACCGTCACTGGCCCTTCCTTTTGACCAACCAACCGTGTGTTCGCCAGCCTCGTCAGTCTCAGGTGGCTGTTCTGGGTTGGCTCTGGTGGGGAGTTTATACTGTTCGGTCATGGTCCTTCCTCATTAATATCCCAAGCGCACGTCAGATCATCTGAATGACCTTCCGTTTAGCGTCGTTGTCCCCCTCGATGTAGCGCTGAGTCGTGGCGAGGCTGGTATGGCCCGCCAGTTGCTGAACATCACGAAGTGACCCACCGGCCTCGACGATCTTGTGCGCGGCCTTGGTGACGAAGGTGCGCCGTCCTGAATGGCTTGAGCAGCCGTCCATCCCCAGACCGGCATAAAGCCGGTGGAACCATACGGTCACGCTGTTGGCCGACATTCCGGTTCCACGCTCCGAATAGACCACCGGGCGGGCGGGGGTCGCCAGATCGGCCCTGTTGGCTTGGAGAGCAATCAGGGCGGCCTTAAGATCGGGGTGGACCGGGATTTCCCTTCCGCCGTTCTTTCCCTTACTGGCGACATCCCGAACTGCGATCACGTCGGCGATTTTCGCGTCGCTGTCGGTAACCATGCCCCACGTCAGGTTGGCGATCTCTTTCGATCTCATACCGGCCTTGATGGACAGCAGAAACATCACCCGATTGCGGTCCGGGTAGCGAACGCCCGCAAGATGGTTGAGGACGGCCTTGGCTTGCTTGTCGCTGATCGTCTTCGCTTGCTTTCCTAGTGCCATGACGCCACCCATTTATGATAAGGAAAAGAATGATATCATCGTTTTTATTATCAGTCAAATCAGGCGTCGCCAACACACCCCTCGGAAACCTGCGGAATACTGGGACTGATAAGATAATGTAGATTATCTTATCACTTTGCAAAACGACTGCGAGATAGCGACGAGTTCACATTTGTCTAACAGCACCATTTTCGTTAGGGTTCAATCTACATTGAGAGAACCAATAAGCTCTCAACCACGATGCAAATAACGGGTCCACCTATATGATCAATGCCTCAAAACTGACGGACGACGGCTTAAAGGAACTTGACGAGTTTTTTGCGCGTAAAAACGGCGGGGAAATACCAAACACTGAAGCGCTTGATGGATTTTTTGCGGCACTGGCTTGTTGCCCCGATCTTGTCATGCCGAGTGAGTATATGCCGGTCGTTCAGGGTGGTGCGACAGAAGATGGCGATCTGGTTTTTGAAGACATTGGTGAGGCTCAACGTTTTATGGAACTTGTCAACATGCACTGGAACCATGTGAACGCTCAATTGAACGAGGGCGAGGCTTACCTTCCGCTGGTTCAGGAAAACGAGAAGGGTGAGTATCGAGGCAACGATTGGGCTAATGGCTTTTTAAGCGGAACGCATATGCGCTTCAATATCTGGTCTGACCTGATTCATGACGATGAACATGGCGGCCCCATAGTAGCGATCATGGCTTTAGCTTATGAAAACCACCCTGATTCTGAGATGCGTCCTTTTAAAGAACCCGTCGACGATAAAAAGCGCGACGAACTCTTGGTTGCTTCGGCGGCTGGTGTTATGCGGATACACGCTTATTTTCTAAGCCAACGGAAACAATATATGCCGAAGACAGGCACATTTATTCGCTCAGGAAGAAAGATTGGGCGGAACGAACCCTGCCCTTGCGGGACGGGTAGAAAATATAAGAACTGCTGCGGAAATGGGCCGACGCTACACTGATCTATTGACGGGTCGTTTCTGATCAAAACACCGTTGATCAAACTTATTTTGTTTTTCATCAGGCGTTGCCGGTGAATGTTCAATCTGGGTATGAGAAGCCCATTGGTGCGTCGGGCGGCGTTTTGACCGCCTACGAATGCCAGCCGAAAGCGAAGGTTTCCGTTGCCCAAATGGAACAGTTGATGGTTCCCTTCGTCGAGGGAATCCGAATGTCAAAATAGGATGTTTCCGAATGGCGGGTTAATCCACCAAAGGGTCGCGCAGAAAGTAAGCGCACAACATCGCTTTGCCATTAGGCGTTGACGGCATACGCCCCAGCGAAATATTTGGCGGTCTTCACAATTGATGTGCACCCTTCGCTAACAGGAACCCAAGGCGGCGAGCCATTTCTAGATCGGAGACGGTTTTTTGGACGACCTCAGCTTTGATGGTGATGTCCTCAGTGAACATGCCGAAATGCTTACCAAGGTCAGCCAGTGCCGATCGCTTGTCGGCCAGCTTGATCTTGGCGACGTGCTCGACGGCACCTTTTCCTTTCTGCACCGTGGCAACCTCCAAGGCGGTTAGTGCTCCAGCGATATCATTGGGCAGCTCATGCGGCTTAAGCAGAATGCCTTCTGCGTCGAATACCTTGCGAATATCACTGAAGCCCAGCTTTGCATACTCTTCTAAAATCCTATCGATGTTGATGTCGTGGCGCTTCAAGCCACGGTTCTGGAGTTCGGCGACGCGGGTCCGAATGTCCTCTTTTGCCCTCAATCTGGATGCGTTCTTCCGGCTCGGTTTGAAGCCAGCATCCGTATATGCCCTGTCGGCGGTTTTTCCCTCGACCAGACCTTGGGCAAATAATTCGTGCCGATGATTTTGAAGCACAGCCATGACGAATTTCTTTCATAACGGTATCATACTACCGCAATTCAGGCTGATTTGCGAGGTGGAAGTTGCCAGCCGTCATGATGACTTGATCAACTCGAACTTCTTAAGGGGACCAAGCAATCTAGTAGCGTGTTCTTCCGGATCGCCGTGAGCGTGGTCGATGAATACTGGGACGCCGTATCTCTTTCCGTGCAACGTGATTTTTGCATGGGTAAATTCGTCAAACGGTACCGTCGGGGGGGTGGGGACGCCCAGATGGTCGTTCTCCCTCAATCGGCCAAACCCATATAAGAACTCTATATGGGTTTGGCCGATTGAGCCAACGTCCGACGCGGCGTCGTTCTCGAAGAACTTACGAGCGGCGTTGGGGGTGTCAAACCACTCTGGGGCGACCGCCGCGACGATCTGCCAATGCCCTTGGCGGGCGTCGGCGTCGAGGACCAGACCCTTTCCCACCATGATGTCGATGGGGCCAAACGGAAACCCCTCGTATACTTTATCTACGGGGAACGGTGGGACCTGCTCGTTGACAAAGATCGTCGTGAGCGGGTTTTCCTCGGTCCGACGTAATCCGCGCCCTCTGTTAGCCTGCGCCACCTCGCCTTCGCACACCACCTTGAGGACGGCTTTCGCGACGGGGTCGGGGTGGTACTCCATCTTGGTTGGAACACTGCCGCCACCCTTGAGTTCAATTGGAACTGAGTGCTTTGGATACCAACCCTTGAAGAAATCGGCATCCTTGCGGTCAATGACATCGTCCTTGATGACCTCCGCGATTAGTTCAACAACGCTCGGGTGTGGCAAAGGGCGTCCAACGATCATCTGAAAACCGACGTTTTCATAGTCGTTGATGCCTGCCACAGCGCCGAAATTGGCAACGGCGACGTTGTCGGGTGCAACCTTCTTCAGTTGCTCAGAGGGCGTCTTTTGAAGAACAACGAGACCGTCAGGACCTTCGCCTCCAGTGTTCCGAAAGAGCCGGGAGAACTGGTTGGTGCCAGCGATGATTTTTTTCATCATTGCCTTACCATCGCCCAGCAGTTCCTTTGTCGCCTTGGCTCTGAACTGTACGACTGTTTCGTTTGGCGCATCGGGGATTTCCAACTTACTAGCGTCGAGTTGACGCCACCACCTCTGTAGGATCAAAGGCTGGGCCGTAGCGCTGAGAATAAGCGTAGGGGCGCTTGCATACACATCGTTAGGATATTTTTTTGGTCGCACCGTGACGTTGCGTTTTTCCATGCGGCAACCGATGATTTGTCCCTTGTTACGGGAGCGCTGGATTGCGTAAAGCAATTTGATCAACTGGAATACACGCAACGCCAGCGCACCTTGATCGATGTACGTCTCTACCGCCTTCGGCGTCGGGTTTGGTTTCAGTGAGCACGGCAATGATCTGACAATGCGGTACAGCAATTCGACGCATCTCCTAACGTCTCCCGCATTTGGAAGTCCATTGGTGCCGACAATACCATGTGCTTTATTCAGAACGTCGTGTACCTGCCGTAGAATAGAAGCAAGAAATTGAGTGGGATCATCGACATCAGGTTTCGCCTTTGGTCCGGGTACTGGAACCTTAAGGGGGGCGACGATGTCGTCAATGTGAAACTTCACGGGTTCCTCGAGAAGTGCTGTGTACGGGTCCTCGTCAATCACTAGCAGTGCCGGTTTACCCATACCCTTTCTCAGCACCAGTGGAAGCATCGCATGAGGTTGGATGATGATGGAGCGGCCTTGGACATTAGCCTGCTGTTTCCTGTACCCGCATTTGTCGTGGTGCTTACACCTCTGGTCCTTGGCTGCGCATAAGACTTTCTCAGGATCGCCTCCACGCATGGTGATGATATCCGCCGCTTGATGAAAGGGGCACATAGCGTCATCACGATGCGGGTCGGAAGCAGCTCTACCCCGCCATACAAGACACTTATCTAGGAGGGACCCATCCAGCGCGATTAGACGCTGCAGGATTTCCTCGCACAGAGCTTTCGTCGGTGCAAAAATGTATATCGTTTCGCCGTCAGTCAGCACCCGGACTAACTGAACCACATATTCCAGCGCTTCCTGCGTTTTGCCCGACCCAACGCCGCGTCTGTCCAAAACGACCGACGGCAAGCCGCAGGTTTTGTACAGTGCCAGAGCAAGGGTCCTGTTATCCATATCGTCGGCAATATCAGAGCGTGAGGCAGGCCAAAACATCATCGGCGTAGACTGCCGAATAAATAGCGCTGCAGGTCCTTGCCGGAAGGCCGCTTAGAATCAGTTTTGGCTGAGGCTTGCATAGCCTCTTGGAACTCCACCATCTGCCGCTTCTGCCGTTCTGCATTCTCGCTTTGCTTTTGCATCGTCCACTCGATCAGTTTATCGAGGTGACCGCCTGCGCGATGTTCCCTCTCGACTTGCGTTCTGCCGGGGGCATCACACGTCAGGACGTGCTGGTGAAGATCGTCGCGCAGCCACTCAATATCGGGGTCCGGCCAGTTTTTACTGATGAAAGCCCCAACTGCTGCACGCATCGCCATATGGAAGTCTTGCAGGCCAATCTGGTCGCGGTAGTATTCGTACCCCCGCCCCACGACTCGGTAACCACCAGTGAAATCCGGAAAGTCGTCGATTTCCTCAATGACTGGAACGACGACATCAGGGCCGTCAATTATGCCAACACGTTCACGGACTGGGTCCTCTAGTCCGTCGAATGCCGGTGTCGCCGTATAGTGCGGCTGGCCTGTTTGGAGCACACTTTGGTCGTGATACATGGCCCACGGGCTAAGCCACCGCTTAGCAGTCTTGCTGTCGATGGCCTTGTCCAACCGGAACCACAAATGCACCTTCGTGACGCCGGTCTTCACACCCATTGACGACGACCACTGCCAGACGACGCCAGCACCGTGAAACTCGTCGGGGAGCGCCTTCTCGACGATCTCCCTAATAAGGGCGGCTGGGTCGTCCCGCCAGTCATCTGGCACGTCACAGACGGGCTTATCAATATCCACCATCAGCCATTTGCGCGGAACGTCTTCGAGCGTCGCACCTTCGCCCGCCCACTTGCGGCGGTGAACCTCACCCGCATTATCATTTGCTCGACCTCGTATTACGAAGCACGTTTTGGCTAATGCGAGTTGACGCAGGACGGCCTCTATTGCCGTAAGCGTTTCAGCACGCTCATAGTGGTGTTGAAAGTGCGTATCGTTGACTGCGCTGTCACTGGAGCCTTTTGCACGGATCAGCTTGGTCTGCCGGAGATCGTTGTAGGACTTGAGTACGGTGATATCGTCCGCATGCCGTCCGTCGCCAATCTCTGGTTCCGAGGGGTTCCCCGAAGGCTCTGAATTTGCTATACTTTTCGACATCGAACACCTCTTGCCCGCGCTCGACTGTGGCGGTCGGCGCGGGCATTTTCATGCCTGCGCAGCGGGCTGCTGATCGATTAGCTCATTGCATCTGCAGGGGTATAGTCACTGAAGTCTGGTGCCCCTCTCATGCCCCACTCGCTTGGGTATCGAGCCGCTGTTGATGGGCCTCAATCTCAATTTCCGTCCAAGCCCGACTATTGGGACCGATCATTCGACCCGGCGGGAAATGCCCCGCCTTGATCCAGCGACGTAGGGTCGTCCAGTTGTTGACGATGCCCTTCTCTTTCAGGTCCCCAAACCTGACGTACTTAACCAACTTGGTCATTGTGATGCCCCCTAATGTTGCGGGGCAGCATTCCAGCCATCATCTTGCGCTGGCAGGCGTTGATGTCCTCTGCGGTGATTAGGGAGCGGTTGCCAAACTTATGGATGTTCAGCACCCCCTGACGATGGAGCCGGTAGACCGTCGGCCTGCTGATCCCCAGAAGGATGCAGGTATCGTTGATGCTGTAATTTAGGGGTTCGACCGGGCATAGCACCGCCGCCGAACCCACGGATAGTGTGCTCATGGCACTCTCCTTCGGGTCTCGGGTTGGTGTGTGCCTGGAGTTTTAGGCTTTATGGGTGCCGAAGCACCGGAACCAATCGCCGCACTCGCTTCTTGTTACGTAGCTAAACGCTACGGCTCATTGTCAGGATCACTACAATTCGCCGACATTACATCAGGAGGCGTCGGGCCGTCAACATGAAAAATCGTTTTATTTCAAATGGTTATCAGTGCCTGATGGGGCTAGGTGGCGGAGATGGGGACTACGTTGTGATCTCCCTGCCCCGTGACGATGCCGTGGAGCACTGCGGCCCACCGCTCCATCGCCGCCTTACGCTCAGTCAGGTATTTCGCCTTGTTGTAAACCCCGGCGACACCAGCTTTGGCGACACCGCTGATATGGTTCACGCACGCCTCGACGACATGCGGTGGAACGCCGAGTTCATTGAGCCGCGTGACATAGGTTCGCCGCAGATCGTGTAGCGTCCAATCCGAGAAGCCGATGCGCCTTTCCAGGCGTTCCTTGCTGCGTGAGAATCCGCTGAATGGCGTCGTGCCGGTGGTGGTGAATGCGTAATCGCCAATCCGCTCGCGTCCATCTATGAGCGCCACGACTGCTGGGGCCAGAGGCACGATGTGCGGCAACCCATTCTTCGTGCGCTCGGGCGGAATTTTCCACACTCCATTTTCGAGGTCTAACTCCAGCCAACGCATCTCGGCGACCTCGCTCCTACGCTGGCCGGTGAGCAGCAGGAGCCGGACGATGGTGCCAAAGGGACCGTTGTCGCCAAGGTTGGCCCATACAGCCCTGATCTCGTCGTCTGACAGGACGCGGTGCCGTGTCTCTATCCCCCTCCTCGCCTTGCGTGCGAGCCGAATGCTGGGGACACCATCAACCAGTTCAGTGTCCTCAAGCCAGTTGAACGCGGCTCTAAGGGCCTCCGCAGCGCGGTCTGCGGCGATAGTTCCGGCCTCCTTCTCTATCAGCCTGTGCATGGCCATGACATCCTTGCGGGTTACGTCGGTAATAGCCATGCCGCCGAGGTTGGAGACGACGTGGCGCCGCAGGAGTTGTTCTCGCTCCCAGAAACGCGACCCGTCCGCCCGCTTGCGCGGCTTGTTGCGAACCTTGACGTGCTCCTCGATGTACAGCGCGATCCCATCGACCACAGCGACGGGGCTGCCTCTGTGAATGCCGCCTGACGACTTGGCTTGCCGCTTTTCCAATTGCGGGTCATCTCCGCGTTCGACGAGGTCGCGGATATTGCCCGCCAGTTCACGGGCTTTCTCAAGGGAGATCGCAGGGTACTTGCCCAGCGTCATGCGTCGCAGTTTCCCGTGGCCTCTCTTGTCGCGTTCTACTGGGGAGCGGTATAGGACGACCCACGACTTTCCGCCGCCGTAGCTAACTCGAAGCGCCAGTCCGGTGACGACCACATCGAAATGATCGACCTTGTCCTTCTCGGGGGGCTTCACGCTTTGGATGAAGCGGTCGGTCAGGCGTCTACTACTCATGGCAGCTTAAACCTACGCTGGGGTAACACTGGGGTAACACAAATTGCGTGCTTGGACATGAGCGGATGTTAGCACATCGGCTCAAAACATCAATGTTTCTGCTGGTTTATTATGATCGTGGGTTGGTCGGCGTTGGCGGGTGAAAGCGGAATTTCGTGTTCCCAAAGCAGATGCGCTACCAGGCTGCGCCACTCCCCGAGCGCCGCGCGAAAGGTAAGGCCTCGAAGGCCATTGCGCAACCCCGCTTAAGCCGTTGTCATGACGGCGAAGCTCGTATTTCGTCTGGCGGGGCTCCATTGGCGTGGCGGTCCCACATGGTCAGCAGGAGGCTCTCGAAGGAACGGGTGAACGCGCGGGTTTCGAACAAGGGTTCGCGCATGCGGTTAGCCCAAAGACGGGCTTTCAGGGAAGCCCGCGCGGTAGCGTCATGAGCCAGTCGCAGGGCCGTTTCCAGGTAGGCCTCGCGCGATGGCATGATCAACTCGCTCAGCCCGACGGCGCGCAGGCAACTGGCCGAAACCCGTGAAGCGAAATGATTACCTTCCAGCGCGATGACCGGAATTCCCGCCCACAAGGCGTCGCTGGTCGTCGTATGGCCGTTGCACACCCGGGTATCCAGCGCCACATCGGCCATTTGCATGCGGCGCAGATGCGCCGATTTGGGTAATTGTTCGCCGAAAACAAGGCGGTCGGATGAAAATCCCCTGACGCTGGCGGCCTTTCGCAGGTTTGAGACCGCCAGATCGTTACCGGCGAACAGCCACAACACGCTTTCCGGCACTCTGTCCAGCAAATCCATCCAAAGATCGAACATTTCAGGCTCGATTTTGTAGGGGTTGTTAAAGCAACTGAACACGACGCCGTTCTCGGGCAAACCGAATTCCCGCCGCGAAACCGGCGTGTCCGATATTTCCTGCGTCATGTCGTTGACCTGATAGCAATCGGGCAAAAAGGCGAGGTTTTCGCTGAAATGCCGCGCGTTTTCCGTGGGAACGACAACCGGATCGACGATGGCGTAATCGAAAAATGACGCGCCCGTCGATCCCGGAAAGCCCAGATAGGTCGCCTGAACGGGAGCCGGACGGTGGGCACATATGGCCAACCGGTTGCCCTGTGTCCAGCCTTTGAGATCGATCAGAATATCAATGCCGTCAGCGTGAATTTTCCGCGCCGCGCGGGCGTGATCGAATTCGCGGATGTCGACGAAGGAGTTGCACGCATCCGCAATTTTCCGGCGATAATGGCTGCCGTCGTCCCGTCCGTAGGAATAGGCGTGAATGGAAAACCGCTTTTTGTCGTGAACCTCGAACAGCCCGCCCATCAGATGCGCCGTGGCGTGATCGAAAAAGTCGTTGGAAAGATAGCCGATTCTAAGCCGTTCGCCGCGTCCGCGCTCGCGGCTCGGGTCACCTGCAAACAAAGGCCGGCAATGGCGCTCGAGATGCTGCGACCAGCTTTTCGCGACGCGCAGGTTCTGGGCCGGATCATCGCAGCGCACAACGCTGAAAAACGGCGTTTCGGCCGTACGGTCATCGCCACCGCTTCGCAAGTCCGCCTCGTCGATGGTTTCTTCGAGTTTTCCAAGTTTGTCCCAAGCGCACGCATGCATGTATTGGTGTCGTAGAGTGGTTTTGGCCTCGGCATAGTCGGGATTTTCGGCCACGGCACGCTCAAGCGCCGCAATCGCTTTGGTAGGCCGCCTTCGCTGTTCAAGAATGCACCCAAGATTGAAATAGGCCTCGGCGCGCCGCTCCTCACCCTCGGCGGCTTTCCGGTAGTCGGCCTCTGCGTCGGGTAACCGGCCAAGGCGTTCGTGGACCTGCCCCAGGTTGAGATAGATTTCCAAGCGTTCGGGATTCGCGGTCAAAACCGTCTTGAAACACCGTTCCGCCTCTTTCAGGCGGCCTTGGCGCACGCGGACAAGACCCAGATTGTTCATGGCGTCTGTGTTTTCGGGGCTTTTGGCGAGGATGTCATCGTAGGCTAGCGCGGCTTCCTCAAGTTCGCCCGCCTCCTGAAGCAAAACGCCCAAATTGAAACGCGCGTCGTGAAAGGCGGCATCGATTTCCAATGCCCGGCGATAAAAGCGCTCTGCGTGCTTCAATTCTCTGGCGGCCTTGGCGACGTTTCCCCGGTTGCTGTGGTATTTGGCCTGTTGGGGGTCGGCGTCTATGGCGGCATCGATTTGCTTCACGGCTTCTGCCAGTTCTCCGGATTGGTAGGCGGCAAGCCCGGAAAGGTGCAATGCCTCGGCATTGGCAGGCTCGACATCCAGAATCGCACGGTAAATGGCGCGGGCCTCATCAAGGTACCCGGCGCGGTGCAAGGATAGTCCCTTTTCAAGTTTCTCGTTCATATCCCGTTTGCTGCCAAAATCGCCAAAGACGTAACCCCCGAAAGGTTTTCGGCGCATTGCGCCGTATCGTCAAGGAAATCGGGAAAATGACAGATTGTTAAAAATTAGAAACATTTGAAACAAAATAAGTCCTTTAATGAAATCATACGAATCGAATGTTGTTACGGCGTTGTTACGCTTGGATGGATCAGGAGTCGATCCGCACTAACTGAATGAAAACAAACACTTTTTTTTCGCTGTTACAAATATCAACCTAAATGAAATCATAACGATACGTGGGATAGATAATATGAACATTGATTTCACAAGGCTGGATTTATCGCCGGACGCGAAAAACCTTTCAGAAGACCAAAATTGGTACGGTAATTGCGAATCTTTTTTAACTGAACTGAATGGGGGGCGCTAGACGCTAGAAGGAGCAGAAAGATGATCCGGTTCTTGATCGCAACTTTGGTTTTCATTGGAATGGCACTTCCTGCAAATGCGCAGATGGCGTGCGGGAAACGCGATGACATCCTCCAGAGACTGTCGGGCAAGTTTTCCGAAGCGCCGGTCGCCATGGGGCTGTCGAACACCGGCGGCGTCATTGAGGTCCTGAGCTCGGCTGAAGGCGGCACCTGGACGATTATTCTGACCGAGCCCGGCGGCCTTACCTGCCTGCTCGCAGCCGGTGAATTCTGGGAGGTCGCGCAGCACCTCGCCAACGGCCACAAAATTTAGCGGTCCGGTGGTGACTTACTTGTCCTGCGCCTTTCCGGCTTCGGGTGTTGCCGCGAACATGGGATGCATGACCAGCGATCCCTTGGTAATGCCCAGGCGCGCCGCAGTTCCGGCCCTGACTTCAAGAACGCCAAGAACGGGTTTCCCCGACTGGATTATTTCCAGCGATTCCGGGGTCGTGTTTTCTGCGATCCCGACGACATGGCCATCGTGCGAGATGAAAACCATATCAAGCGGGATGAACGTATTCTTCATCCACATGGCGACAGCCTGAACCCGTCCGAAATCGAATAGCATCCCGGCGTCGCCCGCCATTTCTGTCCTGTATTGCAAACCCTGGCTACGTTGCGCGTCGGTTTTCGCAACTTCCACCGCAAAATTGAACCGCCCGTGAACCGTGATGACGGTGATTTCGCTGGTTTCAAAGAAGATCGGCGCGGCTTCAAGCGTGCCATGCCCGACGTAGGCGGTAAAAAGCGCCAAAACCGCCAGTACGCCCATTCGAAGAGGGGAAATATTTGCCGAATGCATCATGAAAGCATGCTTACCCAATTTCCGCATCGCGGCAAAATACTTTTTGATCAGCCAAGTTTCTTGCCTTTGACGCCACCACGGGCCATATAGGGCTCACCTTTTCACTGGGGGGAGCCGCATGTCGGCTGAGAGGTCTCCGATTTCGGAGGCGACCCCATGAACCTGATCCGGATAACACCGGCGTAGGGACGAGTGGGCAATGCCATCAACCGAAACAACATCCGCCATTAGCGTCAACGTACATTCCGGGGCCGTCGAATTTGACGGAGCCGTTTTGTTCGAAGAGTTGGACGTGACCCTTCCCCAGGGCCGCATTACCTGCCTGCTGGGAACCAGTGGCGTCGGCAAAAGTACCTTGTTGCGTCTGATTTCGGGCCTTGAGACCGGACCGTCCAACGGCGGCGTCGTATTGTGTTCGGACGGAAAGCCCCTTTCGGGCCGCGTGGCGTTGATGGCCCAGCGCGCTTTTCTTCTTCCATGGCTAAATGTTGTCGACAACGTGCTTTTGGGAAGCCGTCTGCGCGGCGAGCGGCAATCTCGCGACCGTGCCAAAGAGATTTTGGCCGATGTCGGCCTTGCCGACTGGGCGAACGCCTCACCCGACACCCTGTCGGGCGGTATGCGTCAGCGCGCGGCACTGGCCCGCACATTGATGGAAGATCGCCCGGTGGTTCTCATGGACGAACCCTTTTCGGGCCTCGACGCTATCACCAAAGTACGCCTGCAAAACCTTGCTGCGCGCATGCTTAAAGGGCGCACCGTTCTTCTGGTGACCCATGATCCCCTGGAAGCCCTTCGCCTGGGCGACCGAATTCACGTCATGGCCGGTCGTCCGGCCCGTCTGGATGAAAATCCACTGGAACCAGAGGGTGCAGCGCCGCGCGACGTGGACGACCCAACCGTTCTGGAAGCGCAGGGCGTATTGCTGCGACGTCTGGCGGAGGCTGCGCGATGAGAATTGTCCGCGGATTGATCGTGTTGGCGGGACTTATCGCGCTGTGGCAAGCCATCGTTTGGATTACCGCCGCCGAACCCTGGATGCTGCCGGGACCAACGGATGTGGCATTGGCATGGGCCGCCCATTACCAGTCAATCCTTTCCCATGCCGCATTGACGGCGGCGGAAATCGTTCTGGGATTGTTAAGCGGAACCGTTCTGGGATGTTCCAGCGCCCTGATCATGGCCTATTTCCGCCCGGCACGCCGCTGGCTGCTTCCGGTGCTTGTCGTCAGTCAGGCGATCCCGGTGTTCGCTCTGGCCCCTATTCTCGTCCTGTGGCTGGGCTACGGCATTGTATCCAAGGTGGCGATGGCGACGCTCATCATCTATTTCCCTGTAACCGCCGCCTTCCACGACGGTTTGCGCCGTACCGAACCCGGCTGGCTGGATTTGGCGCGCACCATGAACGCCGGGCGCTGGTCGATACTCTGGCATGTCCGCATTCCCGCGGCCCTTCCCGCCCTGGCGTCCGGATTGCGCGTGGCGACGGCGGTAGCCCCCATTGGCGCTATTGTCGGCGAATGGGTCGGTTCCAGCGCCGGGCTGGGATATCTGATGCTCCACGCCAACGCCCGCATGCAGGTGGACGTTATGTTCGCCGCTCTGGTTACCCTGGCGGCACTGGCCGTCACCTTGTTTTTCATCATGGATACGGGATTGCGAAAGGCCCTGCCCTGGCAACCCGATTCCGCCCCCGACAACGACTGAGGCAACTCATGCAACATTTCTCACGTATATCCTTAGCAATTCTGTCCAGCATATTGTTTTTGTTGCCGATTACGGCGCAGTCATCGGAGAAATTGACGGTCATTCTTGAATGGTTCGTCAACCCCGATCATGCGCCGATTATCGTCGCCAAGGAGAAGGGATTTTTTGCCGACGCTGGTCTTGATGTCGACCTTGTCGCTCCCGCCGACCCCAACGACCCGCCCAAAATGGTCGCCTCGGGCAAGGCCGATATTGGCATTTCCTATCAGCCGCAGCTTCACGTTCATGTGGACGAAGGCTTGCCGGTGGTGCGCATTGGCACCTTGGTGGCCACGCCGTTGGTGACAATGATGGTCATGCCGGACGGCCCCGTGAAGACGCCTGCCGACCTCAAGGGTCGCAAAATCGGGTATTCGGTCGGTTTTTACCGCGACACCTTGCTGCCCGCCATGTTGGGGAAACACGACCTGAGTCTGGATGACGTGGAGACCGTATCGCTGGGCTTTGCGCTTTCACCGGCGTTGATTAGCGAACGTGTCGACGCCACCATCGGGGCTTTCCGCAATTTTGAAATCAATCAGATGGAAGCCGCCGGCCACCCGGGCCATGCGATTTACCCCGAAGACGAAGGGGTTCCAGGATATGACGAGCTGATCTTTATCGCCAAGAAGGACAACCTAAACGATCCGCGCCTTCGGGCCTTCCTTGACGGCATGGAAATGGGTGTGCGCTATCTGATCAATCACCCGGCGGAAAGTTGGGCTGCCTTCATCGCCGCCTACCCCGACCTGAACGATGCCTTGAACAAACGGGCATGGCGCGACACCGTGGCGCGCTTTGCCTTGCGTCCGGCGGCGCTGGATTCGGCCCGCTACGAACGTTTTGCCGCGTTCTTACACAAGCTGGGTCTTTTGAAGACGGTTCCGCCGCTGGCCGATTACGCCGTGGAGCTTCGCTAAAAACAAAAGAAAAGGGGCCGGTCAACGCCGGCCCCTCCGCCATATGATATTTTTCGACCTTCTAGAGGTCTTGTTGACCGATGGCGACGATCTTCTTGTAGGTTTCTTCACCCCATCGACCGGCACCCAACTTGTCACGCACGCCTTGCGTGGCGGCGCGGAACTCGGCCTTGTCCGGGTAGGTGATGGTTAGGCCTGCGGCCTTCATCTTGGACAGCAGCTCTTTTTGCTGCTTGGGCAGGATTTCCTCGACCAACGCCTGTGACGCGGCCTGGGCCTTGGCCATCCAGCCGCGTTCTTTCTCGCTCAGCCCTTGCCAGAACTTCTCACCGATCATGGTGTAGGCGGGCTTGTCGATATAATCGACCATGGCGACAGCTTTTTGGACTTCATGGAACTTCATCGCCCAGATGGTCTCGATGGGGTTTTCCTGACCGTCGACAATGCCCGTTTGCAACGAAGTGTAGACTTCCTTGAAGGCCATCGGCGTCGGCTTGGCGCCGAACGCGACGAAGGATTGGACGTAGTAGTCACGTTCCGGAACGCGCAGCTTCATGCCTTTGAGATCGGCAACCTTGTTGATCGGCTTGTTAGAGCTGATCTGCCGGGGGCTACGCGGAAGGAAGCCCAAAAGGCGGACTTTGCGCTGTTCAATCAGCTTTTTGTTCCAGGCGTCACCAATGGAGCTGCCAATCACGGCCACATAGTTGTTCAGGCTCTTCATAAGGTAGGGAAGCGCCAGATATTCGACTTCCTTAATGCCCGGATCGCCGCTGGCCATGATCTGCGTTGTGTTTACGGCCAATTGCGCCAGCATCTCGCGCGGTGTGCCCAGCTGATTTCCCGGATAGACGATGACGTTAAAAGCGCCGTTCGATTCTTTTTCGAGAACTTCCTTGAACTTCAGGGCGCCCAAATGCTGGGCCTCACCCTTTTTCGCCCAAAGCCCGTAGCGGACATCCTTGGCGTCCGCACCAGCCAGACCTAACCCTAACACGGCCACGAACGATAAGGTCGCGGCTAGAAAATGTCTCAGTTTCATCTTCCATTCTCCTCTGTTTTAGACCCACCTTGATCGTTTTTTATTGGTCAGACCGACGTGTCCACGGTCTTGAAGTAAGCCACAAATTCGGCACAGTAATCGACAATAAAATTGACAATTTTCTCACCTATTTCGGCCGAAGATTCCGCCGGGAAGCCCCCAGCTATTCCGTTGTCGCAAATCTCGTCGATATCAAGAGCGATGTTGACGTCGGAACCCTTGAATTTTACAGCGTTCAGGCCCGCTGTCGGCAGCCCCAGAACCTCTTTTCGCTTGGCTTCACCGATCAAGTCAGTGCGCACCAACTCTGGATAAAGGTGCAGGTAAACCGAAGTCATCGGATCGCCGCCATGGCCCAGCGCCGAAGCGCCGCGTTTGGGGTGAAATTCGCTCCATTCCTTGGGCGTCATCAGGCGCCAAAGATTGAGGCACGGGATCATGACTCCCGTTTCACGCTTGATTTCACGGATCGACTGGTCGATGAGCGGGTAATTGCCGCTATGGCCATTGAGAATCACGAGGCGTTCCAATCCGTGATCCAGGAAATTCTCGCAGATATCCCCAAACAAGGCGCAGAAAGTCTCGGGCCGTAACTGGACGCCGCCGGGTATGGCCCGGAAATAGTCGGCGTAGCCGAAGGGTATGGTTGGCGCGGCGATGGCACCTGACTTCTCGGCAATCATTTCAGCGATTTTCTCGGTCAACATGTAGTCGCCCATGGGCGCTTGCGGCCCCTGCTCCTCCTGCGAGCCGAAGGGCAGCAAAATTACCGGGTCCTCGGCCATGCGTTCGCGGAACTCGACCCACGTCAAATCCTTCAACAGATGTTTGCCGGCCATTCGATTTCCTCCCCTAATTTCCGAAAACCATGTTCGGTATCCACAGACTCAATTGCGGGAATACGGCGATAATTATGATCGCGGTGAAAAGCGGTATGTAATAGGGAATCATCGCCCGAACCATTTTCCCGAACGGAATACCGGCAATGTCCTGGGCGATATAGAGCAGTACGCCGACCGGCGGAGTGCCGCCGCCAACGATCAACGAAAACACCATCAAGACGCCGAAGTGCACCGGATCGACCCCGAACTGCACGACCACCGGAACCAGGATCGGAGCCAAAACGATTTCCGCGCTGGAGGCCACCATGAACAGGCCAACCATCAAAAGGAAAACCGTCATCACGGCGATAACGATCAGGGGATCGTCGGTAATCGAGAAAAGGCCGTCGGCGATAAGTTGCGGAACCTGCTCGCGGACCATGATCCAACTGAAGGCCGATGCCGCGGCCACAATGATCAGAACCCGGACACTGCCCCAGCTAACCTGCAACAACGTCTTCCAAAGGTCTTTGTAGCCAACGTTGCGATAGACGAAAACACCGAGTACGAGACCATAAAGGACAGCCGCCGCCGCCGCTTCCGTCGGCGTGAATACTCCCGAAACAATGCCGCCCACGATGATGATGGGAAACAAGACGGCCGCCAGACCTTTGTAGGTCGCGTAGGCCGCTTGTTTGACCGTGGCCCGGGGATAGCGCGGATAGCCACGCTTCTTGGCCAGGAAATAGGTGAAAATCATCTGCGTAATGCCGATGGATATTCCCGGCAGGATGCCCGCCAGCAACAAACGGCCAATGGAGACGTCTGCCAACGCCCCGTAAATCACCATGGCGACGCTGGGCGGGATGATGGGGCCGATCATGGCCGAGGCAACGGTGACCGCAGCGCTGAAATCGGCGTCATATCCTTCCTTTTTCATGGCCGGGATCAACACCGACCCAAGGGCGGCGGTATCCGCCGTCGCCGATCCGGACATGCCCGCGAAAATCATGCTGGCAACAATATTGACCTGCGCCAGCCCGCCGTGGATGTGGCCGACAAACGCCTTCGACATGTTGACGATGCGGTCGGTCAACTTGCAGGCGTTCATCAATTCGCCCGCAAGATAGAAGAATGGAATGGCCAAAATCAGGAAGGAATCAACGGCTGTCGTCATCCGTTGGGAAAGCATGGAAAAGTCGATATCTGCGACGTACAGATAGGTCGCCGACGTTACCGCCATAACGAACGCGATGGGCATTCCGGTCAGAAGAAGGACGACCAGTAAAATCAATATGCCTGCAATAACCATATCAGCCGCTCCCCCTACATCGGTTCACGGTTGATTTTGTCGTCATCGCCACGCCACCACGGTCCGATCCCCAATCTGTAGACCCAGCGCATAATGATGAAAAAGATCATCAGCCCGCCGCCGATGGTCGCGGGAACCCGCAACACGCTTGCCGGAATATCGAGAGATCCAAGAGTGGTGATATGTTCGATCTGAACCATAATGATGCTGCTGTCGACAAAGATGTAAAGAAAGCCGAGGACAACCAGCGCATTGAAGGCGCGAAGAAAACGGCGCGCCTTGACCGGTATTTTGGACAGGACCGTATCCACACTCAGGTGGGTTCCGTCCCAGCAGACGACCGCCGCGCCCAGAAACGTTACCCAAACCAGGAAAAGACGTGAAAGTTCCTCGCTCCAGATCAGCGGGCTGTCCAGCACGAAGCGGAAAAACACCTGCGCGATGGTCATTGCGACGATCGAACCGAAAAGCAATCCGACAATGATGCGAAGCGGAAACGCAAGGTCCATCGGGCCGCGTTTTTTCTCTACCCCGTCTTTTTCCATCTTAGCTCCACCCCTTTTTCGTATTGGGTCTAAGGGAAATTCAAGACAACAGGTCGATGGCAGCCTGACTTACCACCCGCACGCCGATTGGTATGGTATCCTCGTTACAGTCGAAATTGCTTCGGTGAAGGCCCGTATCCAATCCATCGATTTTGCTGCCTATGCGCAAATGGGCGCTAGGGAACCGTTCGGTGAAAAAGGCGAAGTCCTCGCTGCCCATGGAACCTTCCGGCAGTTCGATCAGGTTTTCTGTGCCGATGACGGCGCGCGTTGAATCAAGAACGCTGGCAAGGACTTCCTGATCGTTGCGTAGGATCGGGACACCCGGTTGGTAGTCCAGTTCGTAGTCGATCCTCATGCCAGCCTTAAAGCCGTCCAGAAGGCGCTTCATGGCGGCGGCGATGCAATCTTTTGCAGCCTGATTCTGCGTCCGAACCGTACCCTGGAGCAAAACCTTTTCAGGCAGGATGTTCCGGGCCGTTCCCCCTTGGAACACACCGACGCTCACCACTGCTGGGTGGACCGGGAGGATTTCCCGGCTGACGACGGTTTGCAACTGGGTAACGAAATAGGCCGCTGCCGTAATTGCATCAATTGCCAGATGAGGGTGCGCGGCATGGCCCGAGCGCCCGATAATGGTCAGATCGAACGCGTCCGACGATGAAAAACACACGTCCGGATGATAACCCACGGTCCCGGCAGCCAAAGGTGGCCAGTTGTGGTAGCCCAGGCACATATCGATCGGCGGATCATCAAACACGCCATCGGCAATCATCGACGTTGCGCCCGTCAGCCCTTCCTCGTTGGGCTGGAAGATCAGTTTGACCCGTCCAGCCATTTCATCGCGCAGTCCGAAAAGAACCTCGGCGACGCCCAGCAGTATGGCGGAATGCATGTCATGCCCGCAGGCGTGCATGAGACCGTCTTTCTTGGACGCAAATGGAAGGCCCGTTTCTTCATGCACCGGAAGGCAATCCATATCGGCGCGGATGGCCAGGGTCTTGCCCGGTTTGCTCCCCTCGATCACGGCAATGACACCAGTTTTGCCAACGCCCGTGCGGCAGGAAAGGCCAAGTGATTCAAGGTGTCCAGTAATCAGTTTGGCGGTTTCAAACTCTTCGAACCCGAGCTCCGGGTTCTGATGGATCTGCCGTCGAATACCGATCAGCTTTGACGAAATTTCGTCGGTTTTGCTGTTGATTCGATTGGAGGAATCCACGTCCGCCCCCTGTTTTTTGACCCCATTTGCACAAAATATTTCAGATTTTTTGGTAGTTCATATATTATGTGCTGTCAAACGGATTTTGTGAAATCATATTTATTTTCGTTTATTCTGATAGTGGAGAATACAAATGCCCTTTTGCGTTCCGGACCAAGGGGATTGGGTAGGATGATCGCGGGTGTCGACTCACTCGCAAACGTCACGGCCGGTTCACATCCCGACACCGAGGCTTATCGGGTTTACGAGATGCTGCGCCGTGATATTCGAAGCGGGCGCGTTGAACCCGGTTCACCGCTGCGAACCGAGTGGCTAAAAAAAACTTATCAAGTCAGCACAAGCCCCCTGCGGGAAGCCCTCGCCCGACTAAATGCGGAATTCTACGTTACCACCGAAGGCAAGCGCGGTTTTCGCGTCTCCAAGTTATCTCGGGCGGAATTCCTAACCCTGACGGAATTGCGAAACGATCTGGAATCCAAGGGATTGCGAAAGTCCATTGAGGCGCGAACAGAGGAATGGGAATCAAGGGTGCTGGTCGCCCACCATGCGCTGGGCAAAGTGCAAATCGAGAGCTTCAGCGATATTGAAAGCGTGGAAAAGAGGGAAAGCCGACACCGCCGCTTCCACCTCGAGCTTTTGAGCGAATGCGGGTCTTCGTGGCTGCTAAGGGTCTACGATCAAATGGCAAGTCACACGGAATGGTATCGGCGCATTGCCCTTCGTGACGCCACATTCGATGCTTCATATTTTGAGCGGGTCGAACGGCAGCACCGGGATTTGATGGAATCCGCGTTCCAGGGAGACGCCGAAAAAGCCGTCTCGTGTTTGATGGACCATCGTCTGCTTAGCCGTGATCAGGTGTTGTCCATGTTCGACGGTGCGGTGGCGGTTTGATTTCCATTTCATTGTCGGTTGGTCGTCGATTCGCGTAGATTTCCTTTCGAATCGATAACGAGCAGCAAGTTTCACTGACCTAATGTGGTGCCCGGCACAGCAATTGTGCTGGGAGAATTGAACCTCGCAACCCGTTTTTTCGTATGTTGAGGGCAGCCCGCTCTTGACGAAAGTGATTTCGGAGGCCAAAAACTGAGCCGCGCAAGGTAGCGCCAACAAATTTAATGTAGGCGATGGCGGCGAAAAGCCGCTGCTGAAGGGAAATTGTGCTTCACGCGGTCAGTCTCGCTCTGGTCCTGGCGATCCTCTGGATGTTGCTGTCGGGGTTCTTTGTACCGCTCCTTTTGGGGCTGGGCATCGCTTCGATCGTTGTCGTGATTTTGATCGCGCGGCGCATGGACGTGGTTGATCACGAAGGCCAGCCACTGCATCTGAGTTGGCGGATCGTTTTTTACTGGGTGTGGCTGATCAAGGAAATCCTGGTTTCCGCCATTCATGTGTCGGGCGTGATCCTCAAGGGCAAGATGCCAATCCAGCCCGCCATGCTGGACATCAAGGCAACCCAGCGCAGCGAGATGGGCAACGTCATTTTCGCCAACTCGATCACGCTGACGCCGGGAACGGTCACGGTGGATATGCAAGGCGACAAGCTGCTGATCCATGCGCTGACCAAAGATACTGCCGACGGTCTGATGACCGGCGATATGGACCGCCGCGTCACTGCCGTTGAAGGTGTCAGTTTGCTGGACCGTCTACTGGGAACGCAAAAAGCCAAAGAAGAGGGCGACACATGACCATGTTCGCCGCTGGCGCATTCGCTCTTCTCGCCACCATGGCCATGGCGTTGACCCTGGCCATCAAAGGCCCCACCGTTTACGACCGCATTCTGGCTGTCAATTCGTTCGGCACGTTGACGGTTATGCTGATCGCCGTTCTCGGATTTGTTATGGGACGTCCGGAGTTTCTCGATATCGGTCTGGTTTACGCCCTGATCAACTTCATAACCACCATCGCCATCATGAAATTTTTCAAATACCACCGCCTCGGTCACCGTTCAGGCGAGGATCTGGGGGATTGTAATGGCGATGATCATCGATATTCTTAGCTGGGCGCTGATTGTCACGGGCGGCGCGTTCTGCCTGATCGGCGGATTGGGAATGTTGCGGCTTCCCGATGTCTACGCCCGTATGCATGCTGCGGGAATTATCGACACTGCGGGCGCGGGTCTGCTTTCGGTGGGCCTGATGCTGCAGGCGGGTTTCACCCTGGTGACGGTGAAATTGTTACTGATCGTCGTAT
>Ga0233431_1002489_pt1 | contig 25616 bp, 19 predicted proteins | sample SI_118_April2016_FD_179867 | JGI IMG/M metagenome (GOLD analysis project Ga0233431, IMG submission 179867) | Seawater microbial communities from Saanich Inlet, British Columbia, Canada - SI_118_April2016_200_MG | ecosystem: Environmental > Aquatic > Marine > Inlet | place: Canada: British...
TTTCTGATTATATAGATAACTACACAGTTCCATGTGAAACTCATGAAAATAGTGCAATGATAGTCTTAACAAACCTATGTATTAACTGATATGTTTTGATGATTTGAATTTTAGTGTAATTATTATCAAAGTTAGATTCGGTAGAACTCTTACAGAGCAGAAATGGTGAGTTTTCCCAAGCTTGACAGGTGTCTTTTGAAAAAATGAAAAATGGGATAATTTTTTTTGGTTATGAAAAGCGGCAAGATTCGGACATGAGTTGGTTGACTTTAGAGGGTAATGAGAAGTTTTTGGTGGCCCAGGTTGTCTGGGAATATTCTCAATGTATTACAACTACCACCAAACGTGAGAGCTGGAAACAATCTCAACGTTCGTTCAAGCTCTCTGGTTGATGATATCACACATTGCATTGAGTTAAAGAGACATAAACCCATATGATATTAAATAGTTGGTGAGTTTTACATTTCAGACAAAAAACAGTTTCCAACCCTATATCCAACCTTCAACAAAAAAACCGGCCCCACCTCTGAAGCTGGTTTGATTCTGTCCATGCTGTCGTATGCCTTGCCATGGGAATAGCCCGCCTCATGGCTCTGGAGAAGCTCGCTCCTGAAATTCACCAAGTTAATTTATCGATTGCCGGATTCGATCCACCCCTGCTATTCGTTTCTGGTGGCATCCTCAAGGGAACAATCTAATAAGATAACCTTAGTAAGCAAATTTCCTCGGCTGACTGTATTCCCTTTTATCTCCCCCGGTTAGCTTATTTCCCCCACCAGCGGATCTTCTTCCCTAATATTGAGAATGAAGTTGGAACCATTCTTTTTCATCTCTCTTACCAATGCGTGAACATAGGGTTTGATGACATCTATCGTGCTATTTCTGATTCTGGCGGTAAAAACGCCGCCCTTCAATTCCCCTGAGACTTCCCCTTCTTTCGTCTTTGTCAGATTTTTATTCAAAGAGTAAACAAAGTCTTCCATGTTTATTTTGAGCCAATCCGTTCCTTGTCCGATAGAAAAATTTACTTTTATAACTTCTTTATCCATATTCCCCCCTTTCTCTCTTCCCCCACCCCCCACCATGAGAAAGGCTCACCTCGTGGCTCTCATGCGGCCATCTGTGCTTCCTGGTATTCAATCCATCGCCACAGAGGATGTCAACAATTATTCCCGATACCGGGACGAATCCAACCCATGCCCGACTATACATTTAACCATTAACGTCGATTCTCGTGTGTCTGACGGCCTCCTGTAGCGGGTTTCTGAGGAAACTTTCAGTTAAACTTACAGTATCGTGAAACCATTCCATCCCTTGCTCAGTTAAGAAAATGCTTGCGCAATCGACTGACCAAAGATTATTATCCACCGAACGTTCAAAGTGAAGGTTACATCTGGCAGCCTTGCATGAAATGGGTGGATGGTCGGGTGAAACTTAATGCACGTACGTCTTTCCTGCAAGCGGATGAGCGGAAAATGGATTGACCACAATATGTTGTGGTCGGCGAAATTATCGGGATCGCTTCAGCGCCGGAAGGTCCGCTTGACTGACGTAAGGCATATTGCAGGTTTTTGATGGTGCCGTTTTTTGGGGACTATCTCAATATATACCCAGAACGACCGGCCATGAGAGATGGCATCAATCTCTACGTCCGTTCAGGGCTTTTGGTTTGATGATATCACGCATTGTATTGAGATAAACATGCGGAAAAGATTGTTATATTAGGCATTTAACGGATTCTATATTTCAGGCGGAAAAGACTTTCCAACCCTATGTCCAACCTATACCATTTTTTTTGAAACTAACCCAGCACATCATTTGCCGGTTGTCTAAAGCTTCAGGGTAGGTGGTGCTTTTAAAGCATGCTATGGTATGGGTCAAGCGCCAAGCGCCGCTTCTGAGGCTTCCTTGAAAGCGTGGGCAGATATTTATATTGCAATTTTGTTTTTTATCGGGCATCCTGCATTTTATAGTGAACTTTATAGGAGGGAAACCATGAAAAAAATAATATTGCTTGCGGGTCTGTTTTTCATAGCACTCACGGGTTTTGCGTTGGCGGAGTATGTTGATAATGGTGATCTGACAATTACTGACACTAGTACCAACCTGATGTGGCAGAAATTGTATTCCGAAGGCACCTGGGATACAGCAACCGCTTATTGCTCTGCTTTGGAATTTGCTGGTCATGATGACTGGAGACTTCCCGAACTAACTGAATTACAGGGTATTGTAAGCACTGAGGTGGAGGGTAGGTGTATTAACTCTATCTTTGCCAGTCCGTACTACGGACACTTTTGGGGCAATTTAGCAGAAGGCGATTACGCTTGGAAGGTATCGTTTTATTATTCCTGTGGTCAGATGGATAAGTGGAAAAAAACAAATGAAATTGATATCCGATGTGTCCGAGGCGCAACAACACCACCTGGCAGTTGTGTATCTGTTGGAAGCGACCTTTCTATGACCATTCCATGTGTCGAATTCAACGGGGTTCAATATATCCTGAAGCTAAAGTATTCTGACCCACTAGGGACTGGTAATAGTTCGTCCTGGGTAATTGATTCTATGATAGAGAAATAGGGGTAAAAATCCGTTAGTCCGCCCCGCGAGATCCCCGCACGTGTGAATGAAAACAGGCTTCCCCCAAGAGACAATCTCTCGGGGGTCGCCTGTCAGCCTATAGAAGTAAGAGGTGGTATGAAGCCCGGGTATATCTCCAACGTATTTGGAGAATTAAATCCCATGTGATACTCTCAATCTATGTCAATCATGCCAGACTTGAGATACCAAAACGATATCTCAGGTTTACCCAGTTACCCCGATTTGAATATATCACAGACTTTTGACCCGCCGATATATGGGTATATTGTCAAGATAACACAGATTTCTGGAACTTTTAAGCACCTACCTGCGCCTACTATATTTTGGGCCAATGTGGTCTTTCCGATTTTTCATTTTCGTTGAAGACCATTTCCATTTCTTTGTAATATATTTAAGAACAGGACAGTGATCAGGGAAGCTATTGTTCAAGGGCGAATATTTATGTTATTGAGTACTTCACTTTTTAATTCTTGGTTTTTGTCTCTGTTAGCGTTTGAAATATTGGAAGAGGGTGTGCTCGTATAAAAACTTTGGAAAAACTCCTGTTGAATTTTGAGACTTAGAACCTAATGGCTGAATTCAAAGTGCATCTTGCGGGGGGAATCGCAGCCGGAGCTGGAGCGTCAGTGGCTGGGCACTTTATGGCAGGTTTGACTCCATTGCAGGCAGGAGCGATTTTTGTGGTAGGTTCAGTGGGAGGCCTGCTTCCCGACCTGGACAGCGACACGGGTAAACCTCTGGCTTTCCTGTTTCACCTGATTTCTGTTTTGCTCCCCAGCCTGCTGTTCGTCAGGGCTGTTCAAATCGGCGGAGACTCCCCTGAATTCCTGATCTGTTATTTCACCGCATCGTATCTTTTTATAAACTACGTTGTCTGTGCCATCGTTAAACAGGTCACCGTTCACCGAGGCATGATGCACAGCATCCCTTTTGTTTTTGTTTGCGCCGGGGTTGCCTACCTCCTCTTCAAACCCTCTGGCACTCAGGTTGCTATCATGGCCGCCTTTGCAGTGTTCCTGGGGTGCCTGGTTCATCTTGTGTTGGATGAGATCACTTCGTTTAGACTAAAATTCGGAATTATTCCAGTTCCAAAGAGATCAAGCGGTTCAGCCTTCAAATTCAAATCAGATTCTCTTTTCGCAACACTCTTTATTTATCTGGTTCTTGTTGTTGTAGTCTTAGCAGTTTTTGTACCTACCCTTGGTAGTTCAGCTTTTTAACTCGCCAACAACTCGTCCCGGACAGCACCCTTGTCAACCAATCGAAAGGGCTTACATCAATGCCCTTTGCATCGCCTTTTCCTTTAAATTGCTTTTTTATCAGAAACTTAACTCATCAATTGATGATATGTTATAGGGCTAATCTCCTTGACCACCGCCGCCTATTCATATATTTTAAAAAATGGGATGTACTCAGTGATTTATCTTAAAGAAAATCGCTTGTTACCTGCTAATAGTGGAGGCCTTGTGAGTTCAAAACGATTATTCCTTTTTATATTCGGCTGTCTGACTTTTTTTGGTTTGAGCCATGGTCTTGCGGATACATACCCTGAATCAACAGATCTCCTGCGAGAATTGGCCGAAAGAGTTATTTTGGAGATGGAGGAGAAAGCAGAGTGGCGATTCGTGTCGGGGCGGGGTGGATCAGAGAAGTTTGTGAAAATCCCATGGAGATCGGGGGATCGGCAAACAGTGGCCATCTATTTGTTTCGTGAGGAAGAGACTAACGCGTACCTGTCTTTTGGCGCGCGGTTTGAAAAGCAGCTAGCCCTGGCATTGGATCATTCGGCTAAGTTTATGTTTGTGATGCGGGACATGAAAAAATTCTATGACATGAAAAAGCGGGAAACGGATTTCATGATCGACGAAAGCACCGCTTCCTCCGTTGGAAAGGTTTTGGGCGCCCGATACTTTCTGACCGGCTCATACTGGCGAGAAGGGGATGAAACTTTTATCCAGGCGGCCATGTGGGATGCGGCGTCAGGAACGGTCAATCACGCGCAGGTTAAGATCAGCGGTACGGAGTGGGCCTTTGTCAAGAAGAGAATTACCGCATACTGGTGGAGGGGAGGCATTGGGCTTCTGACCTTGTTGGTGATGATGGGTGTAATCCGGATGCTCAACCGCAGTGTTTGCTATAATCTTCGTTCAAGGGAAAACAGGACCATCTATATTCTGATCCAGATCGGATTCGGGCTTACGCTCTTATCTGCCGGATATTTCTTTGTGGTATGGTGGGCCTTTCCCGGGTGATCCGGCTGCCGATTTTAAATACCAAACCAGGAAGGTTTGATCATGGGCTTTTTTAATCGCATGAAGAGGGTGTTCTCAACCGGCCAGGCCTCGGCTGTTGACAAAGCCAGGCGGCTCTATGATGCCAATGATCTTGAAGGGGCTGTCAATTGCCTGAAAGAGGCCCTTGCCAAACGCGAAGAGACCGGTAAGGTCCTGGCCGTGATCAGGGAATGTCATGACGCATATCTGGGAGAATCCCATCAAAAGCGACTGACCGAATATCGGACCACACTCTCGAATACGGCCTTTGATACATCAAACTACAACCTTATCGAAGTGATAATGGCCTCCGTTGACAAGGGACTGAAGGAAGGGATTTATTCCGGGAAGACAAGACCGGAGGCAGAAGGGCTCTATAAAGAGTATCAGAAACGATTTCAGGAGTTGCGGGAAAAGGCCCAAAAGGAAAAGCATCAGGAAATCATCGGGCGGCTCAAGGGGATTGACCCGGAGGACAACGCAGATGAGTTTGTTACGTTGGTGGAGGAGATGCGGCGCATGGGTGGGCGGCTCCCCCAAGCGATGCATTCGAACTACCAGTTAGCCCAGGAACGGTCATACATTCTACCGGAAAACCTTCAAGAATTTGCCAATTACGTGATTGAACGAAGTCTCGGCAGTGGTGGGTTTGCCTCGGTCTTTCTGGCATCGCCAAAAGGAATTTCGTTTCAGGCGGCCATAAAGATTTTTTCTCCGCAGCCGAGCTTGGTCCGTGAATCGGGTCTCTCCCTTACCGAACTTAAGGAAAGATTTCGACGGGAGGCCGGCATTATGCTCAGGCTCTCCACGGAAAGCATCCCCGGGATTGTCAACGCACGGCATACCGAGACATGGCGGGGAAAGCCCTACCTTACCATGGATTATTACCCTAAAAACCTCTCCACCCTGATTGGATCTGATGATGAACTGCTCCAAACCGGGAGAGGCGGGTATCTCAGCTACGACAGGGCCTTCCCGATCATCAGCCAAATCCTGACATCCATCCATTGGCTTCACAATCGATCTGAGCCTATCATCCATCGGGATCTCAAGCCCGCCAACATACTTTTAGACAAAGACAACCGTCCATACATTGGAGATTTTGGTTTGGCCCGAGAGGCCGGCAGGGCGAATTTGCTGTCTAAAGCATTTGAAACTGTAACCGGCACAACTTTAGCCTCCCAATACTACGGCGCCCCTGAACAACGCGGCGGATTCAAAGAGACGGACCAGCGGGCGGACGTCTTTTCCCTCGGTCTATTGATCTATCGCGTTTTGACGGGACGTTTGATCGGTTTTCACGACCTGGAACCTATTGAGCGGTATGTTCAGGGTCTCGGAAAAGATACGGCAAACAAGATGGATAATCTCTTGTATAAGGCGACAAGAGTCGAGGTGGACCAGAGGTTAGCCGATATCTCCACCTTTTTAGATGTTTTTTCGCCCGAGCAGGCGGCGGTTGAGATACGCCAAGCCGCTCCGTCCGGGCCTGCACCCGGTGAGCAATTCTTGACAGCTCTTGAACTGGCCTACGCCTTTTCGCCGGATGGTAATCTGCCGGAAAATGTACGCGCGACCCTCCTAACAAAGTCACGGGCACTCGGGCTTGATCCGGGTGAAGCCGAACTCCTGGAAAAAGATTTCCGTTCTCGTCTTGGCCTGAGTGAGGATAAAAACGATCGCGTTATCTCGGCCACTTCGGGGGTTGCTTTGAAAACCGGAGAAGAGAAAGGTGTTGGAACCTTGGTTATCACCTCAGAACCTGAGATGGCAACAGTCTCAGTTGATGGTATTGAACGTGGCGCAACCCCGCTAACAATAGATCGGGTAGGGGCTGGGGAAAAGACGATTCGCTTGAAAATGAACGGCTTTTTCCCCGTGAGTCGGATTGAACGAATCACACCTGATGAAGAGACCCGGATTCATATTATTCTGGAACATCAAACCGGCAGTTTCAATGTAAGCGCCAAAACTTATTCCGATGCCTATCCCGCCCGTTTTTATCTCGATGGGAAACTGATGGGAAAACCGCCGCTGACTGTAAAAGATGTAACGGCAGGGGCGCATGCATACAGGTTTGAGGCGGACAATCATCAGGAGGTTTCAGGGGAGGTGGTTGTAAACTTGGATGAAGAGGTGAAACTTGATGAATTTCTCAAACCATTACCTGGTCGCGTCAGTCTGAAGAGTATGCCCTCCGGCGCTGTTATCTGGGTTGATGGCAAGATGTCAAAATTAAGCACGGACGTCAAAGTGAAGATATCATCGGGAAAACACACCATAACGCTTAAACTCGGTTCGTATGTCGATGCCGAAAAAGAGATTGAGGTTTTGCCGGGGTGCCTTTTGGAGGAAGAGTTCCAACTGGTAAAAAACCAGGGCAAGATCAATGTTGTCAGTATTCCGGATGGTGCAGCAATATGGATGGACGGGGAGGATACGGAGAAGAAGACGGATAACTTGATGGAGGTGTTGCATGGGGAACATGAAGTAACACTAAAACTTGTTGGTTACAAAGATGCGCAGGAAAGGGTGTGTCTTGAACCGGAAGGATTTGCGGAAGCCGAATTCCGGCTCGAGAAAGGCCTAACCATTGTGGTCCCTGAACCCACATTTACTGATCCCATTACCGGCATGGAGTTTGTTTATGTCCCTGGGGGGAAGTTCATGATGGGGGATATTTTTGGGGATGGAGAAGAAAATGAAAAACCGGTACATGAGGTTACACTTGATGGGTTTTACATAGGGAAATATCCTGTGACCGAGAGGGAGTGGAAACAGGTGATGAGACATTCTATGCTGGAGTACCCCCCTGAAAAAGGCAACTATCCGGCAAATAAAGTGAGCTGGAGGGCAACGCAGAAGTTTCTTAATGTGCTCATCTCTAAGAATAAAGGGCGATATCAGTTTCGACTTCCCACCGAGGCGGAGTGGGAATTTTCAGCTAGGAGCGGGGGTAAGAAAGAAAAGTATGCAGGGGGCGATGATGTTGATGCTGTTGCGTCGTATAGTAATAGTAATGAAGGTTTTATTCTCCAGCCGGTAGGCAAGAAGTTACCCAACGGGCTTGGTCTCTATGATATGAGCGGCAATGTTTCCGAGTGGTGCCAAGATTGGTACGGAGATTATTCTTCCAAGCCAGCTACCAATCCTAAAGGGCCACCTTCAGACGACATATACAGGGTGCAACGCGGCGGCGGCCCTTTGTTTAATGAGCAGGATGTTCGCTGTTTCTATCGGTGGTTCGGCACAGAGGTCGATACAGAATCGGGCCAGTATAATGGATTTCGTCTTGTCAGAGAACTTTTTGAAAACCAACGCAAGATCAACTATATCGCAAGCATCGCCGAGGTTGAAGCAACTTGGTCACCCGCCGACGGTGTGTTCGTCGATTATGGCAATGGGATCGTGAAAGACAATAATACAGGACTTGAATGGAAAGTAGCATTAGACAGGGATAGGAACTGGGATGAAGCGAGAATTTGGGTAGAGAGTCTGAACATCGACGACAGTGGGTGGCGCATGCCCACCATGGATGAGCTGGAAAATCTCAATAGAAATATCGGTTGGTTGAATTTAGAGCCTTTGTTGAACACAAGTAATGATGCGTGCCAGGCGTGGGCAGATGAGATTATGGACTCATCGAGAGCCAGAGTTTTATATCCCGGCCAGAGCGCCGGCTGGGAATACCGAAACGTTTCCAACAACATGCGAGCTTTTGCAGTACGTTCCCGCAAACGGTAAATAATTGGATCATTTGATGTTTTGAACACTTAAATTGAGTGCTCCGGGAAAATGAATTTCATTCACAGTCTCGCTACGAGGTCGGGCATCAGCGTTTTTGGTCGCGTTGATTTGCGTGTTATGTATTGCTTGCGCAATTGTTATTCAACATCAAAAACTTTGTCATTATTAATGAAGATACTTTTTACATTATAATTAAGCTTTTCAGACCATTTGGAATTATTAAAAAACTGGTCATAATTAAGAAATAGAGAACAGCTGAATAACAAAATAATTAAGAGACAGAAAAAGATTGATGGAATGGAACGATTCTTTTTTAAAGATGATCGACGAATATTTTCAGCCGCCCATAAATTACAAAGTTCACTAAAATATCCCAAAGGTTCTTTGTTTTGCGATTCAATCGAAGATATTGATTTCTTAATTGATTTGTGGATATCAATTAATTCGGAGATTTTTTTGCTATAATCTTTCTGCTCTTGAAATACTTCTTCATAGCTTTCTGATATTTTATTCTTATACTCTTTGGAATTTACCAAAAACAATTTCTGACATTTATCATTTTTCGCATAAAGATTCTGAAATTCTTGGTTGAAAAACTGATTAATGTCCGTTAATTGGGCTTGAATATTACCTAATTTATCAGAGAGCGATAATCCAATATCCTTTATATCAATGCTATTTAATTTTCGAAATTCTTCTTTTATCTTTGATGATAAAGGAGCAACTTCACTATTATAAGTTTCAATTAGATCTCTGACATTCTTTAAACTCTCCAGAGTTTTATCAACATTTTTTGAATAATTAATCGTGAGCCTATCAACAGAAGAAACGTAATTATCGATTGATGAAATGTTTGAATTTACTTTTTCTGATATTTCAAGGCTATTTGTAGAGATACTATCCAAATTTGATATTATATTTGATTCCGATAAAAACTTCCTTAAATTATCTAGTGGTGCGATTTGGTTTTCCAGATTAACAAGAATTCCATTAAAAGATTTTAAATTCTTAGATAAATTTGAAATATATTGTGAGCTCTCTTCAAAACGATTAATCAAATTGCGAATTTCAAAATTTTCCAAAATCAATTATTCTCCTCATAGTATGTCGAGAAAATATTTGCTTCATCGAGAATACGATTTGTTTCATTAACCTTTTCGTTAAATGCAACTAGTTTGGGGTTGAAATAATTATTACTAAATAGTAGTAAATCATTTCCTGACATTATATTAATATCGATAAGATCTAAAATTGATTTATTTAATTTTTCTAAATTTGAATCAATTTCATCTGGCTTAAAAAGACCCGACCATAACTCAGCTTTAAGCCTGAGATATGGATTATCCGCTTTATCAAACATTTCAAAAATTAATTCAATATCATCTTCATCTAAGCTAAGTAAATTTTGTGACATTAATAAATTTCCAGCATCTTCAAATTTTCCTTTTTGAGCTAGTTGCTTAGATTGGCATCTGATAATCCCAGTATTTGCATCATCAATGGAAATTGCCTTTCGATACGCCTTAATCGCTTGTTCAAATTTTTCCTTCTCTTCTAACCTTTTAGCTTCTTTCATCCATTCAAAAGGGCTGGAGAATTCTAACAAAGACAATGATTCTAAATCAAAATCATTGTGGAAATCTAAAACAGGTTTTATGTTTTCCAGTAAACTACTGTTAATGTTGTCTTCATAAAGAAGCAAATTGTTCCGTGCTCTGGTTATACCAACATAAAACAAATTAAAATAATACCTGTATTTTGAATTCTTCTTTCCTAAACCACTAAAAATATCAGACCATTCATCTGAAAAATTTGATATTAAGTTATAGGTAACTATATAAGGATATTCTAATCCCTTTATCTCATTTATGGTAAATATGCGACCATTATCATCAGCAAGTTGACTTTTCAAATAAATTTTATCTTTTTCGTTTGCTACAACGAGAACTGTATAATGACGGTCATTAATTGTATTGACGAGAGCTGATAAGTTTTGCTTTGAAGGATTTAAAAAAAACACCTTTTCGCCATCTCTAGCAAAAGACTCAAGATAATCTTTTGAATGAGCAATATGCTTTTTCCGAATATTGCAAAGAATATTAGCTAATTGAACTATGAACTTCTGACTACGATAATTTTTTGAAAGATGTCTATTTTCATATTTGACACTGTTTACAAAAAAGAGATTTTCTATTCTTCCAAAACTAAAGTATGTAGGATTAATTATTTGATGGATGTCGCCACTTAAAAATACGTTTAATTTATTACTTGCGGTATTCAGCAAAGCATATATCTGAAGTTCCGTTAAGTCTTGTATTTCATCAATAATAACATAGTCATAAATTGGAAATTCATGTTTTTGAATTTTAATTAGACTTTTTAGAGCCAAATCATTTTCATCAAATAGATTATTTATCTCTAACCAATCCTGATATTTCTGAGAGAATCTGAAAATATTTCTACGAGTTTCAGTATCAAATATTGAGTATTTATCAGACAAAGACAAATAGGTATCCTCATCTATAAAATTGTTTTCAAGGTTTTTATTTTTGACGTGTATCAATATTGTATCAATAGTACTATAGTGAACTTCGTATTCATCCAATTTCTTACTTAAAAATTTATGAGTATAGCCTTCTATATTCCAAAAAAATGTTCCATCGTTGCATGGTTTTACAAAATTTAATTCTTTTAGTGTCTGGAAAGAACTCTCATCAAAATTGTATTTATTAAGCTTACGGTTTCTTATCCAATCAATCCCCATAAAACCTTTGATCATACCGCGTATCTCTGCCCATAAATCAATTGAATTAATACTTGCTACATATAAGAATTTATGTTTGTTCTTTAAATACCATTCGTTAAAGATTTCAAAATTGACGAAAGATCGACGTGAATAGTTGTTTTTCTGAATCAAGAATTCATTGATAGTATGAAAATATTTATTACTATGGATATGTTCAGAAAATTTATTATAAAGATTTAATGAATTATCTTTTAGGCTTTTTGTATAAGTAAAATATGCAACCTCAGAATCAAATGGCGAGCTTAAGATTTTGTGTATTCCAACAGTTGTTTTACCGCTACCAGCACTACCGGACAAAAATAATGGTTTTGTTTCTTCGACACACTCAAATTGTTCATCATTTAAATAATAAAGGTAATTAGAATCATTTTTATCTATCAAAGCTTTAAAGGAATTATCATCGATGACAACAGTAATTGAATTATTAAGATCAAAAAAGTAATTGTAATGCTTTGCATCAATTTTTAAATCCATATGTGCGTTTGCATGGAATGGTTGTTTATTAATCGCGAATTGTTTGGTATTAAAAGTGGAAATATGTTTTGCTTTAATGATTTGTTTGTCGTGGTTACTAAACGCCAAAAATATTATGGAATTTTCATAACCATTCCGAGAAATTCCTACGTCTGAAGAATATGTAAACAGGATTCTGTCACCACTGTTTAATCGGAATTTAAAAATGTTATTTGAACCTTTAATTTTTCTTACCCAAAAGCTACTTGGGAGCTCTCTGATTTTCTTTTCTTGATTAACAAGAAGGTCGGCAAATAAATAAAGTCTGCTTATTACTGCTTCACGTTTTATGTCAGGGATTGTTTTTAAAAAATTTTCCTTGATTAATAATTTCACTGATAATCCATATTTATTAGTAAGAAAAGGATGCGTCACATTGTATTAAAAGTAAAAACGCATAACATTCATTAAACCGAATCTGAAACGTTGAATATCATAGATTACACATAGCACGACATAAAAGAAATTCCCGACATTCTATAATCTCTGTCTGCCTCAAACCTTAGATTGCAGATATGCGATATATCCCAAAGAATTAACGCCATCAAAACCCTGCATATGCCTTACATCGTCCAAGAGCTATAACTCATGGTGCTATTCGTATGGCGCTCCATATCTTGTGTTCGGGATTGTCGCATTCTCTATGGTCAAAATCTAATCAATCTACAACCTAGCAATTTTGGATTCAAGGGAAAAAAATGAATTCGAGGATTACTGCTTCATTGAGCTGGAAATATTTTGATTGGGATTGGACTGGTCTTTCTATCGGCTAACATCAATGATCACCTGATCTATCTGCTATCTTTTCCAGTCGTGTCACCGCGAAAAATAACTCCAATATCGATATGCTATATGCAATATTTTTCGCTGAAGCATGAGTTGACCCTATCAAAGTCCGTTTTTGTCCCTACCATAACTTGAACCATCTTGGACGGGCGTGTTTCCTCGCCGATTTTCCATTTTCATTGCTCTTTATTATTTCCTCGCCTGGCAGGGCTCACGGAACCTGAGCAACAGGAACGGAGGTTATAGGGCCAAGGCTGGCAGATGTATTATTGCGTTCATGATTTTCATTTTTTTGGTTTACAAGTACCCGAAAAACGGCGTAAACTGCCTCTAGGGTCGCGCAAGTTTATGCAGGAAAAATGCTCCCAGGAAGTAATTCGGAACAGCTTACCTCACTGCTTTCATGGGAAAAGAGATATGGGAACCTGAACATGAAAATTGTGGCTAGAGTTCTACAGGAACAATATTCGTGTAAAAATCGGCATCAGGGGAAAAAGGATTCGGCTCAGATCTCACCTCGTAAACCTCCAGCATTCCTAGAAAAAATCAAAAACAATAGATATAAAGCCTATAGTTTCAGAAGGTTCTACTTATATTGACATTTATCTTTCAATCTGGTTTTAATCTGTTCTCGAATATAAGTTTTTGCAATCATTTTCGAAAATGGGGGGTATGCCTTTTATGCTGAAATCGAAAACCGCCTGAATGACTGTGGTTTGCTATTTGGATGTTGCGCATATCAGATTTTTTCTGAAATCAGCGAAAATTAGAACGAGAAAGCAAGGCAATTGATTCTATTAGACTCAAATTAGTTATATGTTCGGTCTGGACAATAACGCGTCTTTACTAAGGAAAAATGCATATCATGAAAATCAGATTAAATAGTAGAACCATCTTAAATTCTGTAAGGGATGTCATTTATATTGCATCGATTCTCATAATAATTACTGGATGTGTAGCTCGAAAACCTTTGACACGATCTGAATGGTTGGAAATGACAAGCTGCGAATTTCCAGGGAAAACCGTTGATGAAGTGTTGTCAGCAGGCGAGGAGGTATTGAGGTTATGTGATAGCGGAGATGTAGGGATTTACCACATGCCTAATAAGATGGTGGGCACGCGAAAATACAATTTCTATGCTGTCTTTACAGCCGTATTTGGCCAATTCAATTTTGATCTTACGGCATCCCAGGAGAAAGGCTTTGTTAAAGCCCAACTATTAATTGGATCTAGCGCCCAAGGCATAAACCCTGCGATGACATACACACCAGGCGTACAAGGAGGCGCGGGTGGTATGGGGGTTACCGCAGTAGCAGGTCCGGTTAATGTTGGAATGCCGAGCCAAAACAAAGAGATATACATCTTATTCTTTCTGAGAATGAAGTCAATTTTGTATGGCGACAAATGGTACACATGTAACGAGGCAGTGGAATTGCTTTTTTCCGAAGAATGGAAAAAGGCAAAAAAGGAAGACGAAAAGTTGAGAACTGAATCTGGGGAGCATTCTGACGATTCCATCCCTGTGGGGTCTGAATTAGAAGCTTTATGTCTGTTGGCCGATGATAGGAAACCTGAGTAGTAAAATCGGAATTTTGGGAACTGGGCAGGAAATCTCATAATTTAGAAAAATTTTAACCATTATTGATACAAAAACGGCGGAGGTCGAGAATGCTTTTAGAACCGAACGATGTAATTGCAAAACGAGCTTTTGAGCTCTTAGCAAATGAACTTCCTTCGAGCGATTTTGAATTGGCAGATAGATATGAAATTCCCGGAAAATGCGAAATCAAGTTGCGCGGCAAAAAAAAATCCGTTGTCCTTGTGTGGAAAAGTAATGGTAAGGATAGAGAGGTTACGACGCGCAAAGAATACGTTCCAATATTTGAAAAATGGTTATCTGGATTTGAACAAGAAAGTAAACCACAATATTATAGTCAAATCCTCTCCTCAAGCGAAATCCTTTTGTGTACGATCGTAGAAAATGCCGCTGAAATAGCCAGGGAAATATGTGAAGTCGCTGGTGTGGAGTAGGCGGTAATAGAAAGCGCATATCAGTATGTGTAAAAAGATTCTCAATTTGCTTAAATTTTCAAAGAATACACCTAAGTTGTCAACAGATCATGAACGTTTCGATTTGTGGTAATTATTTTTGACAGAAATTTGGAATAATGGAGTCGTGAATGTATTGCCCATTTTGTAACTTAAGTTTTGATGGTTTTGAAGACGGAGGAAGTTGTCCAGATTGTGGAGCCGAATACGATTACACAGGGAGTTGGAAAAAGGGAGACATAATAAACGATGATGATGGACATCACGAAACTGGGTCTGACGCAGGAGAGGGGGACGTCTTATTAGATTCGATAGCTGATGATGATAGATTCGAGTGGTAGCAGTTTTCAGCATAGATAGCTGAAAAGTAGCCAAAGGGAGGGGATAGCCAATGTTGGGTGTTACTGAAGTTAAAGGAGAAAGCCTGCAATCAATCTTAGATAAAGCGGCTCAAAAATTAACAGCTGCCGAAACTAATTTTTGTTACAAAAACAATTTTGGCATTTCGATTTTCCAGCTGGTTTCAAAAAACAATGGTTTTGACCTTGGGATTTCCCAAGAAGCCCATTCCCAAGGCCCAGTGGGAAACTACGCGTCTGGTATAATTTCCTTTTTGACTGGAGAATCCGACACGGATTCGAGAATATCCACAAAAGGTGTAAATACCAATTCAAGCCAAGTGAAAACAAGTAAATTGGCTTATCAGCATAATTTCTGGTATTCACATATATGTCGGCAGGTTAGAAATCTTCTTGCTGGAGATTTGGGTGCTGTAAATGCTGTGGTCTACCCATTAGCCAAGCATACATTTAAAGAAAAGGCCTATAAACCATGCATTAGTTATGTTCAATATCAACTCCATCAGGTCACAAACACTCTAAATGTTGTTGTCAATTTCAGGGCACAGCACCTCTATATGCTGGCCTTCAACATTCAATTATGGGCATTTCAGTTATTGCAGCTTTGTCATGAATTTGATCTAGGTGTTGGAAGCGTGGTAGCCAATTGTACGAATCATCACGTAGGTGAAAGTCAAGACCCCAAAATGGTATGTGGTGAACCGCTACCATGGTTTGTCAAACCAGAGAAGACCATGAAACTGGTTAGTGAAGTTGCGCGATATTACGATAATCTCCGAGTTTAACTTTTCTATTGGGCTTGTGTAAATGCATTCTCCTGGATCAAATTTATCACCCAATCAGATATTGAAGCAAATTAGGGGTGCCTTTAGCCTCGATGAAGAAAAAGTGCGATTGCTTTCAATAGAAACGGATACAATGGTTAGGCAGCATACTGGCTTGCTGCCGATTTCAGACCTTACTTTTCTTCAAGAAATTGACCATTCAAAGAAGCATCTAATAAAGAGGGCAGGTTTCATCTCTCCGAAAGTTCTTTTTCTATCTAAAAAAATAAAGTCTCTTTGCAGATTAACTTATGAACATCAGGATGGCAGAATTGATCCTTGCGGAGGTTTCAAAAAAAACTATCTGGCGTGCTCACCCTACAGCCCGCATGAGACGGAGATGAAAGAGCTATTTAATATGGCAGATCTTTTCTGCTTTTTTCAAGCAGATGGTCTGACAGATATGAAACAGCAGAAATATTTACACGAGATTCTTTTTCAGGTTGAGGATTTTCTAAAGAAAATAGGAATTACAGTAATCATGTCCTTTTCAGCGGGGCCATGCAGGATATGCGAAAAGTGTGCAGGCCAATCAAATGAGGAGTGCTACGAACCAGAAAGGAAACGGTTTTCATTGGAGGCTTGCGGTATTGATGTGGATTGGGCAATGAGGATGATGTCATTAATCAGTAAGGATCATCATTGGGAAATTGATTGGCTAAAGGACTTTGGGCTCACGAAAAGGCAAGACGACATTTTTAAGAGCGTGATGGGGTTACTGTTGTCATTGTCTTGATGGATGTCTAAGAGGTATAAAATGAATTTTTGTGAGGAAGACTTCGATATTTTTGCTGAATCTGATGAGGATGCCTGCCCTGCCTGCATGACTGGGAAGTGTAACGGTAAGTCTGTATCCCCACCGGAATATGAAGACTATTATGATAAACAACTAAAAGTAAGGCTTGAACCTAAATTTGAAGAGCTTAATACGCTCATCGTGACCTTCCTAGATGAACACTTCAGTATAACTTTGAAAGATGAATTTGAAACTCCGAGTAAAACGCATAAGAAACGTCCTTTATGTTACGTCAACTTAACACCTTCAACGGCAGGAACAGGGCAGACTAACGCTCAATTCAATCTTAGATTATCTTATGATCGTAGACCTGACCGGCCAGGAATGACTTGGAATAATATCCGAAGATATCGGAAGTTTGGTATCAAATTTGCGTTACATGATAAATGTAGACCAACATCAGAGCAAAACGAGATGAGAAACAGGGATCTACCTATTTTGACGAGAAACGTGAGGTCTGACCCTGAGAGATTTTTGAAATTGCTTAGAGGGCTAAAAGACGATTTTCTCATTTATAAAAACATGTGGAAGGGAATTCAACCTGATTGTTTTCGAGCTCGTACTATCAACCGAGATCAATTGGGTAGTCTTTTTCCCAGCGAAAACCGCGATGATGTGCCTTTTCAAGAAATACATAGAAGTTTATATTGGCATAACGCAATTCATAAGCAGATTATATCTAACCAAAACAAGTTGGCCGCCGAATGTATCAAGACCATTTTGAGATTGTACCCATTTTTCCTATACGCCACAATTGCCGATTCCGAAATATTGTCAACGCAACTTGATGTATTCAAAAAGAAATTAGAGAAAGAAATAGGGGTACTCAATTGTTCGAGGGTCTCACACCTTAAAACGGAATATGCCAATCTTAAAAAAGGTAAAGATCCAGAGCTTCAACGGCATTTTATGAGCTATATCTATGATGCAACGCGACTTAGCATATGCGATCATTTCTTGGGTGTAAGTAAAGTATTGCCACAGACAACCCTTGAACTATGCAAAATGGTAAAACAAAAAAATATCTGCAAGGTCAGTATCTCCATGCCTAGGTATCACAAACTCAAATATAGACAAAGGAGAGATATTAGTGAGGATGCGTTTGAACGTAAGATCCATAAATTGAAGTATGATATTGTCGATTTGGGTTTTCCCGAGAGACTGGTAGAACTGAATCGCGAACATCTTAATAATGAGTTGACGGACAGGTTGGTGAAAACAGACAAGTGGACGATCACTGAACAAACGGGGCACCCTATTGATTTCATAGGAACTAATGGAAAGACAAACAAGTCGATACGTTTGATATTTGACCCGATAGCCAAGACCCAATTTGATTGAAAGGCCAATAATCAGAGCAGCTTTTATTGTATTTTGGGTTGCGAGCATACCCAGCCTTAGAGTCGTTAAGAGTACATTCAAAAGGGTATATGATGCCAGAAAATCTAAAACGTCTAACTGATAAAGATTGGGGGTGTGGTGGCTGTCTCATTTCCGCAGTGATGTTTATAACTGTGGCATGCATAATGAGCATTACAATTAGTAGTATTTTGGAGCATTGGCTAAGACATCGCTCAGCTACTGGGGCTGCGAGCTGTATCACAATGCTTTTGACTCCCGTTAATATCTATATTTGTTATTTGCTTTGGCAAATTTATTATCGTTTGTACGGTCAGCCGCCATTTGGATATCATCGAGATAATTGCACTATGGCTATCGACTACTCGGTTGCAGACGCTTTTCGGAAAGACTGATTTCTTGTTTGTTTTTTTTTGATGATGTTTCCCGTTTACAGAAGATAACTTCAAATCTACACTCACTACGTATCACTATAACAAGCCGCATTTAAATAGGTCTAATCCACTGGTTTATCCCATCATATTTCATGTTATGGTAGCTTAAACGATCAGAAAAGAACTGATGGGCTTATTATCCTTGTAATTTGTGCCAGTTATATAGTCAAAAGGAGATGGCGAGATTGGAGTTCTAATTTAGCAATTTTGCACTCACAGAACTAAAGGCCCGATCTTTTCGTCTCAAGATATTTCACTAATAAAAATTTCTAATTTTTGTTGACGACAATTACTATTTTGAGTTATCTTTCCAGTATGTATGGAAAAAAACTAAACCTATCGTGAGGTAGGACGAAAAGTCACGGATCTCAAAAGAGAAAGACGGGTTGCCAATTGGTTAACCTTACTTTCTTGATAGTGTTTATGCCTATTTCTTGAATTTTTTAAAGGGTGGTTATATGCCAAAAAAGGGAATTACTGCTGTAACGCAACGATAATTAAATTTTCGGTCTTTTATCAGGGCGATTTGCCCTGATAATCAATAATTGTCGACTTCGCTCCGCCATTAGCTTTCAAAACAATTTTAATTGGGGGATAAAAAATGAACAAATATTTTTTTATATCAATAACCTTAATAATACTATCTGCATGTTCGATAACGCAACGACCACGTTACGCAATATCAGTAGATAATATCTACAAGCTTAAGAGTTATGAAGGTGTTAAAGTTGAGGTGCTTTCTTTTAACAAATCTGCAAAATTTGATCCAAACTGTCGTTTAATGGGCCCAATTGAACTAGCAGATGGACTAACAATCCCCCAGTTCATTTCTAAAGCATTTAATGATGAATTTAAAATGGCTGGAATATATTCAATAGAGGGAATTAAGCTATCTGGAGATGTTACAAAAATAGAATTCACATCTGTAAGTGATGTAACGAATGGGTATTGGGATATTGGTTTAAGGCTGAACTCTTCTAATGGCAAGAGCCTTTCAGTGAGTAATAAATACACATTTAAAAGTGGATTTGACGCACTGACAGCATGCAATGCGACTGCTGATGCTTTGTCGCCTGCTGTTCAAGACTTAATAAAAGCAACCATTAATCATCCTGAATTTGGGAAACTATTAGAATAAAGCTTCTTCTTTATAAGTAGGCGTCCAAAAGTTTTCTGGTATCTTTTTTATTATTAGTTTCATTTCGGGCACTCATTCTTGGGGATGCAGAGCCCCTTTCCATAATTTTCAAAAGCAGATTCGATTTTAACTGCTACCTTTTCTGGTATTTTGTCTTAAAATACCTTTGATTTTAAGAGGATAAAGATGCCGGCAAAAATTCATAGCATAATACAAGTCGTTGACGAACTGGAAAGGTTGGCTAATATGGGTTCTGGAGGCATCCCTGAATCCAACGCCGAATTCATGGTTAGGGTACTGTGTCACGCCTTAACGATCGGCTATGAAGCCGAGAGAGAGCGTGATTTTAGTCAAGGAAAATTAATATTTAGACTAGAGGAAAAAAGATTCTTTACAATTAGATCAACGAAATCAAAAATGTGGGTTGAGTACAATGATCCTAATGGAATCTTAGTCAATGAAAATCCATATAAAAACATAACATTGACATCTCATACAGGTAATCAACATAAAAAGACCAACATGAATAAATCAAAACCGTTTGGAATAGGTAGCGGTGAACTTGAAGATGTATGTAATTTAGTTTCACGTATAGCAAGAAAAGAATAGCATTAATAAATTTGATTGGGGGATGTTCTATGTCTGCAAGATTATTTGAATGCTATCCATTTGAAAATTTTTTTGAGGAAGATGTTGCTAGGTATTTAGCATCAAAAATGAATAGCAATTATCGACTTGTTCATAACATTATGCGTCCAAATAGGAATAGAAATGTTTTTTTGCCAAAAGAAATTGATTTATGTATTCTATCAAAAAGCGGTTATATTAATATGGTAGAAATTAAGGGTTTCAAAAATCCTCCTTCAATCGATGACAGATGGATTAATAACAGACAGAGAAACCCTGTTGAAGATATGAAACGTTATGGTCAATTATTGAGAACAGATTTGAAAAAAAAGAACAGTTTATCTTTTTTGACTGAGCCTTACCTTATTTTAAGAAATAAAGACTCAAGTAAAATATCAGATAAATGGAAAGATAACTGTGGAACCATGTATGAATACCTTCAAGGCTTCTTGTCGAGGCCATCGTTACCTAAAAAACTTGTTTATGATAGCCGTGAACTTGATATGGTTAGAGAAAAATTTCTTTGTGACGCCAAAATTGACCCATTTGTTGGATTCGAGAAAGAAGATTTTAATAAATTGCGTGAATATGAAATTTATTATGATTCTTTTGATGATAAAGCCTTTTATGAAAATATTTTGAGTACATTTTACTACAAACTTCGATGTTTAGATTACGAAATTCGGTCAAAATTTCGCCAAAAAGGCATCTCTTTTTATCAACATGTTTCAACGGCCAAGCCTACAGCCCCTTCGCCAATTCAATACTTAGCTTTTACGTTAATTGATACTGAATCGTTCCACACAGAACCTCAAATCACCTTCCACGTCAGTTCAAAAGACTGGTATAAGCCTGACCAACCGGATGGTGACCATTTTTCTGTAAAGTTAGCATTCTTCCATTCTAGTAAATGGCTAAGAAAGTTGCTTATGAAATTTAGGTCAGATAAAGTCGGCTTTTTTAAGAAAATACAGAATACCTTTGGAAGGAAGCACTACTATTTCATTTCTTCTCTTACACCTCATGATAATCTTATTTCAAAACCAGTAAAAGATCTAGAATTTGGAGATATTGAGGAATTGGCACATCGCTCTTTGGATAGAAGAGCTTATATCCGAGGAATTGGCTTTGAAAAACCTATGTTTTATGCGAGCCATAAGAAATTAGGTAATAGGAAAAAATTAGTCCAATTTTTGAATAATGAAATGAGTTTCTTGCAGGAATGCCTTAGAGACATTCTTCCTGAATATTTCATTGAAAAGAAATTGAACTGATTTTTTAGCCCAATTACTATTTTAGTAGGAAAAGGCTGCAACATCTGTTGCAACACCCGTCTCAAATATTATGCGGCGTAAAATTTGTTTCAGAGTTGATTCAATTTATTTTTGTGGAGCGGAAAATGCCAGTAGCAAAATTTATTGACAATAGCACTAAGAAAGATCAGGGAATAACACCAATTCATTTTCCTGAATTCTACAAGAAATTTTTAGACTTTTTGTGTAGAAGACTTAACGAAAAGGAGTCTTTGAGGGAAGTCTATTTGGGTAGTGTTTCTCTCAATCTGCACGTCAGGATCAAATATCATGATAATAAACAAAGCACATATTTGTTTGGGTGGAAAAAGGCTCCAAAAGGTAACGCGAACGAACATTTAGAAATGATTAAGAAAGGGCTATATATTAATCGGCATAATTTGAAAAAGCTTGGGTTAATTACTGACAATAGGCATAATACCCTCAAGAGCCTTCTGCAAAATGCAGGTTACAGGGTAAATGGATCCAAAGAGGAGCGAGAGAACACTTTTTTGGACACGAATCACAACAACGGACTGAATATTCAAGCAGGGATAATGAGATTCTTGTGTGCTATTGAATAGTTACCGGAGCAACTGATACGCAATAAATACGCCCATAGGTGTAATTACCCCAAGTCCGTCCCCTCCCAAACTTTAAACCGAAGAAGGGTAGGAAGAAGGGTAGGAAGAAGCGTATGAGATGAATGTTGAGCTAACACCAGATAGGAATGTAGCTTCATCTATGTTCAGCCAAGTATCGCAATTCGGACATCAGAATGGATAATTTTTTTATTGTGTGACTCATTCCCCCTAACCAGATAAATAAGTCATATTGCAGGTTTTTGATGGTGCCAACACTTTGGGTTTTTTGTTTGAAACCCAACATATTTGAAGGCCAGATTCGGACCGTCAATTCACGACCAGCCAGTCTCCTCAGCACTGGAGTATGACAACGATTTTAACCCACCGATGATAAATTTAGTGTTTTCTTATGCTAGTTGTTTTTGGAGCGGTAAAGATATGAGTAACGAGACTCGGATGATGAAAAATAGAGGAATATGGATATGGGGAATATTTGCGATGTTCATACTTACTAGCATGAACGTCTTTGCCGCACCAGTCCCTGACACTGGGCAAAGCACTTGTTACGATGCTGCTGGTAATCTCATATCCTGCCCTAATTCAGGGCAAGATTTTTATGGGCAGGACGCCAATTACAGCATTAATCCCCCTTCCTACACGAAACTGGATGTAAACGGAAATGCGCTTGCCGCTTCATCTACCTCCTGGGTCATGGTCAAAGACAATGTGACGGGACTTATCTGGGAAGTGAAGACGGATGATGGGTCCATCCATGACAAGGACAACACCTACACCTGGTACGACCCGGATCCGGCCACCAACGGTGGAAATGCCGGGACACCGGGCGAGGGGACGGACACGGATGATTTTATCAACGCGCTCAACAGCACTGGTTTCGGGGGGTACGCGGACTGGCGGATGCCCGACAGGAAGGAGCTGCATTCCATTATAGATTACGGGAGGTATAACCCAGCCATAAATACAGATTATTTTCCTAACACAGTGTGGCACGGGTACTGGTCTTCCACTACCTATAGCTATGATGCGAGCAAGGCCGTGTTAGCATATTTTTCCAGTGGCGGCGTCGGTCGGCACTTTAAAGCATATTACGTCCACTATTACGTTCGGGCGGTTCGCGGTGGACAGTGATCGATTATTCGGCAATTTGTTCCTTCGATTATTTGTGGACAAAAGAGTGGAAAGACATAGACATCTTCCCATATGAGAGCAGCCTTGGATCTCGGGATCTATCTGGTAGGTTCACAGCTTCAGCCGGTGTTACAAATATTCCACCGTCAGTAGCTTAGGAATCTGGCCCAGAAAATCATCAATTTTATTATTTGGCCCAATTCGGTCTGGGATAAGGGTGATTTTCTTTCGGAATTGGTGATTCACTGCAATATTCTCAAGGCCATGCTTTTTTTTGGGAAAAAAACCAAAGCGATCCATAATTTATGGCATTTCGGAACGCTTAGAGTTTGGGTGTTGTTATGCAGACACTGCAATGGTAACCCAAGATTAGTGTTCATGGCACACTCGCCGCCCCATCCGCGCGATTACCGTAAAGGTGGCGTTAGAACGTTCATTAGGTTATAGATCAATCCGGGCATACCGATAGCTCTGCGAGAGGTTCCTATGGCAGTAGCGTTTATTTCAAGAATAGCATGCCCTGAAAATGGGCAGCTGAAACGAGGAGGGTTTCCATCAAAATGCCACGATTTTTAACGTTTGTGATTGGGGTGGTGATGTTTGGTGCGTGGGCTTTTTCGGTTCAGGCTGAATTTGTGAACAACGGGAATGGCACCGTTACCGATACATCATCCGGTTTAATGTGGCAGCAGGTTACGGCCCTTAATAACCACAACTACGATAGTATGACCTGGAGAGAAGCCCTAGCCTACTGTGAGGCGCTTGATCTAGGAGGTGAAATTGACTGGCGACTCCCGACAATTAAGGAACTGGCGTCGATTGTTGGTTTTAACGGGTATAATCTAGCCATCGACACCACCTACTTTCAATATACGTTGCCGGCGAACTATTGGTCATCCACCACAGCTGTGAGCGGTACGAACGAGGCATGGGTCCGGAGTTTCGGTCATGGTTTCGACAGTAGGGTCGGTAAGAACTACAGCTATTACGTTCGGGCGGTTCGCGGCGGACAGAATTATTATGTGTCTGCGACCAGCGGTTGCGGAGGCAAAGTTCCCTGCTACACTGCCATTCAAGCAGCCGTCGATGCAGCCCCAAACGGAAGTGTTGTTCGGATTTCCAAGGGAACCTACAACGAACCCATTACTCTGGATGAGTTAAAAAATGTGACCCTGCAGGGTGGATGGAATGCTTCATATACCTTGCAAACTACTAATAGCACTTTTATTAAGTCGCCCAATGCACCAAAAGGTTCACTTACTATGCAAATGCTAACCATAAAACCATGACAATCTATCCACATGCCTTTTTAGCTAATTCTAAGTCTGTAATGATTAGATAATATACGCCCCTTCCATTCAGGTTCCTCGGAGCTCCTCGAGGGTTTCGGACCCAACCATCTGTAACTCCATAACGTTTCGAAAATAATTTCTCTGCAGAATCGTAATATTTCTTAAGACAAGCATCTTTGAAGCCGATTTCGTCATTATTTTAAAAATTTTGGAAGACGATTTCTCCTCTGAACGGAAATATCTTAGTAGGCCATGAGTGTGGCGTTTCTTTTAAAGGACGGTTGCGATCACGACTGGCAATACTGCCATGTAGGTCAACCGAGGAAAACGTGTGATATAATCCATGCTTATCCGGTTGACACATACGCGCCCCTTGCCTCTTGTTTGGCCAGCGACATAGGTCTCGCCTAACTCGATGGGGTCGCGTTGTAGATTGCCGTTTTCCTTGCTTCGACTCGGCCTGACCATAGCAAACGCAGCTTGTGCAGTGCCTGGCGGGCTATTTCATATCGAGTCAGCCCGCAAGCTGGGCTTCATCTGCGGACAACCCAATTTCGCGCCATGGTCGGTTGCGCAGGATGGAAGGCCGCCCCCACGAGCTGTATGTGCCAACCGGATAAGCATGATATAATCATTCTGACGGGCGCCCGGAGGTTTGTGATACCAACGTACATTGGATTTTGCTGATCTGTGTTTACTGCTATGTATTCCCAATGAGGAAAATGTGTAATATCGTCATTCAGTCCAGCATTCAGTGAGTTGAGATATATTATGGCTATAACAGCTTTTTGGTCAAATGGAAACCGGCAATATCTCCAACATACCTCAGACAACTACCGGGTTGACATATGAGCCACATATGTCATCCGAGCAAAATTGAATTTTCCATTTTGTTAATCGTCCTATACCACTACATCTGGTGGTCGAGACCCTTTCAGATTGTTAATCCAAAAGTCATGGTTTCCTATATTAAGGTTAACTTTTGACCCA
>Ga0233431_1002490_pt1 | contig 25605 bp, 29 predicted proteins | sample SI_118_April2016_FD_179867 | JGI IMG/M metagenome (GOLD analysis project Ga0233431, IMG submission 179867) | Seawater microbial communities from Saanich Inlet, British Columbia, Canada - SI_118_April2016_200_MG | ecosystem: Environmental > Aquatic > Marine > Inlet | place: Canada: British...
GAGTTAACGATGGAAACAAATTCTTATCATTTTGAAATTGATGAAGAGTTAAAGGTTCTTTCTTGGAATGTTTATCGAGGTTATGATTTAAATCAGTTTAAAATTTCTTTAAATAAATTGATTGAAGAAAATAATTTTGGAGTTATCACTTTACAAGAAGCTCCGTTAAACGTAGAACCATTTTGGGATGACTTTTCATTTAATTCTTTTTATGCTCCTTTTCATCAAGTTAAAAAACAAACTAAGTTGTATAATTTTAATTCTTCTGGGCAGTTAACACTCTCAAAATATCCTTTTACTAAAACAGAAGTGTTTGAACTTCCTACTGTCACTAATTTTTTAGTTGGAACCGAACATATTACCAAAAGAATTGTTACGTATGTTCAGATTGAAAAGGATAATAAGAAAATTGGAATTTATAATGTTCATTTAGAAAATTGTGCAACTTCTTCTTCTCGAGAAAAACAAATTAAAGTTCTTTTGGATAAACTTAAAGAGAATAATGATGATATAGTTATTCTTAGTGGTGATTTTAATTTTATCTTTGGCCAAGAAAAAGGGATTAAATTAATTGAAAATAATGGATTTAAAAAATTGTTTGATTCCAAACTTCCAAAATTAGATTATTTTTTTGTTAAAGGGACTAAGGCTAATGGATTTCAATTAAAAGCATCTGGGTCTGATCATAATCCTATTGGTATGAAAATTAAATTTGATTAAAAACCCTTCCATAATTTCCCCAAATTTGTTTTGCTGTTTCTTCTACAGTTAAACTTTTAATTTCTGCAATCTTTTTCACCGTTTCAAGAACGTAGGCTGGTTCGTTAATTTTATCTTTAAACAAACTTTGCCATGGTGCATCTGTTTCTGTTAATAATTGCGTTATTGGGACTTTTTTAATCATTGTGTTAAAGTTACTGGTTCTTACTGTTGATGGCGGAATTGAAAAGTAATAGCCTAATTCAATTGCTCGAGTAACTAAAGATTTTCTTCCTGCAAAACAATGTAGAATAACGGGAACTTTATTTTTATTCTCTTCTTCCATAATATTAATTGCATCTTCTTCTGCATCCCAAGTATGAAGAATTAATGGTTTATTAATTTTAATTGCAAACTGAATTATTTTTCTAAAAACTTCTTGCTGTTCCTTGTGATGTTCTTTATCCCAATGATAATCTAGGCCAACTTCTCCAATAGCAACAATCTTATCTTTGTTATCTTCAATAAACTTAAATTCTTTATCTAAATCAACTTTTCCTTCTTGTTTAGGAATTCCTGTTTCTCCTTCAGACAATCCAATTGCATCAATGGGATGCATTCCAAATGAAGCTTTAATAATTGGATCAATTTTTGTCATTTCTAAAACTTGTTTGTTAGCTTTTGGATTTGTTCCAGAAACAACGATTGCTTTAACTCCTGCTTCTTTAGCTCTTTTTAGAACGTCATCTAGAATTGGTAAAAATCTCTCTTGGTTCAAATGACAATGTACATCTACTAGGTTCATATTTGTTTAATTTAGGATTGTTGATTTAAATTTTTCTAATATTTTATTTGAAGAATTATTTTCTTTTTAAAAAATGAAAATGGCTGAATTTATGTGTTTTTGAAAGTGGCAAACCGCGATCAATTGCATACCTAACATCTTCTATTGTATAAAATGCTTTAGGTTGATATTTATTAACTAAAGATATAACTTCCTTTGCTTCTTTTTTCTTTAACACCATAAATATTAGTTTTACTTTGGCATCTTTTGTTGTTTCACCATCAAGAATGGTTGCGTGCCATCTACTTCTAATTTTCCGAACTAATTTATGAGAGTCTTTCTTTGTTATAATTCTCAAAATTACTTTACCAATTGAAAGCTTTTCTTCTATTAACATCCCCATATATGTTCCTGTAGCAAAACCTGCACCATAAGCCACATAAGAGATCCAATTGTCAAGATTTTTCATTATTCCGCTGATAGCTAGCAACCAAACAATTATTTCAAAGAAGCCAAGAATTGAAGCTACTTTTTTAAGCCCTTTAGAAATAAAAATTACTCTAATCGTGCCCATACTAACATCAATTATTCTTGCACAGAAGATTAAAAGAGGTATGATTATCCAAGTCCAAACATCAAATTGAAACATATTAGCAATGACCATCTTATCATTTATTTTTAAATTGTAAACTTATATGAATTGTAATTTACTTTGTTTAAATAAGTTTGCTTGTTGTATAAGTTCATTTTGTCATATTTACTTTGGAGTAGAAACATATAAATAGTTTCTAGAATAATTTAATTTAATTATGGTTTTTAATGGTCTTGCAGAGATTGCAGAAGAAATTCGTATTTGGCCACCTTTAACTGAGCCAGATCCTTCGATTATATTACAAGGAAGTAAGGCTGAAGTTCGAGTTTTGGAAGCTCTTGTTAAAATGGTTGAATCACAAGAATTTGATGCTCGGAAAAATAAACTTCCTCATCTTGTTCATCCCTTGAGTGTTACTCATTATTTACAAAAAGCAAATTCATCATTTTTGGTACAATGTGCTGGGGTTCTTCATGATTATATTGAAGAAATTGTTGATTATCATGCAGCTGATTTTGGGTTGATAACTTCTTCTTCTAAAAATTTTAATTTTTTTGATCTTTTGGAATCACAACTTTTAATTGGTCTTGAGGGGGATTTAGGATCAATTTTTGGTGATGGTCCAGTTTCTGGAGCAAACCCGTTAAATGTTACTGAGACTGTTGGTTTATTAACAAGGTATAAACGTCATCGATATTATGAGTCTGTTAATGGGATTTTTACTTGTACTGATGAAGAAATTCGAGATGCGGGAATTGAATTGAAGTTAGCTGACAGAAAACACAATATTCTTACGTTAGACTCTTTTAATGAACAGCAAGCAGTATATCAATGTTTCAAAAATATGTTTATTCTTAATGAAGCTAAAAAACATTTGAGAAGAACTAATCAATTAACAAGTGTTTCTTCTTCAGAGATGACTTCCACAGAAAAGTTGTTTAGAAAATGTGGTAAGGCAACATATGATGCACTTTGGTATGTAACACAAAAAGCAAGTGGAAAAATAAATTCACATGCTATCTTAACATTGGAATTGGCTTTTCAAAAGTTTGATAAAATGTATGGCAGATTAGGACAAGTTACAACACCTAATCCCCATGAATTACATCCATTAAGACTTTTTCAAGGAGTGGTTTTGAAGTATGATTCTCATTTACACAAAGAAGAAGAAGAATTTGAAAGAAGAGAAGCTGATGAAAGAAAATATTGCTCTGGTATTTTTGCTAAAGAACATTTTTCACCAGACCAAATTAAAGCACTTATAGCGTTTAAAGATGCATTTGCACTAAAAGTAGTTATGGGCAATTTACTTTATGATAAAGACTATAATATTGAAGGGTTTGGTTGTTCAACTATGTGTTCTCGTGGAAGAAAATGTTTGTCTGGTCCTCAAGATTAATAATCTTTAATAACTAGTGTATAAAAAGAATGATTATGCCAATCAAAAAAGATCTTTCTGAGCCAGATTTGGCTCGTCTTTTACCTGGTGTTGTTATGGCAGTTGAGCGTTCTTGTGAAGTTAGTGCTAGGTCGTTAGGAATGGCTTTAGATATTCTTATTTTTAGTTCTGTTGATGAAACTTCTTTTGGAGAAGAAGTGCCTCAATTATATCATGACTTAAGACAACTTTATGGTTTAGCTAGTGATGGAAAAACTCAAGAAGTGGTTGAGGGATTTTGTAAAATTTATAATAGTTATTCTTTTAGAGCTGACTCATAATAATTCGTTTTTGTTCTTTCTTTTCACTATAAGAATAAGGCACATAGATTTTATTCATTTCCTTATCTAAAGAAGTATAGTACATACATGTTGATAGGGACATTGGTGTTGGTGTAAAGAGTTGTAAACTAACGTTTTTCCATCCTTTAATTTCTTCAGCAAGTTCTTTAGCCTCTTTCATTGAAGAGCCAGGATGGGCAGTTATGAAATAATAAGATAATTTTTTTCCAGAGTTTAACGATTTAAAATAATCTAAAAATTCTTTAAGGTTTCCATAATCTTTATTCATTAATTTTAATACATTTTTATTTGTATGTTCAGGAGCAATTCTTAGTGTATCATAGATGTGGTGTTCTGCCAATTCTTTAATATATTCTTTAGTTGCGAGATCATAACGGATCCCACTACGGATATAAACTTTTTTAATACCATCAATTGCTCTTGCTTTTTTTAATAGAGAAATTAATCTTTGATTCGATCTGTCTAATGTTTTACAATTTAAACATTCTCTATGACATTTATGGCAGTCCATTCCATACATGTTAACACTTGGTCCTCCAAGGTCGTCAATATTTCCTTTGAAATAACTTAACTTTGCTAACGCTTTAATTTCTTTTAAAATAGACTCTTCAGAACGGGAAATAATTTTATCACCTTGAATTAATGTTAAGGCGCAGAAACTACAGTTACCAATACAACCACGATGAGTAACAATGCTGAATTCAAATCCTCTTAGTTCTTTTATTGGAATATTTCTTGTAAAGGGAAGTTCATAATACTCATCCAAATCTTCTGGCGTATATTGGGGACTTTTAAATTGTAGAATATATCTCTGTCCGGTTTGTTGAGCTAAGTTTGTATAATTATTAATTTCAAGTTGCATTTGCATAAACTTTTCTTTAGAGTTCAATACATCTTCTTCGCTTGGAAGGAGTTTAAAATTCTCTGGAAGTTCCTTAGACACGATGATTGTTCCAGGAACATTATTAATGTCTTGGTTGTTTTTTATTCTCTTAGCAATTTCTAAAATTTGTTTTTCGCCATTTCCATAAACTAATAAGTCCGCTCTTGTATCTAGGATCATAGATTTTCTTAATCTATTTTGCCAATAATCATAGTGGACAAATCTTCTTAGTGTAGCTTCTGTTCCACCTAAAATAATTTTACTTTCTTTGAAATTCTTTTTAATCCAATTGCTATAAACAATTAAAGCTCTATCAGGAACATTTTCTTCATAATTGTCATAATCATCTTCACTTCTTAATTTTTTTAATGGAGTGTAATTTCTAACCATAGAATCAATTGCGCCAGAAGTAACTCCAAAAAATAGTTTTGGTTGTCCTAACTTTTTAATCTCTTCTTCTGTTGTTGGTTTTTCTATAACTCCAACATTATAATTATATTTTTCTAAGAGTCGTTTTAATATAGCAACGCCTGACAAAGGGTGGTCAAAGAATAGTTCTCCAGTTACAAAAATGATGTCATATTGCATAAAGTAATATTATTTAACCTCTTTTTTAAACCTTTATAAGCTAAATGACGTAATTTTTGATAGAATTATTTATAAATGGATCTGTATTTTGGAGAAGATAATGAGTTCAGTTCGTAAGATGGGAAGTTAAGTATTTTTATTGTTTCTATAGTGAGTGGTTTTTTGAGTGTTTTTGGAGGTATTATAATATGCATGTTCAAGATTTTCAATGGAAAAAAAATATTACAGTAAAAGAATTAGTTGATCAATACAAAGGAATTGGTTATCAGAGTGTTGAGTTAGCAAGAGCCACAGATGTTTTTGTTAAGATGAAAAAGAATAATGCTAAAACTTATCTGACTTTTACTTCTAATATGGTTACTTCTGGGTTACGTGGATTTTTTGCACAGTTAATTAAGTTAGGGATTGCTGATGTTATTGTAACTACAGTTGGTGGGATTGAAGAAGATATTATGAAAGCTAGTGGTGAAAAATTTACTATTGGAAATTTTCATTCTGATGATGTTGATTTACATGAAAAAGGAATTAATCGAGTTGGAAATTTATTTATCAACAATGAAGCTTATATGAACTTTGAAGATTGGATTACTCCGGTTTTAGATCAGTTATATCAAAAACAAAAAAGATGGGCAGTTTCAGATATGTTAAGAGAAATTGGATTAATATTAAATGATGAAAATTCTATCTTATATCAAGCTGCAAAAAATGATGTTCCTATATTTTGTCCAGCAATTACAGATGGTGCATTTGGATTTCATCTTTATTTATATCAACAGAAACATTCAGACTTTATTGTAGATGTTGTTAAAGACTTTGGAAATATTTTATTTTCAAGTTCTCATGATGAAAAGAAGGCAGTAATTGCTTTGGGCGGTTCAATTAGTAAGCATCATGCAATTCTTTGTACATTGCTTAATGGTGGGGCAGAGTATGCTGTGTACATGACTACTGCACACAGAACTTCTGGATCTATGTCTGGAGCCACAACTAACGAAGCAAAATCTTGGGGAAAGGTAAAGGATGAGTCGGACGTTGCGACAGTAATTGGTGATGTTACAGTAATGTTTCCAATGGCAATGATTGCTGCTTTAGAAGAGTTAAGTAAAGAGGGGTTATTGAAATAATGGTATTAATAGCTAAAAGTTTGGAAGAGATGACTCAAGAAATCGGCAATCCACAATTTAGTTATTATGGGATTTTTACCCCTGAAAAAGATGTTGAAAATTTTGAAGAAAGAACTTATGCTGGAAATCCGTATGTTAATGTTAGAAAAAGTTTTATTGACGCTTTGATGGATGAGCTTAATCTTCATAAAACTTCAAAATGGGAGGCGGGATCAGCAGTTGCTCTTGCTTTGGAAAATTCGTTAACTCGGGGGCATCTTTGTGATGACTTTTTACCTGTTTCAATTAAAGTTTTTACTGGTGATTATGGGAGTGTTATTCGTATAAGAGATTCAGGTCCAGGATTTGATTTTTTAGGACATATTAGAGAAAGGACTGAAGGTAAGTATTATGGGACCGGTCGAGGGACTGGTATTTTATTTTTTGATCATTGTGGTCCACAGGTATCATATGAAGGAGATGGAAGTATTGTAAATATATTAGTAAAATGAAAGCAAAATTTATTATTTCAAAGAGAACAGTAATGGAACAGTACAACAAGATTGTTAATCTTGCGGATAAGGTCTCTTATAGTTCTAAAACTAATCAGGTTGTAACAAAAATTTTAGAGAAGGAAACTGATTGTTTTTTCAGTGTTCATTTTTTTAATGAGCTTAAACACATTGAAGATAAATCTCGAGTTTTATTTCTTGCACAAGCATGGAACTTTGAGGAGATTGATGATTTGATTAAACAAGGTGTTAGAAATTTTGTACTTGATAATGAATCAGACTTAGATGTTCTTATTTCTTATTTAGAAAAGAATGATGTTAAAATCAATTTACAGTTACGATTGAAGATTAGAGAAAACTCTTTGCGAACAGAAAGATATTTTGTTTTTGGAATGACTGCCAAAGTTATTAATGAAAGAATTGAACAATTATCTCAACATGATAAAATTGAAGAGTTAGGGATTCATTTTCATAGAAAAACTCAGAACATGAGTGAATGGAATTATATTTATGAACTTTCTACAAATATTGAAAAGGAAGTGTTACAAAAAATTTCTTGGATTAATATGGGTGGCGGTTTACCTTCAGAATATGCTAATACTAATGTAAAAGTGATTTCTGGAATTCTTGAGAAGATTAAAGAGTTTAGGGAATGGTTATCTTTGAATGAAATTAAATTAATGTTAGAACCGGGAAGGTTTATTGCGGCTCCTGCAGGAAAGTTAATTACAAAAATAATTGGTATTCATGACAATAACATTATTGTTAATGCTTCTGTTTACAACACAGACATGGACGCTTTAATTGTTCCAGTTAAGTTACTTGTTGAAGGAGAGCTTTCTCAAGGGGAAGGAAAAAGTTTTGTTATCAAAGGAATAACTCCTTGTTCAATGGATCTGTTTCGTTACAGAGTTTGGTTGAATAATCCTAAAGTAGGGGATGAGTTAGTATTTCTTAATGCTGGTGCTTATAATTTTTCAACAAACTTTTGTGATTTAGAAGAATTAGAAACAGAGGTTAAAGAATGAACGAGTCTGGAATTAGAGATGAGTTATTGGAAATTATTGGAGTTAGAGTTAACGGATACGTAATAAACCATTTTCTAAATGAGAAAGTTGATGGGGTTGTTCGAAGAGTAGAAAATCAAAGAATTTTTTTTCATGGAAATGGAATTGAAGGTTCTTTCTTAAAGCAAATTTCTTATCAAATGGGAATTTTGAGAGATGGTGAACCTCTTCCTGGATTTAGAAAGAAGTATTGTTTGTCTTACAGTTATCGAGGGGGTAGAGTTCAAAAAGATGAAGTGTTTGAGGATCCGAATTCTGGTTCAGATCTAGATGTTTTATTTGAAACAATTACAGGGGTATTTTCAAAATGAAATATTGGATGAATTTGCCGGAAGAGTATAAGAAAGGAAAATTTGTGATTTTACCAATTGCATATGAAAAGGATTTAACTTTTGGTAAGGGGGCAGCTCTTGGTTCCTTTGAAATAATTAAAGCGTCTGAACATCTTGAATACTATGATGAACAATTTAATTGTGAGCCTTTTGAAAATGGGATTGAATTACTTTCGGAAGTTAAGGCAGATAATCCTGAAGAAATGATTGAAACGGTTTCTAATAGCATTCAAAATAAATTTACCATCGGTTTAGGTGGAGATCATTCTGTTACAATCGGTTTAGTTAAAGGACAAGAAACTTTTCATTCTGATTTTTCTGTAATTGTTTTAGATGCTCATGCTGACTTTAGAGACTCTTGGAATGGATCTTCATTGAATCATGCTTGTGTTTCTAAGGAAATTTCTAAAAAACATTCACTTGCTTTATTAGGAATTCGATCAATGGACATTGATGAAGCAAAACAAATTGAAAGTAATGAAAATGTTCATTTAGTTAAGGCGTATGATTTTAACTTAGAAAAATTAAAAGAAATTTTACCCAAATTAAAAGATAAAGTTTACATTTCAATTGATGTAGATGTTTTTGATACTTCTTTTATTAGAAACACTGGAACACCAGAACCAGGCGGATTTACTTGGAATCAAGTGATTTCAATACTAAAAGTTATTTTTAATCAGAAAGAAGTTATTGGTGCAGATATTGTTGAATTTGCTCCTAAAGAAAATTTTGAATCTGAAGCTTATGCTCTTGCTAAGTTATGTTATAAAATAATAAGTTTAAAACTACTTTAGAGTAGTCCCTTACAATAATCTTTATAAACCATCTTTCAATCCTTTTTGAGATGGCAGATGATGAGGGACCAATAAGTAATGATTATAGTCAAAGGAAGGCAGACTTGGCTAAATGTTTAGATGGATTACTTCTTTCTGACCCTATTGAAACGTGGAGTTACCAGGGGCCGTTTTATGTTTTACCTGTTGAAGTTCATGAAGAACACTTAGTTGGATATTTCTTTAAAGATGAGGGAAATTTTGAATCTACTATGGGGTTTAAAACATCTGTTGGTCCTTTAACTGCAAATTATCATGAACCTCTTATTCTTGGAAATTGGGCATCAACTAAAGATCCTGGGATAGATGAGGTTTATATCCCCTTAAGAGAATCGAGGCTTAAATCTACTCAGAAGATGAGTCGAGAAGCAAGGGAAGCTGGTGTTACTCCTCGTAATAGACAATTTCCATTTAAACTAATGGAAGTAAGTAATGGGGACAGATCTTATCCTTTATTGACATTAATGGAAACGGATGATGGGCCTCTTTATCGTGGACTTTATCGTGATGATGATGGGGAGTTACAATGGACTGAAGTTAATTTTTTAGATCTAGACATTCGAAAAGAACTTTATTATAATGTAAAGCAGCATTGGGCTGGGGAAGTAAAGACACAAGTTCCTGTAAAAACTCCTGTAGTTGCAAAATCACCTGCAGTTGTAAAAGCACCAGCTGTAATTGTTAAACCTACAGTTGATATTTACAACCCAAAAGCGATTGTTGGTTATTTGGATCGTTTTGTTGTTGCTCAAACCCCACTTAAAAGAAGGTTAGCAGTTGCTGCAATGCGTTATGCATTCAAAGTAAGGGATCAAAATGATAAATTAAAGCGTAAACATATTTTAATTGCTGGTCCAACTGGTAGTGGAAAAACTTATACTGCGGAAATGGTGGCTAATCTTTTATCTAAGACACTAGGAATTCCTGCTGCATTTTATACTAGTACTGGAAAATCATCTACTGGTTTTGTTGGGGATAATTTAATACAGATGTTTAGAACTATCAGAAGAAATTCTGACCCAAAAATATTGGCTCCTTATGGGGTGATGGTTGTAGACGAAATTGGTAAACTTGCTCGTGGAAAACATGGTTTTCGACAGGAAATGCAGGATGAAATGGTTGGTTGGTTAGGTGGAACTACTGTTTTAGGAGAAAGTGGAAGTCGAGCAGATATGCCAGAGATGGATACTAGAAATCTGTTGTTTATCACCATGGGTGCATTTCAAGATGTTGAATATGGAGATCCTTTAACAGAGATTATTAGAGCAAGGATTGGTGGAGGAAAGCGTCAAATAGGTTTTGGTACAATGGCAGTAGATGCCAGAGATATGACTGATACCCAATTAATTTCTAGAGTTGCCCCTGCAGATATTATCGAGTATGGGTTAAAACCAGAATTAGTTGGTCGTCTTGGTTCTTTAGTTTATTCTCATCTTTTAAGTCAAGATCAACTTGAAGCAATTGTTACTACTGCTGAAGATTCAGTTTTATCTACTTACATGGTATCTCTTGGAATACAAGGTTTTGGATTATCTTGGGATAAGGAGGTTCCTGCGGCAATCATTGCTGAAACGCCTTCTGGAACAGGGGCAAGGGCATTAGATGAAGTATGTGAAAGATTATTTGTTGACATTGAATTTTCACCTGAAGATTACTCTGATGGGGATGGGAAGATTCACATTACTGCAGAACAAGTAGGGGAATTATTAAAGGCAGACAGGTTATCTTCTTAAGACAAGCAAAATTTATAAAGAATAGTACAGAATAAGAACAAATTAAGCATATAAATATACGAAAAAGGTGGTTTAAAAAATGACAATTGTGAAAATAAATTTACATAAAGTTAATGCAGAAAGAAATTTGGAAGCTAAAGGTGGACAAATTAAGATTAATAATAATGTGTCCATTAAAAATGTTGAAGAATTAAGTTTTGCAGCTGAAGGTAAAAAAGGATTAAAGTTTACATTTTCTTTTAACTGTGTTTATGAACCTGAGTTAGGTAAGATTGACGTTGAAGGACAAGTTCTTTACGTTGAAGATGAAGCTAAGATTAAGGAAATTAAAGAAGGTTGGGATAAAAACAAGAAAATTCCTAATGATGTAATGGAACAAATTGTTAATGCTGCATTACACAAAGGAAATATTCAAGCTATTAAAGTTAGTGAAGAAGTTTCTTTGCCAAGTCCTTTACCTTTACCAAAAGTTAAAGCTCAGGCTGAAGAGAAAAAGGAATAATTTTCTTCTTTATTTTTTTCTCTTATTTTTTTAATTTCTTCATTACCATAATATTTATATATTAAGATTACCAAAAATAATCTCATTGGGGTGAGTATTTATGACTAATCAAGAACTTAAGCTTAAAGTAATGGAAGCAGTGCAAGATGACGTTAATAAAGGCATTGTTAAAATCGATTCTAATTTTATGAAACAACTAGGGGTTAATCCTGGGGATGTTTTAGAGATTTCTGGAGAAAGAAGAACTGCAGCTATAGTAGATAGGGCATATCCTGGAGATATTGGATTAAACATTATTAGAATGGATGGAAATGTTAGAAAGAATGCAAAAACTTCTATTGGTGAACTGGTTACTGTTAAAAAGGCAGTTGTTCAACCTGCAACTAAAATTTCTATCGCTCCTTTACATAAGGGAATGACTATCAATGCTGCTCCTGAAATATTTAGACGAGTTTTAATGGGAAAGGCGGTTGTTAAAGGAGATATAGTCTCTCTTGGAAGAATGAGAAGAAGAGTTGATTCTAGTGGAAGAAATATTCAAGATGTTTTTTCAATGATGGAAGCTCAACTTTCTGGGTTTGGATTTGGTGATATCAAATTTATTGTTCTTGAAACTAATCCCAAAAAAGAAATTGTGGTGATTAATAAAGATACAGAAATTCAATTTAATCCTCGAGCAGTAGAACTTAAGGAAGAAGAAGGTATGTCTTTAGGAGTTAACTATGAAGATATTGGTGGATTAGGAGAAGAGATCAAAAAAGTTAGAGAAATGGTTGAACTTCCTTTAAAACATCCAGAAATATTTGAAAAATTAGGGATAGAACCTCCAAAAGGAGTTCTTTTACATGGTCCTCCAGGTACAGGTAAGACATTACTTGCAAAGGCAGTAGCGTCAGAAACACAATCTCATTTTATTTTAATTAATGGTCCTGAAGTTATGAGCAAATTTTATGGAGAGTCTGAAGCTAATCTTAGAAAGAAATTTGAGGAAGCGGAAGAGAATGCTCCTTCAATAATTTTCTTAGATGAAATTGATGCTATCGCAACTAAAAGAGAAGATACCAAAGGAGATGTTGAGAAGAGAGTTGTAGCTCAACTTCTTGGATTAATGGATGGTCTTAAGTCTCGTGGTAAGGTAATTGTAATTGCTGCAACAAACATGCCAAATGTTGTTGACCCCGCATTACGTCGTCCTGGAAGGTTTGATCGGGAAATTGAAATTGGTGTTCCTGGAAAAGAAGGCCGTTTAGAAGTTCTTAAAATTCATACTAGAAATATGCCTCTTGCTAAAGGGGTAAGGTTAAAAGAGATTGCTAAAGTAACACACGGTTTTGTTGGTGCTGATTTAAATGCTCTCGCTAAGGAAGCGGCAATGATTGTTCTTAGAAGAGTTCTTCCTGATTTAAAGAAGGCAGGAGTTGAAGAGGGGCAGGCAATTCCTACTCAAATTTTAGAAAAATTAATGGTGACTCAAGGTGATTTTATTGAATCATTAAAAATTGTTAGACCTTCAGCTATGAGAGAAGTTTTTGTTGAAACTCCTGATGTAAGTTGGGAAGATGTTGGTGGATTGGGTGATGTTAAAAATAAATTGAAAGAGGCAGTTGAATGGCCGTTAAAAAAGCCAGAAGTTTTTCAAAAAATGGGGATTCGTCCACCAAGAGGAGTTTTATTATATGGTCCTCCTGGAACTGGAAAAACTTTACTTGCAAAAGCTGTTGCAAACGAGAGTGAAGCTAATTTTATTCTTGTTAATGGTCCATCTTTGTTAAGTAAATGGGTTAACGAAACTCCCCAGCTAATTAAAAAACTATTTGCTAAAGCTAGACAAACTTCACCTACAATTATTTTTTTTGATGAGTTTGATTCAATTGCAGCAAGTCGGCAAGGTAATGAAACAAACAAACAGAGTTCTGGAATGGATGCAATAAATGCCCTTTTGACTGAGATGGATGGGCTTGAAAGTATGAATGATGTTTTAGTTCTTGCAGCTACTAATCGTCCTAATATAATTGATCCAGCTTTATTAAGACAGGGTAGATTTGATCGTGTGATATATACTCCTGTACCAGATGAAGCTTCTAGGAAAAAGATATTTAAAATATATACTGAAAGAATGCCTCTTGCAGAAGGAGTTGACACTGATAAATTAGCTGGAAAAACTAAAGGTTATGTTGGAGCTGATATTGAAGGTGTTTGTCGAGAAGCTGCGATGATTGCTTTACGTGAAAATATTAAATGTAGTGAAGTTAAGATGGAACATTTCATGGCTGCTCTTGATGTTGTTAAAGCATCTGTTGATAAGGAAACTGAAGAGACCTATAAACAATTAGAAAATTATTTTTCTGTTGCAAGAGCAAATCAGATTAAGCAGGAAAAAGCTGACTATTTTGGTTAAAGAAAATGGTTCAAACTCTTTATGTTTTACAGTATCAGCAACCTGGGCAGGAAAAGCCCAATTTTTTTCTTGTTACTTCTGATGGTGGAAGCATTGGGCCATCTCCTACATCAGATTTAGATTTCCTTTTAAGAGCAGCTTATGATAGAAGGCCAGATGCAGATATTAGGCTTGATGTTGACTCCCGGCCTTTATCTTCTGCTAGGAATAGGGTTTATGGTGGCGAGTATGTTAGGGGATTAGATTCGAGGTTTCATGGAGAAGTTAATCAAGCAAGAAAATCAAAACCTAAATTACCCAAAGTTTTATAAAGGCCATTAACAAAAAAATATGTAATATATATGAATAGGCGGAAACAGAGAGCAAAAACATCATACTCATTCTGTTTCAATTGAATTGCATAATAGGTAATTTTAGTTTAAAGAGTTTATTCAGGAGAAAATAATATGTCGTTTGAAAAACTAAACGTAGACGCAAATATCGTTAAAGCGTTAAAAGAAGAAGGAATTACAGAACCAACAAAAATTCAAGAGATGGCAATCCCTTTAATTATTGGTGGAAAAGACGTTATTGGAAAATCTTATACTGGATCAGGAAAAACTGTTGCATTTGGGGTTCCAATTATTGAAAAAACAAACCCTGGATCAGGATTAAAAACTTTAATCCTAGCACCAACAAGAGAATTAGCAGTACAAATTTCTAATGAATTGAAAAAATTCTCAAAGTATAAGAAATGTTTTATTTCTGTTGTTTATGGTGGTGTAGGCTATGATTTACAAATTGAAGAAATGGCACATGCAGACATTGTAGTTGCGACACCAGGAAGATTATTAGATCATTTACAAAGTGGAAATATTAATCTTTCAGAGATAGATTTCTTTGTTTTAGATGAAGCTGATAAGATGGTAGAAATGGGGTTCATTGAAGATATTGAAAGGATTTTATCTCAAACTCCAAATACTAGACAAATTGTTTTATTTGGTGCAACAATCTCTGGTGAGATTGAACATATTCAATCTGCACATATGACTGATGCAGTAATTGCTGAAGCTGATAAACATGTTAAACAAGAATTATTAGAACAGTTTTATTACAATGTTCCGCATAATCAAAAGTTTTCTTTACTTGTACATTTGTTAAAGGAAGAGAACACTGATAGAGTAATGATCTTTTGTTCATCTCGTTCTACTGTTGAATTGTTAAACCATAATTTAAGGAATCAAGGAGTTAAATCAGAAATGATTCATGGTAAAATGACTCAAAGTAAAAGATTGAATGTTATTGAGAGACTTAACCAAGATAAGGTTAAGGTTTTAGTTGCATCTGCAGTTGCTGCTCGTGGTCTTGACATTAGAGGAGTTACTCATGTTTTCAACTATGATTTATCTAAAGATCCGCAAGAGTATATTCATAGAATAGGAAGAACTGCAAGGGCAGGAGAAAGTGGAAGAGCTATCACTTTGTTAAGTGAGAAGGACTATCAAACTTTTAATTATATCTTTGATCGTTATCAATTAGATATTAAGGAGTTAGATATCCCTGCATTTGAAAAGTTAAGATTTGAAACCCAAACAAGAGAAAGTGGTACTCATCACAATTTTAGAAATTCTGGCAGTTTTCATGGTAGAAGTTCTACTGGTGGATACAGAGGAAATTCAACTGGTGGTTATCAAGGAAATTCTAACAGTGGTAAGAGAAGTAATTCTACTAGTGGTGGATATCGTGGAAATAACCGGTCTTCAACAAGTAGCGGAACAAGCCAACCACGTTCTAGAGATTTAACGAGAAGATCTAACTGAGGGGATTGTAATATCAATAAATATTTTTTCTATTTCTTTTTTTGTTAATTCTCTATATTCTCCCATTTTTAGTTTACCTAAAGTTAATCTACCAATAGATGCTCTAGTAAGAGAACTAACTTTTAATCCTAATTTTCGAACCATTCTTTTAATAATTTGATTTTTACCTTCGTGGATAGTTATTTCTAAAAATTTACGATCAAATTTTTTAACTTTTGCAGGTCTTGTTTTACCATCTCTTAACATAATTCCTTCTCTTAATTCTTGGATTTCTGATTCTCTTATTTGATCGTTAAGTTTTACTTGGTACGTTTTTTTAACTTCATTTCTTGGATGCATTACTCTATTAGCAAAATCTCCATCGTTTGTTAAAAGAAGTAAACCAGTAGTATCATAATCTAATCTGCCAACAGGAAAGACTCTTTCTTTAATATCAATATAATCCATTACTGTTTTGTATTGCGGATCTGTTAATGCAGTAACACATCCTGGTGGTTTGTGAAAAATCAAATATATTTTTCTCTCTTTAGTTAAAGGTTCATTATCAATAGTGATTTTATCTTTTGGTGTTGCTTGGTCTCCAATAGTAATAGGGGCGCCATTAACTTTTACACGGCCTTCTTTAATGAGTTCTTCAGCTTTTCTTCTAGAACAATAACCAGCATTACTCATAATTTTTTGGACTCTTACCATTATTTATCAGAAATCTTGCCTGTAGATATAAATTTAACTACTTGGAGTTAAAGTTTCTGGAGAAATAACAACAAATTTTCTTCTTTTTAACCAGAGACATAAACCTAGGATTGATACACAAGAAATGAATCCAATCCCAGATATAATTCTAAACCATTTATCCTGTAAAACAAATAAACTGTACATGAAGGTAATTCCAGAAGTCATAGTCCATAATCCATAAGAAGTTAAGTTAGCACTTGGCTTTTTATCATGCCAAAGATCTTTAATTGTTGGTAAATAACCTAGGATACCAATAACTCCCATGGCAGCGTACATTGAAGTTAAAATAGTAATAGTTAAGTGAGACATAGTTTTAGTAAAGTAAATTGGGTATAATAATCTGGTGGGTAGTTTATTTGTTTTTAAGGCAGGTATTTAATACTTGAAGGGAGTTTATACAAAGAAATAATCTTTTATATTTGTTTAATCCTTAAATGTTTATTCTCTAATTGTTTATAACTCATATCCATTAAAGTTTTAAGGTTTTCAATATCAGCAATATTATATTTTATTAGTAGTCCTAATGCGTCATTATCTCCTTTTTGATATTTGTGCCATAATCGAACAGCATCAAATCCAGAAATTTCTTGCAAATCATCATCTCTACAAATTCCAACTTCTTTTTCAATTTTTTTTAACCCGCCAGTAAAACCGAGTTCTTTCATAACATATCTAAGATCAATATGAAATTTATTGAAATCAATTTCTGGAAATTTAACTTTTAGAAAGGGAACATCAAAACATTTTCCATTAAAAGTAATGATTGTTTTATATTTAGCAATTTCTTTTGGAAATTCATCTAAGTTTTTTCCATTAATGAAAATTTTTGATTCTTTTCCATTGTAGAGTCCAATTACTGTAACATCATGGTAGTCTTTACTTAATCCAGTAGTTTCAATATCTAAGAAACAATGATTAAATTCTTTATAGACTCTCCAATGTTCTCGATCTGGTAAATGTGATAAGAAAAATTTGTGGTTATTTGTATTGTGTGCTTCTAATGATTCTTCTACCCAAGATTTTATGCTTGGAGAGGTACCATTGTCTAAGAATTCTTGCCAATTAGTAATGTTACTAGCCCAAATCATAGCTTCTTTTTCTTTACTAATTCCAGGTATATGTAGGAAAGTTTTTGTTAACATCTATCAAAGCCTCTTAAAGATGTTAAAAAATCAGAGACTTCTTACCACCTATTAAATTAGATAGAAAAAGAAATTGTTTAAAAAGTTTTTGATAGTAGAGATAGGTAATTTAAAGATGAAAAAAAATTAATCTCTTCTTTTTCTGTGACAATCACTACAGAATACTGGTTTAATTCCAGTTGGTTTAAAAGGAACTACACAATCCTTACCACAGTTATCACACTGAGTTGGGAATGGTTCTCTATTTGATGCTTGTCTATCTCTTGTTTCTCTTGTAAATTTTTTAAAACCTTGAGATGTATTTTTTAATCCTTGAGCACGGTTAGTTAATTTTCGTCCTCTTTGTGCTTCTCTTGGTCTATCATTTGAATCTGATCTTGGTCTTCCGTAACTTGGCCTGTCATTTGAATCTGATCTAGGTCTTCCATAACTAGGTCTGTCCCTAGATTCTTGTCTTGGTTTACCATAACTTGGTCTGTCATTTGAATCTTGTCTAGGTCTTCCATAACTAGGTCTATCGTTAGAATCTTGTCTAGGTCTTCCATAACTTGGTCTATCGTTTGAGTCTGATCTTGGTCTTCCATAACTAGGTCTATCGTTAGAATCTGATCTTGGTCTTCCATAACTAGGTCTATCGTTAGAATCTGATCTTGGTCTTCCATAACTTGGCCTGTCATTTGAATCTGATCTAGGTCTTCCGTAACTTGGCCTATCGTTAGAATCTGATCTTGGTCTGCTGTAACTAGGTCTGTCTCTTGATTCTGGTCTTGGCTTTCCATAGCTTGGTCTATCGTTTGAATCTTGTCTAGGTCTTCCGTAACTTGGCCTGTCATTTGAGTCTGATCTTGGCCTTCCATAACTTGGAGCAGCTTTTTCTTCGCCAAATCTTCTCATTGGACCTGCTCTACCGCCTCTTTTATTATCTGGATTTGCTCTTTTATCTCCCATTCCAAAATTATTTCTTGGTTCTAATCTTTGAGAAGGTTTACCTGCATCTTCTCTTAACCCACGAGCTTGTCTTTTATTTCTAATGGACTCTTTTTTGGATTTTGGTTTCCCTCTTCGTTCTCCAGGGCTTTTGCTAGATAATCGTGAATCTTGTCTTGTGCTTTTTCTGAATGCGCTCATTTTAATTTCTCCGTAAGTATTATTCTGTTCAATAAATCAAATTGGTTTATAAACTTGTGTGAGGTTTTATTGTGGAATTATGCTTGTGTTTATAAATCTGTTGAGGTGATTCTTACTGTTGTGGGACAACAGGTAAAATTCTTATTTGAAAAAATAACAAAATACTTAAATTCACTCAGCATTACTTATTTTATGTGGTTTGAAGGTTTTAGGTTAGAAAAGGTTGTTAAAGCTGCCTTTGCAAATGAAAAATTTCCTAAACCTAGGCAATTAGTTGAAAGTTTAAGAGCGAAGGGTTTTAGTGAAGATATTTTAAGAAATAAACTTGTTGCTGAAGTTCAAGCTTTACTAAATTCTCGCATTAAATTAATGAGAAAAAAAAGAGGGTGGGATAGTAATCTTTCTATTAAAGAACCTTCTGGAAAATATCAACGACCCATTTTAAAATCTCTTAACAGAAAAAGAAATGATTATGTTGTTAGGTTGAGAAGTATATTGGCAAGGTAAATTGGTTGATTTTTTTGAAATGCGTAAAGCTAATATATTGTAGCACATTCTTTTGAAATATGGATATTATTGTAATTAAATATGATCTTCCAAAGAAAGGAAAAATGTTGGAATTCTATGATTCTTTGGAGAAGCAAATAATTGAAAAATTGAAAGAGAATAGCTGTTATAAGAAAGATGCACTTTATCGTTCCTTTCCTTTAAAGAGATGGAATCTTGTGAAGAAATATGGTACCGACGACCCTACCACAACAATGACCTGGGCTGGACGTGATGGTTTTGACACGCATGACTTTATGTGGGTGTTACAATGTGCTTTTGTTAAGAATAGAGAGTTTGGACCTATAGCTAAAATTAGATTTAAAGAAAACAGAATGGCGATTGTTTGTTATGATCCCAAACATTTGAATATTACTGGAATTAGAGGGCAATGTTCTGTAAAGGAAGGTAAAAGTTTTAAGGAAGCTGTGATTGCTTTGATTCTTCTTAAACCAAATTGAATATCATGTCGTTAAGCTTTTAGGACATAAATAATATAAATTAGAAATAGTTTAGCACAAACATGAGTAATAATACAATCTTTGAAAGAGAAGATTTTGCTGATATTGATTATTCTGGCCAATTATTAAAGTCAAAAGAATATTCTGAATGTAATTTTAGTAATTGTAATTTTAGTAATACAAAACTTACACATTGCAAATTCATTGATTGTAATTTCAAAAACTGTAATCTTAGCAATGCAAAAATTGATGGTTGTTGCTTTACCTTGTAAGTGGTATTTGGATGTTGTTCATTTTTTCTAATTCAAATTGCGTTATTACATAATCTTTAAATACTTCTTCAGTTAACTATAGTTAATCAAAAGGAGGAATTCTTAAAATGGAAGAACAAAAATTAGAAATTAATAAAATGGCATCGGATTCCAATGCAGAAGTATTTAAAAATGGAGAAATCAAAATGGAAATAAAAGACCCTTGTAAATTATGTGAAGAAACTTTGGAAGATCAGAACATTGAAGCAATAACTTATTGTGATCTGTGTAATGATAAGAAAAAAGAAGAAAAAGATTTTAGTAAAAAGTTGGGAATAAATATTAACAAAATTGGAGGAAAATAAAAATGGCTTTAGGAACAATTGGTGGAGTAATTGGATTAGCGGCAATGATTTGGGTAGTTTATGATGTTTTTGCTAATCAAAAGGAATTTAGTACAGGAATGAAAGTTCTTTGGACAGTACTTGCAGTATTATTCAGTATAATCACAGCAATAGTGTATTATTTTGTAGTTTACAAAAAAAAGTAAAGTAAGAGGAGAATAAAAATGGTCGAGAAAAATGAAATTTACAAATGTAATGTTTGTGGAAATGTTGTTGAAGTTTTAACAGTTGGTGGTGGTGAGCTAGTTTGTTGTGGAAAGCCAATGGAATTAATGAAGGAGAAAGCTCACGAAGAAGGCGAGGAAAAACATTTGCCTGTTGTTGAGAAGGAAGGGAACAAAATTATTGTTAAAGTTGGTTCTGTTCCTCATCCAATGACTGAAGAACATTATATTGAATGGATTGAGATTCAAATGTCAGATGTAGGAAGAATAGGTAAGAAATATCTTAAGCCGGGAGATGTGCCAGAAATAGAGTTTCATGGCCGCGGTGATAAGTTTAGGATAAGGGCTTACTGTAATCTTCATGGAGTTTGGGAAACAGAAATATAATTTTTCTTAATTTATTTCTTTTTCCATTTGAAACAACACAAGAAAGGTACTCTTAATAAGTTTTCATCAAATTGTTCATATTCATCTTGCCAAGAAGTATTGGGCTTGTTTTCTTTAAAATCAATTAAAACCATTCCTAAAGATAAAAACGGCCTGAAGAGTTCTTCTAATGTTCGAGGATAGGACTTAAATATTTTTTCAGTCTTACCAATATTGAAGTATTTGAAATTGGTGTCAAAATAAGTATGCGAAGGTATGTATTTCCCTTCTTTTTCATCTCTGAACATATTAATCAAGGGATGAGGAATTGTAAAAATAAATTCTCCATTGACTTTCAACACACGCAATATTTCTGTTGCTGCGGAATTCAAATCTTCTACATGATCTAAAACGTAAGAAGAAGTAACAATGTCAAAGTGATTGTCTGGGAAGGGGAGTTCTAAGAGATCAGCCTTAAGAAAAGTTGCTTTAGGTTCCTGTTCTTTAGCAATTTTAATCATTTCTTCGCTAACATCAATCCCAATAACTTCTGCTCCTCTAGCGCAATATTCTTTAGCGTGGATGCCCGGCCCACATCCAAGGTCTAATAATTTCTTGCTTTGAAGTTCTTTTGGTACAGTTTCAAACATTGTTGGTTGTTCTCCCACTCTATTCTTAAAACCACACCTAGTCTTTCCTGAAGATCTAGAAATAAGGTAATCTTTTGCTACTGCATCATACGCTTTCTCAAGGGTTAGATTGTCTTCTGTCATTTAATATTCGGAGAAATCGGTGAGCTATAAACTTTTCCATCCTAAAAAATACGATTTATAGAAATAAAAAAAATAAAAAATTATAATTTCTTTCTTTTCAACAACAAACTATTAGTTATTACGCTTACACTAGAAAGCGCCATTGCTCCACCAGCGATCATGGGGTTAAGTAACCAACCAGTCCAAGGATAAAGTATTCCTGCGGCAACTGGTATGCCTAGAACATTGTAAAACAAGGCCCAAAACATATTTTGCCTAATCTTGCTCATAGTCATCTTACTTAACTTAATAGCTTTAGGAATATCTAACAAAGAATCTCGCATTAAAACAATACTTCCTGTTTCCATTGCAACATCTGTTCCAGAACCCATGGCGATTCCAATATCTGCTTGTGCTAACATAGGGGCATCATTAATTCCATCACCCACGGCCGCAGTTTTCCCTTTCCTTTGTAATTTCTTAATGTGGTTGGCTTTTTCTCCAGGAAGAACTTCTGCAAAGAAATTCTTTATTCCTGCTTTCTTAGCAATTGCAGCGGCAGTTCTTTTGTTATCTCCGGTGATCATATAAACCTTTAATCCTAAATTTTGCAAGGCTTTAATTGCTTTAGAAGAATCTTCTTTAATTTCATCAGCAACTGCAATTACGCCCAAAACTTTCTTTCCAGTAGACAAGATCATGGCAGTTTTTCCTTCTTTTTCTAAGTTTTCAGTTTCTTTTTTGATTGAGGATAAATTAACTTTTAATTCTTCCATCAACCTCATATTTCCTAGATGATATTCTATTTTGCCAACCTTAGCTTTAACACCCTTACCAGTTATGGCTTTAAAACCAGTAATTTTCTTCCAGGAAACTTTCTTCTTCTTAAACCAGGGTTGAGTAAAGATGATTTCAATGATTTTGAAGTTTTCAAAGACAAAGTCTTAGGTTATATGAAAAAAGGTTTTGCTGTAGAAGATTTGAGAAATCTTTCTAAATATGAGCAAATGCTTGAAGTAAAATATAGAGTTGTAATAGACGAAATCAAGAAATCAGAACAATCACCGCTAGTTAAATTTATCCATTCTCCTGTAAGGGAAGGATTATTTACTGAAAAAATCTTTAAACTTTCTGGGGAAGATTTTTTTGGAAAAGTTTTACCATATGTCAATTAACATTATGAAGTTGAAGCAGGTAAGGATAAATTAGGCGTATATGTAGTAGTTGGTTTTAGAAGAGTTAATGAAGAGTTTGATGATGAGTTAAGAAAAATTTATGTTGATGATCATCCTGAACCATACCAAATTTTTGTAAAAAGATCTGCAAGTAACACAACTATTGACATTGGTCAATTGATTCAAAGAGCAAAGTCTCATTCTGGGATTACTAATGGTGGTGGTCGTGCTGATGTTGGTGGATTAAACTCTTCAAACAAAAGAAAAGCAATCAAAGCATTGAGATTAATCATCAGGGAGATTAAGAGATTAGTTCCTTAAAATCCCTACTTTTTAATTTTATTTTACTTCTCTTTAAAATTATATTGTTAAATGTTGTAGTGCGTCCAAGTAATATGTTGTATAACATTGCAACTATGCGAAGTTGTTTATATCCGAAGGATAATAAACAATTTGGGAAATGTCCCGAGCCGAGGGACTTTCCGCATAGTTGCTGTTAGCCGACCCGACCGAAGGGAGAGCGCAGCGTGGTTCGGAGCGAAGCGGAGAAAGTATTTTTCTCGCCGAAGATTCCATTGTCACTGTAGTTTTTTAGATTTAATTGTTTAATAGTTTTCGAGCGTAGCGAGTGTTTAGTTAGGGGGGACTTAAGAGTTTAATAAGAAATTTTATATAATATTGACTAATATGATAATAAATATGACCGAAGCGGTGAAACCAAGATATGATAAGAGTAATGTTGACTCTATAGTTAGTTATGCAAAAAAGTTAGTTGACCAGACTTTAAGAGAAGCCATGCATCATGATATTGATTTTCAAGAAGCATTAGCTGTTAAGGTAAAAGGTAAATTTGGACAGTTTTTAGAAAAATATTATTTTGAAATTGATAATAATTCCGCTAGTGAACCAGATTTTAAAGAAGTAGGAATGGAATTAAAGAGTACTCCTCTTAAGAAATTGAAAAGTGGAGAATATTCACCAAAAGAAAGATTAGTTTTGAATATAATCAACTATGAAACAATAGTTGATGAAAAATGGGAAGAATCACATTTTCTAAGTAAAAATCAGCTTTTATTATTGGTTTTATATCTTTATGAAACCGAAAAAAGCTTTCTGGATTACTTAATTAAATATGTTGCTCTTTGGAAGATAGAAGGAGAAGAGAAGGAAATCATTAGACAAGATTGGGAAAAGATTGTTAATAAAGTTAGAGAAGGCAAAGCCCATGAATTATCCGAAGGAGATACTTTCTATTTGGGGGCATGTAGAAAAGGTCACAAGGAAGCGCCTCGTAAATATTCTTCGGGAGAAATTCCTGCAAAACAAAGAGCATTCAGTTTTAAACTGAAATTTATGAAGTCCATTTTAAAGAAGATTAAAGATGCTGAACCAATAGTTAAAGATATTAGTGAACTTAAAACTAAAAGTTTTGAAGATGTTGTGCATGATAGATTCAAACCATTTTTAGGATTAGAGATTAAAGACATTGAAAGAAAATTAAATCTTGAATTAAATAAAGATGCAAAAAATTATTACGCAACTCTTGCAAGAAGAATGATGGGAATCAGTGCAAAGAAAATAGAAGAATTTGAAAAGGCAGGAGTGACCATGAAGATTATCAGATTAAAGCATAATGGTGTTCCGAAAGAAGATATGTCTTTTCCAAAATTTATATTTAAAGAAGTTGCAGAACAAGAATGGGAAGAAAGTGATTTTTTTAATCAGCTTGAAAGTAAGTTTTTCTTTGTAGTCTATGAAATGAACAAAGATGAGAGTGAAATAAAATTCAAAAAAGCTTTCTTCTGGAACATGCCACAAGAAGATTTAGAAGAAGCAAAAAAAGTTTGGAATAATACTAAAAAAAGAATTAATGAGGGAGTTAAAACTTGGGAAAAGAATGATAGAACTTTCAACAACTTGCCAAATAAGTCCGAGAACAGAGTTTCTCATGTAAGACCTCATGGAAAAGATAAGAATGATGTTGATGAATTGCCAGATGGAAGAAAAATGACTAAATCTTGTTTCTGGTTGAATGCACAATATTTAAAAGAACAGATTGAAAACAATTAATCTAATTGTGAAATTAATGATTTGCCAATTCTTTCAATAACTCCCGTAACAAGTGCATTTCCCATAAAAAATGCTCTTTTAACATCACCACAACCAGCAGTATGATTGTCTGGGAACATATTCAATCTTTCTAATTCTATGGGTGTTAATCTTCTTAATTTTCCACTTTTAGTCTTGATGACGTGCTTAAATCTGGAAGGACTTGAACCGCCCTCTCCAGTGATTATGGTTCTGGAAGGGGATTCTAATTTATCTGGAAAAATCATACCTCCCTCTGTATAAGTATATGAAAAATTTCTTTTCTTGTTAAATCTTTTTTCGTTCTTAGATCCTTTGAGATATTTCCATCTCTCTAAAGATTTCTTGTCAATGAAAAACTTTTCATCAACTTCTTTTTCTGGTATTATAATGTCTCCAATAGTGTTTTTTTTCCCATTGTAATCAGCAGAAACTTTTGAAGTGAAAACTTTTCTGTCAATAACAATTCCACAGTTTTGGAATGGACTAAATGTTCCGTTTTTATTGAAATTTTCAGAAAGTTTGATTAAATCTCCCTCTAATTTAAGATTTTTAGAGAATAAAGATTTTGATTCATCAATAGGTAATGCTTTTGCTAAAGTACCATTATTAAAAACCCAACTTTTAACGTCCGTGGATTTAATCTTTTTATGAATTGAAGTATTTTTATGGTAGCCCATCAGAAAAACTCTTCTTCTTCTCTGAGGCATTCCATAATCTGCTGCATTAATGATTCTCCATTCAACAATATATCCTAAATCAGATAATGAAGCAAGCATTATAGCAAAATCTCTTCCTCTTTGACTTGCTGGAGAAGATAATAATCTA
>Ga0233431_1002491_pt1 | contig 25595 bp, 19 predicted proteins | sample SI_118_April2016_FD_179867 | JGI IMG/M metagenome (GOLD analysis project Ga0233431, IMG submission 179867) | Seawater microbial communities from Saanich Inlet, British Columbia, Canada - SI_118_April2016_200_MG | ecosystem: Environmental > Aquatic > Marine > Inlet | place: Canada: British...
ATGTTGCCGAACCGCGCCGCGACCGACGAGAACAGGCAGAGCACCCGAAGCGGGTCTTCGGCCGTGGCGCTGAGCAGCGCTTGCAAGCCTTGAACCTTGGTTTGGAAGACCGCTTCCATCTGCTCGGGCGTTTTGTCCTCGATCCGTTTGTCGGCAAGTACGCCCGCGGCATGGATCAGCCCGGTGACGGGTCCCCAGTCCCAACGAATATCGGTCAGGGCTGCGCCAACGGCTTCGGCATCGCGGACATCAATCGCTATGTACCGGGCTTCTCCGCCCGCTGCTTCGACCTGTGCCAGGGTTAGCTGAATGGCACGCGACGCCATTACGCGGTCGGTTCGTGCAGAAAGTTCAAGCGGCGTTGGTGTCGCGCCTTCATGGCGGGCGGCGTCCAGAAGCGCACGTTTAAGTCCGGCCTCGTCCTCTATGCCGTGGCAGACATCGGGCTCTTCGATAAGGGCTGAGCGACCCAACAAGGCGAAGCGTCCCCCACCCTGCCGGGCCAATTCCTCAACCACAGCCGCGGTAATTCCGCGCGCGCCACCGGATACGACCGTCACCGATGATCCGTTGAACCGTGATTCACCTTGGTAAACGTCCCTCGTCTCCAGCACGGGTACGCACCGGTTACCGTCAGCGGAGAGGCCGACTTCAAGGTCGTCACCATCGGCGAAGATCTCGTCCACGAGCCTTTGTGCCACCACCGCCGGGTCCACACCGTGTGTATCGATGTCGATGGCCTTTGCCGTTGTAGTGGGGCATTCCAGGGCCACGGTTTTTACCAGTCCCGGCAAGCCCGCAAGCCAGGCGCGTTCCCCGACTGGGCCGCGCAAACCGAAGGTTCCTCCCGTGTCTTGAACGGTGATGAACATTCCTTCTTTTTTGCCGATGGCCTGGGCCGCCAGAAAGGCGTCGCGATGAACGGCTAGCGTCGTGTCCGGGTCGATGCGGGACGCCAGGCCACCAAGATAGACAACCGCATCGGCATCGTTGGGAATCTCGTCGACAATGGCGGCGTTACATCCACGTTCGGTCATGGCGGTGACAAGGGCATCGGCGATGCCTGCTCCATCGGGCGTAATGGCGATGTGTCCCGGCAGAGGCGATCCGTCTGCTCGCGGCTTTGACGGCGCGGTTTCCTGAATTGCCAGAATTCGCCGTGTCAGGGAAGTCAGTGCCTCGCGGGTTGGCAACGGTGTGGGCGTGGGTGCGAGGGCGGGCGCGGGCGCGGGCGCGGCGTCTCCTGGTGCCGTCTGGTAGAGGCGGGCGGTAATATCGGCCAGGGTTTTCAGGCTCGATAGTTCGCCGGGCTCCATCTCGGGAAGGTGCGGGGCCCTTTCGCGCAAGGCCGACAGGATTTCAACCTGCTTGATGGAATCGACACCCAGCCCCGCTTCGAGTTCCATGCCCAGGTCGAGCATATCAATCGGATAGCCGGTCTTCTCGGCGATGATTTCCAGCAGCAGTGCGCCCGCGTCCACGGACGGGGTATCGGCGGGGGCCATGTCAGGGGTTGCCGCTTCGCCCGGAACGGAGCCAAGATGCTCGACGATCTCGCCCAGGGTCTTCAGGCGCGCCAGATCGCCCGGCTCCATTTCCGGTAGGTGCGGGGCGCGTTCGCGCAAGGCCGACAGGATTTCCACCTGCTTGATAGAATCGATGCCAAGTCCGGCCTCCAGTTCCATGCCCATATCCAGCATGTCCTGGGGATAGCCGGTTTTTTCAGCGACGATGTCCAACAGTAACGCCCCGGAATCGACCGTAGCCGGGGTTGCCGGAGCAATTTCCGGAGCGATCTCCGCAACCGGTGGCGCGGTCGGCGTCACGGCCGTTTCCTCAGAAATTGGACGTGGGACGAGTGGCGGGGCCGTCCCGTCGCCGGTCATGTGCGACAGGGTACGTTCCGCCATGTCAAGAAACGCCCGATGAGACTCGGTCATGGCGGTCTGGAACGATTGATGGGTTTCCAGCAAGGTTTTTTGGAAGTCGTTCAAGTCGTCGGCTGGAGGGGGTGTAGCGGATGACGGGGTCGCGGGTTGCATGGGCGCTTCACGCTGCGGGTTGGGCGGGGGCAGGTCGTCTGCCCCGCCATCCGGCGGATACACCTTGCCGAAATTAGCACCGTCGATCGAGACGGCATGAGCGGCGGGCTTGGTTGCAACAGGCATTTCGTCGGCAGGATATTCGGTCCACAACGCCGCATAATCGATGACGATCCCCAGGGCGGACAGACGACCAAGGCAACGCCATATCGACACCACGCCGTTGACGCCCTTACGATCAAGGCTGAGAACCGTGTGATCGCGTTCCCCCAGACAATCGGCTGTCAGGGCGGAAAGAACGCTTCCGGGGCCGACCTCGATGAACGTTCGTACGCCGTCGGCGTACATGGCCTCGATGGTTTCGCGGAAACGCACCGGATTAACGAGTTGGTCGGCCAGGGCGGTGCGAATTGCACCGGCCTGTTTGCCGTATGGTTTCGCCGTCGTATTGGCGTAAATCGGGATCCGGGGTTCGCGCAGCGTTTGCTCCGCGAGAAAGTCGTGGAACGGATCGCGAGCGGCGGCGACGATAGGTGAATGGAATGCGGTCGCCACCGGAATGCGGGTCGTGGCGATCCCTTCGTCCACCAGTTTTGTTTCGGCCTCGACAATTTCGTCAACGGTGCCGGAAAGGACCACCTGGTTGGGGCTGTTGTCATTGGCCAGGGACACGGAAAGACCCCAGCCATCGAGCAAGGCGCCGATCCGATCCCGATCGGCGCGGACGGCCAGCATGGCTCCGCTTGATGCCTGCGCCGCCTCGGTCATGAAAGCCGCCCGCGCCCGCGCCACGCCTGCCAGGGCATCACGATCAATCACACCCGCCGCGACCAGGGCGTTCACTTCGCCGAAGCTGTGCCCGGCAACGCAATCGGGGCGCACACCTGCGGCCTCCATCAATGCCAGATGCGATGCGCCGACAAGTGCGATCGCGGGCTGGGCGTTGGTCATCTCGGTCAGCCGGTCGGACTGGATGCGCGTTTCCTCAGGCGAGAAGGCCGGAATGGGAAACACCACGCGATGCAAGGGCGTACCGTCCTGCGTGGACGTTTTTGCATCGGTGTCCCAAACCGCGCGCGCCGCGTCGAAGGCCATGGCGATGTCACCACCCATGCCAACGTACTGACTGCCCTGCCCGGGGAACAGGAACGCCACCTTGCCCGGAGCGGGCTCGCCAATCATCAGATTCACCCCGTTCGGCTGCGTCACACCGGCTGTGTCGCCGGATTTAAGACGTTCAGCCACGTCGGCGAGCTTGGCCTTCAGATCGGCAGCATCGTCGGCGACCATCGATAGACGACATGTGGCGGCGGGCGAAAATTCTCGCTGGGCGCGACGGGCGGTCTCGGCAAGGGTTTCTCCCGACTCGCCGTGCTCGCGGCAGGACGCGGCCAGGGCCGACGCGTCGTCGGCTGACAGCAGAACCAATTCGGCAGGCATGGCGCGCAGACGCCCTGGTTGGCTGCCGGGCCCGGAATACTCCTCCACCGTCATGTGGAAATTGCTGCCGCCGAACCCGAACGAGCTGACCGATGCCCGGCGCGGCTGGCATCCGTCCGATATCCAGGGACGCGCGCGCGTGTTGATGTAAAACGGGCTTTCGGCCATTGGCGGAAGCTTCGATGACGGCAGTTCAACCTTGATGGTCGGCGGCAGAACCTTGTGATGCAGGCCCATAAGTATCTTGAACAATCCAGCCGCGCCTGCGGCCGATTTGGTATGGCCGATTTGCGATTTGATTGAACCCAGCGCGCACCATTGGCGCTCGCCCTCGGCCTGTTCGCCGAAGACCGCGTTAAGGGCGGTGAATTCTGTTACGTCGCCGGCCTTGGTGGCGGTACCGTGGGCTTCCACCAGTTCAACGGTTTCGGGGCCATAACCGGCGCCCGCGTAGGCGCGGCGCAAGGCCAGTTCCTGTCCTTGCGGACGCGGCGCATAAACGCTGGTCGCCTTGCCGTCGGACGACGAACCAATACCACGGATTACGCCGTAGATGCGATTGCCGTCGCGTTCGGCATCGGCCAGTCGGCGCAGCGCGAACATGCCGATACCCTCGCCCAGGATGGTGCCGTCGGCGGCGTCGGAAAACGGGCGGCAATCGCCGGTGGGTGACAGGGCGGGTGTCTTGCTGAAACACATATACATGAAGATGTTGTTCAGCGCATCGACGCCACCCGAAATCACCATGTCGGCCTGACCTAGGCTCAGTTCGTTGATTCCGGCCTGCAAAGCCGATAGCGATCCGGCGCAGGCCGCGTCGGTGACGTAATTGGTGCCGCCGAGGTCGAGCCGATTGGCTATCCGCCCGGCAACCACATTGCCCAGCAGGCCGGGAAACGAGCTTTCCTCCCACGGCACGAAGGACGCCGATATCCGGTCGCAGATGGACTGAACTTCTTCTTCGGGAAGGCCGCTTTCACGCAAGGCCTTGACCCAGACAGGCCGGTGCAGACGTCCGGATAATTCCATCACCAACTCGGTCGCCGAGGCGACACCGAGAATGACGCTGATGCGTTCCTTGGAAACGGGAGAACCGGACGCGACGGCGTCTGCGAGAACCTGTTTGGCGACGATCAGGGCCAGCAATTGCGCAGTATCGGTGTTCTTCAGGGCATTCGGCGGAATACCGTATTCCAGCGGATCGAACGGCACGGGCGACAAAAAACCGCCGCGATTACCGTAGGTTTTATCCGGTGCACCGGGATCGGGATCATGGAAATCGCTTAACAGCCAGTGGGTCGGCGGAACCTCAGTGATGTGGTCCGTGCCGTCGATGATCGTCTTCCAAAACTCATGAGCGTTGTCTCCGCCGGGGAACAAGGCACCGACACCGACAATCGCAATGGGCTGCTGGTTCTGGTTTCCTGCGTCGGTCACGGTCATTCGGGTTCCTCGATACTGCTTATTCACTCGTTTTCAGGCGGCGGGGGCGAAAATGGAACGCCGCATTCGGCACGGCAACACCCAGGGCGCGGAGTTGCCCGGCCCGGGCGATTGTCGCTGCGCCTTCCAACAGGTTCAGGGCTATCTGAACGACGCAGCGCGCTTCGATGGGTTCCAGAAATGATCCCGCCACCCACGCGTTGAAGGCACCCATGGCCGGGCCGCACCAGATTTGATAATCGGTGCGGCGGTCATCCACACCGTCCATCGCCCACATCACCCCATGGAACAGGTACCAGCGAAACACCAGAGCCATACGGTATTTCGGGTCGGTTTCGGCGCGGGTCACCTGACCCGGATCGCGCTGCAAAAAGAAATCGCGAGTTTCGGTCCAGATTTCGTCCAGGGACGTCTTGAAGACTTCGGCTTCCAGGGTTTTGCGTTCGTCGGTGGGAATTGCTTCTAGGCCATCATAGGATCGGTACAGCTCGAACAGTTTCGCGGCGCGGGCGTGGAAAAAAGTACCGCGTTTCAACACCTGGACCTTGACCCCCAATTCAAACATGTCGGCTGACGGGGTCATGACCATGTCGGCCATATCGGCGCTTGCCAGCATTCGGCGTCCATCCTCGGACAATCCGGATTCGATGGCCGCCTGATTGATCGATCCGGTTAGCGCGTAGGCCGCGCCCATGGCAAAGGCGGCCGATACCGCGCCGGGCGTTCCCAATCCACCGGCAGCGCCGACGCGAATGGACCGTGCATAGCCGTAACGTTGGCACAGGTCGTCGCGCAATGCCGCAATGGTGGGTAATAAAGCCGTCAACGGCCGGTTATCGGTGTGGCCACCGGAATCGGCTTCGGCGGTCACGTCCTCGGCCAACGGCAGGGTACGTGCCATTTCCGCCTCGGCCTCGGTCAACCGGCCCGCCCCGACCAGATCGCGCAGCATCGCCTCAGGCGGCGGCGACATAAACAGGCGCGCCGTTTCCGGTCGTGAAATTTTGGCAAAAAGGTGATTACGGCGCTGGATTGAACCATCCGGCGACCGAGCCAACCCGCTGCAGGCATAGCGCACAACTGCAGGCGTCAATTGCATGAAGGCGGACGCCGAGACACGGGTGAGCCCGGTTCGCAGGAACATCTCGACCAGTTGGTCTTCCATGTCCGGATCATGGATATTATGAATCAGGTTCATGCCCCACGAATTTGAACCATTCCCAACGCCCTTGCGGATGCGGCCAATGGCGTCCTCGATTCGCGGGGGTGACAGTCCGGCGCTGCCAAAAAAAGCCATCAAGCCGCCACGCACGGCGGCAACCACCATTTCGACCGAAGTCAGGCCGCGGGCCATCTCGCCAACCACATAGGGGAACCGGCAGCCATGAGTTTCGCAAAACGCGCGCTCACCCAGCCGTTCGGGATAGAGACCGGGAAGCAGGGCAACGGCGTTCGGCGGGTTGCGATCAAAGGTGATGCCGAAGGACCCGTCGGCTTCGCACTGTACAACGCTCACGTCCTTGCGCACCTGGTTCAGTGCGTCAAGAATTCCATCCGGAGAATCAGAGACCTGTCGGAGCGGGGACGAACCCACCCCAACGCCCGTCGGCGTGACTCCTGCCTTCAACGTGCTTCCCCTCCGTTTTTCCACGCCACCGATTGCTGATGGTCCCTGTAGACCCACAGTCGGCATTGTTTCCCCTCGGAGCGTTCCGCCGTTGAATTCGGCAGTTTTACGTCACCGATGTCATTCTTAGCACTCCAACACCCTCGCTCACAATATTTCCTGATGAAATGTTGTGTCGGATGCGAGAATGTCAATTTCGCGGCGAAGGGATTCGCGCAGATCGCGGACCGATCCGGTGCGGTCGAGGTGATCGGTGATGGGTCGGCCAATGCGCGAAATGACGATGCCCGGCCGAATTTGAAATCTCCCGCCGGGCCAAAAACGCCCGGCGTTGTGCACCATGGGAACCGGGGGCACCTTGGCGGCTTGGGCCAGAAGGATCGCTCCGGCCTGAAATTCACTTATGTCGCTGGGGCTATACCGCGTTCCCTCGGGAAAGACGACAACCGAAACGCCGCGCGCGCGCCACTCTTTTCCGGCGTTTCTAAGGATTCGCAGGGCGCCGCGACGGTCGCGCCTGTCGATCGCGATGGGATGTGTTTTGCCCAGTGCCCACCTTAGCAGCCTTCTCGGCGGTCGGCTTCGAACTCATGGTCTTCCACTTCATCTTCGTTCCCTTCGGTCACTACGATGAACCAGAAACCCTCCGTTACGCAATTATCTCAATTTGTCCCATAGGCGCTGACGTCACACAATCTTGATGTAATCCAATTATCTGGAGGCAAAAAGGATGTCGACGGTGGCGTGATCAAGGCGTTGGTCTCAAGGCCGTGCGGGAATAATGACATGCCTCAACCCTTGCCTTCGGCGTCAAGCAATGCGGCGATCTTGCGTCGGGTGGCTGCAAGATGATCTCTGAGGTTTTGAGCCAACATCCCCGAATCGCGGGATTGCAGAGCCTGGACAATGCCTTCGTGTTCGGCCATTGCGGTGTTCCATGATCCTGCCATCCGGAATGACTGGAAGCGGACGCGATAGAGAATTGAGTTTTGTACAGAATGGATTTGCGTCAGCGGTTCGCAGCGGGCGGCGTCGACAATGGCGCAGTGGATTCCTTGGTTTAGCTTGAAATAGGTCAAGGAATCGCCGCGCGAATATGCCGCTGCCATTTCATGGTTCAACGCAACGATTTCAGCGATCTCCTCGTCTGTCGCCCGCTCGGCCGCCATTTCGCCCGCTGTTGCTTCCAGCGCAGCCAAGAGGCGCAACCGATCATCGATTTCCCCCGGAGTCGGATCGGCAACCCGCGTCCGGCGCGGCGAAGGCATGGTTACCAATCCCTCGGAAACCAAAAGTTTTATGGCCTCGCGCACCGGTGTTCGCGATACCGACAAGTCTTCGGCCAAAGCCCGTTCGCTGATCTTCTGTCCCGGCGCCAGGATATCCTGCGCGATCATGTCGCGAATGCGGGCCGTAACGAAATCGGTCCTGGAACCACTTCGCCTGTGTGTCGGCGAGTCGGCCAACGCGTCCGATTCTGCGCTCCCTTGTTCCATGGTGCCGCCTCTAATTCCTTTTGGACGTCAGTTTGCGCCTCAGGCATCGACATAAGCAAGAAATATCGAACGCAAAACGCCATTTTTTGGTATGCCAAAGATAATTGTCGAAAAACAAATCCCGTATTTCGGCGAAATTTCGTTGACAAATGGTATGCCAAAATGAAATTCTAGAAAAAACAAATTTGAGAAGCATGGGAGAAAAGATCGTGGATAATCCGTATCGATTACGGGAATTGGTGGCGCGCAAGGGCGAGCGTTTGGTTCGTGCCGCCATCATCGGTGCCGGAGAATTCGGCGCATCTTTCGTCTTCCAGGCGCAGTATGTGACGGGCCTCGATATGAGGGCGGTGATCAACCGCACGGTCGAGCGCGGTGTGGAAGCGTTCGAGAACGCGGGCATCGCTTCGGAAGACATTCGGATCTGCGATTCCGCCAAGGCAGTCGCCCAGGCGTTGGATGGCGGCAAGTACGTTGTGGCGTCCGACCTGTCACTTCTTGACGGCCTCGGTTTCGATGTGGTTCTGGAAGGCACGGGACATCCGGAAGTCGGTGCCCGCAACGCGGAAACCGCAATCAGGTGCGGCATGCATCTGATCATGGTTTCAAAGGAGGTCGACTCGGTCGTCGGCGCCGGACTAAGCCACAAGGCGCGAGACGCCGGATTGGTCTACTCCCTGGTCGACGGCGATCAGCCCAGCTTGCTGATCGGTCTGCTTGATTGGGCGCGGGTCATCGGCCTGGACGTGCTGGCCATCGGAAAATCCAGTGAATACGATTTTGTCTTCGATCCCGAGGCGGAGACCGTCACCAGTAACGGCAAAACGGTCCAGACGCCAGGTTTCGGCGCTCTTTGGCAGGTTGGTGATCGATCGGCGATCGAGGTGGCCGAAGCCCGCGCCGAAATTTTGAAGGACCTCCCGCGCCACGCCGTTCCCGATCTATGCGAAATGGCGTCGGTCGCCAACAACACGTCATTCAAGCCGTCGGGAGCCGTGTTCCACGTTCCCATCGCACGTCCCATCGAAATCCCTGACTTGATCCGTCCGAAGGCCCTTGGCGGCCTTCTGGATGAACCGGGCATGATCGACGTGGTAAATTGCCTGCGCTATCCGGACGGCTCCAGCCTGGCCGGGGGCGAGTTCATTATCGTTGCCTGCCACGACCAAAAAAGCTGGGATGTTCTGGCGGCGAAGGGGCATATCGTCTCGCGCGACCGAAAATGCGTCATGCTGACCAATCCGCGCCATCTGCTGGGCGTGGAATCGGCGACGACGGTTTTGTCGGCGGCGCTGTTGGGAATGCCCACCAGTTCGCCGACCCCGGAACCCAAATGCGATCTGGTCGCCCGCGCGACCTGCGATCTTCCCGCCGGAACCGTTTTGACGGCGAGCGGCCATCACCACACGATCGAGGACGTCGCTGCGGAACTTCGAGACGGCGGGGCCATCGGCGAAGACGATCCGGCGCCGTTCTATCTTTTGGCCAACCGCACGTTGGTTTGTGACGTTGCCGCCGGCGCCTTCATCACCAAAAAGGCCATCGGCGATTTGAGCGATTCCGTTCTATGGCGCTTGCGCCGGGAACAGGACGCGCTGTTTTTCTAGGGACGAAACCGAGAAAGGAGAACAGGAACGAGCAAGGTGGCAACCGGTAACGATGAGGTTATCGGAGTATGAATTGGACCATCCGCGAAGGACGCGGTGGGTCCGATAAAAAAGTCAAATCACAACAGGAGCAAAACATATGAAAACGATTCTCGTAGCGGCATCCGCAGTTGCCATGTGCGCAATTGGTTTTTCCGCCCAAGCAGCTGACTATCCGTCCAAAACCATCGAAGTGATCACCCACGCCGGCGCCGGCGGCGGCACCGACGTCACCACCCGCATGATGATGCTGCGGTCCCGTCGCGTTCTCAAGACCGATATGGTTGTCTTGAACAAACGTGGCGGCGCGGGCGTCGTTTCCATGAACTACTTCAAGCCGCTGGAAGCCGACGGCTATACGATTTTGGCGTTTACCAGCGGTCATGCCATTCAGATGGCCATGGGCAAAACGAAGCTGACGCTTGACGAAATCCGCCCCATCGCGCGTGGCACGGACGATCCGCAGATCCTCATGGTGAACTGCAAAAAGACCGCCTACAAGACGCCTGAAGAATTCGTCGCCGGCATGAAGAAAACCAAACTTAAAGTCGGCACGGCGAACTTGGGCGACATCGACCAGATCTCCACCTACGTCTTCGCCAAAAAAGGCGGGCTTATCCAGCCGACGATCGTGCCGTTCAAGGGCGGCGGAGAAGTTGCGACGCAGTTGGTCGCGGGCTCCGTCGACGTGGGCGTGTTGAACCTGTCGGAAGCCTCGTCGCAGATCAAAGCCGGCGATATTTGCCCGATGGTGATCATGTCCAAGAACCGCATGCCGGTCATTCCGGACGCGCGGACCTCCGTTGAACTCGGTATCGACGCCGTGTTCTCGACCATTCGCGGTTTTGTCGTGAATGCCAAAACGGACGACGCGAAAGCCGCCAAGCTGGAGAGCGGTCTCGTCAAGGCCATGAACCACTCGGTCTATCAGGCGTTCCTCGTTTCCGTCGGCCTCGACGCCACTTCGGTTGTCGGCGCCAAGGAATGGGGCGAGCAGATCAGAAGCATGGTTTCGGAAATGGGCCCGGCACTGAAGGAAATGGGCCTCAAATAAAATTGTAGCTTTAACTGCGCCGTCGGCCTTTTCGAAGGCCGGCGGTAAGTTTAGGTGGTCGGCGTCAGGTGGTCTCAATGTCCAGCATTTCTCCCAGGCTTCAGGAACTTTTGGTTGCGGTAATCGTTTTCGTTTTTTGTGGCGTTGTGGCGTTTCTCACGACAACGTTTTCCAAGGCCCCGGATCTTTTCATTGGAAACGGGATGCAACCGCGCAATTTCCCGCTGTTCCTGATGCTGCTGACGGCGATCATTAACGTGCTTCTTATTCGGCAGATTCTAAAAGCTCCGCCGAGACAACTTACCGCCCATTCCTATCACACGTGGGGCACCATAGCCCTCATGGTCGTCTTTTATCTGGTGACCGTGTTCGCCGACATGATGCTTGCCATCAGTCTGGTCGTTTTCTCGCTTTGTATTTTGTGGGGAGAAAGAAGGCTTTGGGTCGCGGCCTTGCTCGCGGTTTTGACGCCGGGGACCATTTTTCTATTTTTCGATCTGGTCCTTCAAATCCGATTCCCCAAGGGTATCTTGACCAACCTTTATTATGGGTGAGGAGAAAACACCAAATGTATGAAGCCGTTTCAGCAATGGCGTCGGTGTTTACCGATCCCTTTCTTCTTTTCCTGATTTTTTCGACGACGGTAATCGGCGTTATTATCGGCGCGTTGCCCGGACTTGGGGCGACAACCGGAGCCGCCTTGCTGCTCTCGTTTACCCTCACCATGGACCCGGTTCATGCGATCACGGTGCTGACCACAATTTATGTGTCGGCGACGTTCGCCGGGTCGATTACGGCAATCCTCATCAACACGCCGGGAACGGCGTCGTCGGCTGTCACTTGTCTGGACGGTTTTCCCCTGGCCCAGCGCGGCGAAGCGGGCAGGGCGCTTGGAATCGCGGTTGTTTCCAGCACCATTGGCGGCATTTTTTCTGTGATTATTCTGGCCGTTGCGGCGCCGCTGTTGGCGCGAATCGCCTATGAGTTCCGGCCGCCGGAATACTTTGCCTTGACCGTGTTCGGTCTTTCCATGCTTGCCACGATTAGTGCGGGCGGTGCAGCGAGAAATCTGATCGGCGGGCTTTTCGGTGTGTGGCTCGCCACAATCGGAGCCGACAAATCGACATCGGTCGAACGGTTCATGTTCGGCAATTACGAACTTTATGAAGGTCTCAATTTTATTCCGGTCATGATCGGCCTGTTCGCCATGTCGGAGCTTCTGGTCCAGTCGACCAAATTGAAATTGATCTCCGAGGCCATCACGATGAAGGCCATCAAATTGCCGACGAAAGAAGACTACAAGAAGATTTGGAAAACCATTGCGCGCTCGTGCGGTATCGGAACGTTTATTGGCATTCTGCCTGCGGAAGGTGCAACCATCGCCTCAATGATCGGCTACTCCGAGGCCCGGCGCTGGTCGAAGAACAAGAAGGAATTCGGAAAAGGCGCTATCGAAGGGGTCGCCGGGGCCGAGGCCGCCAACAATGCGGCGACCGGCGGAGCCATGGTGCCGACCATGGTGCTTGGCATTCCCGGAAGCGGCACGACAGCCGTCATTCTTGTCGGTCTTATGGTCCACGGATTGCGCCCGGGACCACACCTTTTCGTCGAACAGATTGACACGGTCTACGCCATTTTCGGTGCCATGCTTGTCGCCAACTTCATGTTCCTGTTTCTGGGGCTGTTCGCGGCAAAACAATTTGCGCGTCTGTCACTGGTTCCGACGCCGCTTTTGTGGCCGGTTGTGTTTACGCTTTCCGTCATTGGCGCTTATGCCCTCAATCAATCGCTCATCGACGTGTGGCTTGTCTTGATTTTCGGCGTCATCGGCTATTTCTGCCGCCGGTTTGGATTTGCCGTCGCGCCGATCGCCATTGGCCTCATTTTGGGGGAAATGGTTGAGACCAACCTGCAAAATTCGCTGAAAATATTCGACGGTGAGTGGTGGATGATATTAACCCAACCGCTCGCCGCCCTTTTCCTTTTGTTCGCGTTCTTTGGGTTGTGCGGCCCGTTCATTCTGGCGCAAATCACCAAGCGAAGAGAAAAAAAGTAAAAAGGAGCTCCCTTCATGAAGCCTCGCGTTGGAATCGTTCTTGGTGATCCTTGCGGCATCGGCCCCGAACTGGCGGCTAAACTTCTGGCCGACGCGGAGAACCGCGACCGGGCCGACATTCTCGTGATCGGCGATCACCGCATCTTGCAAGAGGGCGCGGCGGTGGCTGGCTGTTCCATTGATGTTGCCTCGGTCAACACCTTTGAGGACGCCAATTTTGAGGACGGCGTGCCGGTGGTTCTGAACAACCTCCCGCTGGATCCGGAAACGGTCCGGGTCGGTCACACCTCGCAGACCACCGGCCAATGGCAGTTGGACTGCCTTTCTGCGGCGCTCCGGCTGGCCAGTGACGGGCGGATAGACGGATTTTGTTTCGCGCCTCTCAACAAGGAAGCCATGCATTTGGGCGGCCTCACCCATGAGGACGAGCTGGGCTTTTTTGTTGAGGAACTCGGCCATCGCGGCCCGACCGGAATTCTCAACACCCTGGGCGATCTGTGGACGTCGCGGGTTACCTCGCACGTGCCGCACAAGGCGGTCAGCGAAATCATCACGCGGGATACCGTCGTCGAGGCAATTCGTATTGCCGACAGCGGCCTGCGCTTGGCCGGGTATGACGCGCCGCGTCTGGCCGTTGCTGGCCTAAACCCGCACGCCGGTGACGGCGGCAACTTCGGCCAAGAGGAGATCGACGTCATCGCGCCGGCGGTCGAGGTCGGCCGCGCCGAAGGAATTTCCGTTGATGGCCCGTTCCCGGCCGACACCATTTTCCTCAAGGCGCGCAACAAGGAATACGACGCCATCGTCACCATGTACCATGATCAGGGGCAGGTCGCGATGAAGTTGCTGGGCTTCGATCACGGTGTTTCCGTCCACGCCGGAATTCCGTTTCCGATCACCACGCCGGCGCACGGCTCGGCCTTCGACATCGCAGGGGAAAACAAGGCGAACCCGGCGGCGTTACGTGCCGCCTTTACGCTTCTCTGTCGAATGGCGGAGAGCGCAAAAAAAGCCGCGTAAACCAACCGCCTTGGCGGTTGGGAAGAAAACGGCAGTCGCATGGGAAGATCACCCGGGACGTTCAACGGGTTCGGTCCGCCCTCCATCAATTGACGCTACTTAATGCGGCGAGAAGTTCGTTGCTCTAGAATGCTGACCCGATGGGAAATCGACCGATGCCTTTCTTCGTGAAGGTTAGGCGATTCTCTCTTTCCGCGGAAACACGCAAGGAGCACCATGATGACGCGTACACTTCTCAAAGCCCGCTGGGTGGTCGGCCACGAAGGTGGCGGCCACTGCCTTTACGAAAATGGCGAGGTTGTGGTCGAAGGTGAACGCATTTTATTCGTTGGACACGATTTCCCCGGAGAAGTGGCCGAGCGCATCGATTTCGGCAACGCCCTCATTGGGCCGGGTTTCATCGATCTCAATGCGTTGTCCGACCTCGATACCTCGGTGCTCGGCTACGACAACCAGCCGCCCGAGCGCAAGGGCCGGGTCTGGCCCGACAGTTATATGAAGGCGGGGCCGCGCGAGATGTATTCAGCGGACGAACTGGCCTTCCAGAAGCGCTATGCTTTCACGCGGCTTATTCGTAACGGCACCACCACGGGGCTGCCGATCGCGTCGCTTTTCTACCGCGAATGGGGTGAGACGACCGAAGAGTTCGCCGCCGCCGCCGCCTTTGCCGGGGAACTGGGGCTTCGTGTCTATCTCGGCCCCGCATACCGGACGGGAAATATCGTTGTCGGGCAGGACGGCGGAATTAGCCAATATTTCGACGAGGAACGAGGGCTGCGCGGCCTAGAAGAGGCCGAAGCCTTCTGCCGTCGTTTCGAGGGAACCGCGGGTGGCCTCGTACGCACCATGTTTGCCCCCGACCGGATCGAGACCTGCACACCGGAACTCCTGCGCCGTACGGCCGAGGCCGGGCGGGCGCTGGAGGTGCCGGTCAGGCTTCACTGCTGTCAGGCACTCTATGAATACGACAGCGTTGTCGAGCAGCACGGCATGAGCCCACCGGAATGGCTGGAAAGTATCGGCTTTCTTGGTCCCCGCGTGCTTTTGCCACACGGAATTTTCGTGTCCGGAATAAACGGGGTCGAAAGGCCGGGACATGACCTCGAGATTTTGGCGGGGTCGGGCGCCACCATCGTCCATTGCCCAGCAGTTGCGGCGCGTGGCGGATGGTTGCTGCGCTCATTTTCGCGCTACCGCGCGCTCGGCATCAATATCGGGCTCGGTACCGACACACATCCGCCGGACATGATCCAGAATATGACGCTTGCCGTGGTTCTGGCGCGTATTGCCGAGAGCAATGCGAGCGCCGCGTCGGCGGCGGACCTCTATGACGCGGCGACGCTTGGCGGCGCTGCGGCGTTGGGTCGCCCCGACCTTGGCCGTCTTGCGCCAGGGGCTGCGGCCGATCTCAATGTCATCGATTTCGATAATCCGTTCATGGGACAGAATATCGACCCGATCCAGACGTTGATCCTCAACGGCTCGGGGCGCGAGGTGACGGACGTTATGATTGCCGGACGTTTTGTCATGCGTGAAGGCGTCATACCCGGCGTCGACGACCGCGCGTTGCGCAAAAAAGCGCAGGCGCAGTACCACCAGATCGTGGCCCAGTACCCGGACCGAACGCTCGGTCATCCCCACGTGGACGAGATATTCCAGTCAAGCTATCCGCGGCGTTCGTCGCGGGCCGCGACGCCTACCTAAGCGGTCGAAATACGTTCGGGCTCAAAGGTTCCGGCCCGAACCCGTTCCTCGATGGCCCGGAAGTCGGCCTCGTTGACCCGATAGAGGGTCATGGTGTCGCCGGGAGTCAGCAACACCGGATCGTCGGCGGTCACGTCAAACAGTGGCACCGGCGTCCGGCCGATGATATGCCATCCGGTCGCGTTGGTGACCGGGTAGATGACCGTAAGCCCGGTCGCGATCAACACCGATCCGGGCGGGACCCCATGACGCGGATCTTTGCGACGCGGAATCGCGAGGCTTTCCGGCAGATCACCCATATACGGCAACCCCGGTGCAAAACCGAGCATGTACACATAGTGTGTGACCGAAGTCATGATATCAATGATCGCGGCGGGAGCCATGTTGGCCCATTCCGCGACATGGGCCATATCGGCCGCAAATTCCTCGCCATCGAAACAGACCGGCATTCGCCAGTGTTTTCCCGTCGCCGCCCCATCGTCGGAAGTTGGCGCAAGAAGGGGCGCCAAGGCCTCAACGATTTCCGCCTGCGAGGTCCGTAGCGGATCATAGTGGATCATAAGCGACCGGTAGGTCGGCACCGTTTCGATGACGCCCGGGATGGCGGCCTCGTCGACCGCCGCGCGAATCCGGATGATCCGCTGGTTCAGATCGCGGTCGATCCCTTCGCCGAACTGAACGGTCAAACCTGTGTCGCCGCAGGGCAGAAACAGGGCGGCCATTGCCCGGCGTCCCGCCTAGCGGGCCAACATCTTGGTCGGCAGGTAGAGGGCGATCTCGGGGAATATGGTCAGCAGCACCAAGCCGATCATCAGGCACAAGAAGAACGGAAATGCCGCCTTGGCGATGAAGAACACGTTCTTGCCCGTGAATTGCTGGAGCACAAATAAATTGAACCCCACCGGCGGCGTTAACTGCGCCGCCTCGATCACGATCACCATGAAAATGCCGTACCAGATCAGATCGATGCCCATTCCCTCGATGATCGGCTGCAAAACGCCCATGGTCAGCACGATCATGGAAAAGCCTTCGAGGAAACAACCGAGAATGAGGTACAGCACCGTCAACACGGCAATCAGGCCGTAGGTGGAATATTCCTGTGCGATGATGAATGTTGCGAGCTTGGCTGGAATGCCGGTGAAGCTCATGGCCATGGACAGGTAGGCCGCACCTGCGATGATCAGCAGGCAAAAACACGACACGCGCGTCGCACTGTGCAGCGAATCCTTGAAGCTGGCCCAGGTAAGAGAGCCGAAAAGCGCCGACAAAACCATGGCTCCGAAGACGCCGAAAGCGGCCGATTCAGTTGGTGTGGCGATCCCGGCGTAGATGGATCCGATCACCAGGACGATCAGCATCGCCACGGGAATCAGGCGGCGGGTCCCCAGAATTTTCTGCCACAGGGTCGTCTTGATTTCCTCAAAAGGAACCCGGTCCGGATGGAGCAACGCCCACAGCGCGGTGTAGCCCATGAACAGGAAAATCAACATGATGCCGGGGCCGACCCCGGCGATGAACAAGCGCGCGATGGACGTCTCGGTGACGAAGCCATAAACGATCAACACCACCGAGGGCGGGATCAACAGACCCAATGTGCCCGACCCGGCCAGGGTACAAATGGTCATGTTTTTGTCGTAGTTGCGCTTTTCAAGCTCGGGTACCGTGATCTTGGCAATGGTGGCGACGGTGGCGGCTGACGACCCCGAAACGGCGGCGAAAATCCCGCAGCCGAGAATGTTGACGTGCAGAAGCCTTCCTGGAAGCTTGACCAGCAGCGGCGCCAAACCGTTGAACATGTCGTTGGCCAGGCGCGTGCGGTTCAGGATTTCGGCCATCCAGATGAACAGCGGCAAGGCCGTGATTGCCCAGTTATCGCTAAGCGCTCCCCATATGGCCGAAGCCATCAGCGACCCGCCGGGCGCATCCGAGAAAAAAGTGATTGCGATATAGCCAACGCCGACCAGCGCAACGGCAATCCAAACGCCGCTGGCCAACAGGACGAAAAGTGCGATGACGAGCACAATGCCCATGCCGATTGTTGGATCCACGGCTAGGCTCCTTTTTCTGGATTGTGCGCGCCGTCGGCGGCGGCTTCTTCGTGAATGATATCGTCGATTTCGGGGTTTTCGGCGGCGTCCGTCACATAGACCGGCATCCCGCCTTTGATCGTAATGAAAAAGTTTTCGATAAAGGTGATGGTGATCAGGGTCACGCCCCAAAACATAAACAGTTGCGGAATCCACAGCGGGATTCCCACGACACCATCGGACATCTCGTTAAAAATGAACGATTCATAGGCCATAATAATGCTGAAAAAGGCCAGCGTACCGAAGAAGAGCGCCGAAACCGAGAGGCACCAGATCTCAATCCAGCGCCGAATTTTCGGCGGCAAATGGCTGATCACGACCGTGATGCGAATGTGCTCGTTCTTTCGCAGGGTCTGGGCGAGGGCCAGAAATACCGACGCAACCATGCAAAAGACCACGAGTTCAATAACCCCCGGAATGGTCGTTCCGAAAAAACGCAGAACGATTTCCGAGAAAATCAATAAACCGATCATGGCGGTGCAAAATGCCGCCAATGTCGAGGACACCGAGTAAACCTTGTCCAGAATGCGCTGAAAATTTTTCAACAACGCCGCCCTTCAGGCTTGAATGAAAGGGAAGGAAGAGGCCGACGGTTTTTTCCGCCGGCCTCCCCATCACTTGAAATAGCGAATCAGGACCTGACGATTACTGATTTTTGTACGCTTTCAGAACCGCTTCGCCTTCGGCGCCGGCGCCTTTGGCCCATTCTTCAAGAATGGTTTCGCCGACTTCCACGATCTTCTTGTCCAATTCGGGGGACGGATCCTGAACGACCATGCCGTTTTTCTCGAGGGTCTTCATCAGCTTGGCATTCAATGAATCACACAGGATCCAGCCGTAGGTCTGTGCGTCCTTCGCGGCCATCATCAGTGCTGTCTTATTCGCGTCGCTGAGTTTCGCGTAGGCCTTTTCATTAACAACCGTCAGGGTCATGGAACGGTTGCCGCCACGGGCATGGGTGTAATACTTGGCGAAATCCCAGGCTTGAGAATCAACGCCGGTCTGCGCTGACGTGTACATCACCTGCACCAGATTGGTGGCAAACGCCTGGGCAATTTCACTGACCTGAATTTGAACCGGGTCCGAACCCATCAGTTCAGCCATACGCGAGGTATAGGGGCTGAAGGTGCGGAACTTGACGCCCTTGAACTGGTCCAGGGACGTGATCGGCTCTTTCGTATAAAAACCGGTTTCCGGCCATGTCACGGCGATCAGGATTTTGGAATTCTGCTTGGCCATCAGTTCTTGCGTCTTCGGTTCCGACAGCATCCAGATCTTCCAGGCCGTGTCGGCCTTACCCGCGATGAAAGGAATCTGCGAGGTGTTGTAGATCGGATGGTCGTTGCCCATGCGGTACAGGAAGAACTGACCGATCTGAATTTGACTGTTGCGGACGGCCTTCAGGGTTTCTTTTTCCTTGATCAGGGACTGGCTCGCATGAACCTTGATCGTGAAATCACCGCCCGAATAGTGGGCCACACGCTCCGCGAAATGACGCAGATAAATTGTGTGCATGTTGCCTTCGCCGAGCGGAGCCGGCAAATCCCACGTTAGGGCCGAGGCGGTAGAGGCTACACCGGCAACCGCCACCATGGCGACCGTCGACAAAAAGGCTTTTGGCAAGAATTTCATATCCAGCTCCCTGTTTCGGTTTGATTGACAAACATTCACACATTTATTTCATGGAAACACTAAACGTCCGGCTAGTTTAAGTCGATTCGAATTTTGCATCAAATTTGCATCTTGTCAGATTTAAGCGATTAAGAGTTGGCGAAAGGGAATGCTTGCCGAAAACCCCGAAACTTCACTATGGTTTGTTGTTCGGCTGCGATCCAAGTTATTCTCAATTATCGGTGATCTCATGAGTTCAGTAATTCAAGCAAACGGCATTCGAATAAACGCCCGTATCGATGGTCCCGATAGTGCGCCCGTCGTCATGTTCAGCAACAGTCTGATGTCGAATCTGAACATGTGGGATGCGCAAATGGCCGCTGTGACGGCGCGCTACAGGGTGCTGCGCTACGACCAGCGCGGACATGGCGGCACCGAAACCACGCCGGGGCCATACCCCACCCAGCTTCATGCCGAGGATGCCTTCGCGGTAATTGAGGCCATGGGAGTCGGCCCCGTTCATTTTGTCGGATTGTCCATGGGCGGCTTTACGGCGCAGGTGCTGGCGACTCAACGGCCCGAGGTCGTGCGTTCCCTGGTTCTTTGCGATACGGCGTGTGTGATGCCCCCCGGGTCGCTTTGGAACGAACGTATCGAGATCGCCCAAACCCAGGGCATTGAAGCGCTGGCTCAGGGCACGCTGGAGCGCTGGTTCACCGCACCGTTCCATGAAACAGGCAAGGCCGAGTTGGCGGCGGTACAGGCCATGATCCTGGGGACCGGTGCAGACGGTTACATCGCCTGCGCCGAGGGCATCCGCGACATGCGGATATGCGATAAGCTATCTGAAATCACGGCACCCACCCTGGTTCTGGTCGGCGAGAGCGACCCTGCCTGCCCCGTATCTTCGGCTGAAGTCCTGCATGCGGGGATTGCCGGATCGGAGCTGGTCGTGTTGAAGAGCGCCGCGCATTTACCAAATATCGAGCAGAGCGAAGAATTCAATCGGATCCTGCTTGGTTTCATTGACCGCCAATAGGCTGAGGGATTAGGCCGACATGCCGACTATCGAAACAAGAAACGAGCGTTGCGCTGCCTGCAATCTGTGTGTGCTGGCCTGTTCCTTCCATCATGAAAAGGCGTTTGGCCGGCGCGGCGCGAGCATTGATATCCTTAAAAACGAACGGGAAGGCGAAGTCGAAATCGTCATCCTCGACGATTCGCGGGACGGACGTCGTGCCTGTGACGGTTGCGTGAATGAGGAGACTGCGCTGTGTGTCACCTGGTGCCCCGTCGGGGCGCTTCTGGCGAGGGAGAACTGAACCATGACAAAAACCTTCGCCATCGGCGGCGGCATCCTGCGTGTCGACCTGACCCGAGGTGCCGTCACCACAGAACCGACGGCCCCTCTCAACGCGCGCTTTCCCGCCGGAATGGGCGTCAACAACTGGCTTTTGCTGAACGAAACGCCGGTTGGCAAGGAACCGCTCGATCCCGAAAATCTTCTGATCTTCACGACCGGAACTTTGGTCGGCACGCCAACACCGACGGCCTGTCGCATGACCATCAGCTGCAAAAACGTTATGACCGGTGGTTTCGGTTCGGCCAGCGCCGGCGGCAATTTCGGCCCGGAACTGAAATATGCCGGGTTCGACCATATTGTCGTTACCGGGCGCGCCGAGCGGCCGGTGTTCATTGACATCGTCGACGGTGACGTCAGCATTGTGGATGCTGGCGATCTTTGGGGCGAAACTACGTGGGAGACCGAAAAACGCCTGCGGGCGAAGATCGACCGTCCGACCTTGGAATTGTTGAGCATCGGCCCGGCGGGCGAGAACGTGGCGGCGTCCGCCTGCATCATGGTCAACCGCACCCGGGCGGCGGCACGCTGCGGCGTGGGCGCGGTCATGGGATCTAAAAACCTGAAAGCCATCGCCGTTAGCGGCTCGGGTTCGCTACAGGTCGCCGACCCCCACGGGTTCATGGACGCCTGCCTCGATTTGCAGCGTCACCTGATGGGCAATGAAACGAGGAAAAACCTGAGGAATTTCGGCACCCCTGCCTCGTTCGGAGGATGGAACGACAAGGGTTCTATCCCCGTGCGCAATTTCCAGGAAACGCAGATTGATGCCGAAGCGGCAAACGCCATTTCGACCGCCGTCAAGGAAAAGCGGTACATCAAAAGGGCTTTCGGCTGCTTCTCGTGCCCGGTTTTGTGTTCGCAGTATCAGCAGGTGAAGGACGGGCCTCACGCCGGGACGCGCGGCGAGAAAATCGAAAGCCAGAATTTCTGGGATTTCGGCGGCAAGCTGGGCATTTCCGATCCGGCCGCGGTGCTGGCGCTCAGCGAACTTTGCGCCCGCTTAGGGTTAGACAACACCAATGCGACCAATCCCATCGCTTGGGCGTTCGAGTGTTTCCAACGCGGTCTCCTGACCGCAGAGGACGCCGACGGTCTGAACCTGGAATGGGGAAATGTGGAGGTGGTTCTCGAACTGTTGCGCAAGATCGCCTATCGCGAGGGGATCGGGGATCTATTGGCCGATGGCAGTTTCGCCGCCGCAAAAAAACTTGGTCAGGGGTCGGAACGTTTCGCCATCCACATGAAGGGCCAGGACCTGGCCGAGGAAATGCGTGTCTTCAAGGGGTGGGCTCTGGCCATCGCGGTGGCCGAGCGCGGCGGAACCCACACCCAGGGCGGACCGTTGACCGAACGCATGGGTCTGGAACCAGAATTGTCCATGGAGCGCTTCGGCATTCCCACGGCATTCGATTCCGCTAATTACGAACACAAGGCCGAGTTGGTGGCCTATTACCAGCGCTTCCACAATCTGCTGGAGATCATGGGCATCTGCTTTTACGCCACCTATTGGTCCGGGCTTCACACCATGGGACCCGAGGACGTGGCACGGCTTTATGGCTTGGCGACCGGCGACAAGAAGACAGCCGAGGAATTGATGATGGAGGGCGAGAAGGTCCTTTATCTGCAAAAGGCCTTCAACATGCGCCACACCGCGTTTGACCGGAATTCGGACTACCCGCCCGAACGTATGATGAGCGAACCGGCGACCGGCCCCCACGCTGGCGAGCGTCTGGACCGCGCGGATTGGGACAGGCTTCTTGATCAGTACTACGATCTGCGCGGTTGGGACCGGGCGTCGGGCAAACCGACGGCGGAGAATTTCCGTGCCGTCGGTCTACCGGATTTGATTAGGCGGATTTGATTAGATCAGGCCAGCGTCTTTGCCATAGGCTGGATGTTGACGCCGGCGGCACTCAGCGCGTCGCGCATCTGCCCCGCCATTGCCACGCCGGCCGGGTTGTCGCCATGGACGCAGATGGTGTCGATGGCGACGGGAATCTTCTTGCCGCTGACACTGGTCAGCGCGCCTTCCTGAACGAACTGGACGATTCGCGGAACGGCAATATCGGGATCATGAATCATTGACCCGTCGATCTTGCGTGACACCAACATGCCATCGTCGTCATAGGCGCGGTCGGCAAAGATTTCGCGGGCACAGCGCAGGCCGAGTTTTTCGCCCGCTTTCTCCAGCTCGCTGCCCGGCATGACCACGAACAGCAGGGTCGGGTCCACAGCCTTGACGGCACGGGCGGTCGCCGTGGCCAGCCCCTCATCTACCGACGCCATATTGTTCAGGGAACCATGGGCCTTGAAATGGGTGACTTCCATGCTGAGGGACGTTGCCATGGCCTGGATGGCGCCGATTTGATAGATCATCGATTTTTCAACGTCCTCGGGACGCTCGCCCTGGATCGGACGGCGGCCGAAACCCCACAGATCGTTGAACCCGGGATGGGCGCCGACGCCAACACCGTTTTCCTTGGCCAATGTCAGGGTTTTGTGCATCACCAGCGGATCGCCGCCGTGAAAACCGCATCCGACGTTGGCCGAGGTGATGATCTTGAACATCTCCTCGTCATTGCCGATGACGTAAGCGCCGAAGCTTTCACCCAAATCCGAATTCAGGTCGACCGTACCCATCCCGATATTCCTTTCCCAAAAAAACCAAATTCCCTCTCGTTTCAGTATCTCTGCGACCGCGTAGATTCTGATTGTCACAAACTATAGTGCCCAAAACGGGGGCGGTGGGAGAGTTTTGCAGAAAAAATACTCCGAACCCCGGCGGATCGTTGCGCGGTATCTCCGGGCACGGCGCGTATCCGCATATGGCGGTTGATATCATAACGGCGGCCGCCGATTTTACTGAGCGCGCACGACGCGTCCATTTGCGTGTCGGCTCGAAGATCGACGGGCTGGACACCGCGGCCCAGCGCAGCAACTACGATTGCAATGAACTGGCGATCCCCACGGGAACCCGCGTGCCCACCCGTTCGGCGTTGGATTTACTCGGAGACAATCCGTAGAAAAGGGATGCGCAAACCCGTCATCTTGGCGGTTGGTAAGAAAACGGCGGTCGCGCAAATGCTGATTTGAACTTCTGGATTTTTTGCTCCCGTCGTTCCACTGTGACCCGTCGTCAAACGGAAGGAGTCGAAGATGACGGATTTCTATACGCCCGGCGAGGGCGGCGAGACGGTCTTCACCGTCGGTTCCTCCAACATGAAATTCGGGGTCGGCGCGCTTGGCGAACTGGGCGAGGACGCGGCGGCACTGGGCATGACGCGGGTGGCCTTCTTTACCGATCGCACCGTCGGCGCCACCGAGTGCGCCGCCGTTGCGCTGGCCTCGCTCGGCAAGGCCGGAATGGACGTGGCGATCTTTGATGAATGCCGCGTCGAACCCACCGACACGTCCATGACTGCCGCTGCGCGGTTTGCCCGTGACGGTGGTTTCGATGGCACCGTTTCGTTTGGTGGCGGCTCGGTCATGGATACGGCGAAAGCGGCTAATCTACTGGCCAGCCATCCCGGCGATCTCTTGACCTATTGCCACGCGCCACATGGTCAGGCGGTGGCGGTTCCGGGGCCGTTGAAGCCACACATCGCCTGCCCCACGACCTCGGGCACCGGCGCCGAAGTGACCGCCATTTCGGTCTTCAGCCTGACGGGCCGCAACGTGAAAACGGCCATACGCAGCAACCATATCAAACCGACCATGGCCGTGGTTGATCCGCTGGTTACCGAAACGTTGCCCGCCAACGTCGTCGCCTTCACCGGGTTTGATGTGCTTACTCATGCCCTGGAATCCTATACGGCGCGGCCCTTCACGCGCAGTGAGCGCGCACCGAGTGCGGCCCGGCGTTCGCCCTACCAAGGGGCCAATCCGTGGGGCGATATGGGTAGTCTCGAGGCCATTCGTCTGGGCGGGGAGTTTCTGGTGCGTGCGGTAAACGGGCCGGACGACCGGGAAGCCCGTCAGAACATCCTGTTCGCCGCCACCTTGGCCGGGCTCGCCTTCGGCAACGTCGGCGTTCACATCCCGCATGCCGCATCCTACGGCGTTTCCAGCCTCAATCACGACTACGTGGCGGCGGGCTACGAAACGGTTGATCCAATGATCCCGCACGGTTTGTCGGTGGTTCTCAACGCGCCTGCGGCCATTCGCTTTACCGCCCCTGCGGAACCCCATCGCCACCTAAGCGCCGCCGCCGCCCTGGGCGCTGATGTACAGGGCGCGGCCCCCGAAGATGCAGGTGAAATTCTGGCCGGACGACTGATCGAATTGATGAAGAACTCGGGCATCCCCAACGGTCTGGGCGGCGTCGGTTACACGAAGGAACACATCCCCGATCTGGCCGCCGTCACCGGAGCGCTCAAACGTCAGCTTTCCATGTCGCCACGACCCGTGGCCGAAATGGATTTACGGGAAATCTTCACCGATGCCTTGTGTTATTGGTAGGGGTTAAACGGACCTATCAAAACCGTCGTGCGATCATGTCGATTTCGACCTTAGCGCCACGCGCCAGCCCGGTGACGCCGACGCAAGTCCGTGCGGGGCGTCGGTCCACCGGGAAATAGCTGGCGTATACTTGGTTTACGGTATCGTAGTCTTCCTCGAAACGGGTCAGGTAAATCCGCACCTGGACGACGTTTCGTAGCGAGAGCGCCAATTCCGCCAAAACCAGCTTGAGGTTTTCCATTACGCGGTGAGTTTGAGCAACCACGTCCTCGGGTATGGCGGCATCGCCGTCGTTCGGATCTGTCGGCATCTGCCCCGTAACAAATATCCAGTCGTCGCATTCCACGGCATGGCTGAAGGGTGCGACCGGTGACGGCGCGGTGTCAAACAGATGAAACGCTGGTTCTTTCATGTGAAACGTCACCCTTTTGTCGTCAGGAGTTATCGCGCCCGATATCCATTGCGTCTCCGGGTTCGGCAATGACGATTTTCGCCTGTGGGAGAGCCGTTCGCGCTGCTTCGGCAAACGATGTCCATGGCTCGGACGA